>ERZ842401.642-NODE-642-length-51153-cov-8.408255_pt1 | contig 51153 bp, 52 predicted proteins | sample MGYA00521270_ERZ842401 | MGnify/ENA primary metagenome ERZ842401 (study PRJEB31892, sample SAMEA3878208) | bioreactor metagenome | biome: Moose rumen | place: Sweden | collected 2011-10 | study: EMG produced TPA metagenomics assembly of the PRJEB12797 data set... | reverse complement strand
TCCTAGTTTCCTGTAACTCTTAATAAACGTGTCTATCTGAAACCGATGACGCGCCTTTCCTAATCCCTAGTCCCTAGTCCCTAAAACCTATGACGCGCCAAATTTTCCAGTCATAATTATTTTTTTGTTGACATTTTCTATTTTCAAAATTTATAAAAAAAATTGCCGTTTTCATCCGGCAAAATTAGTTTTCCGTTCGTGATAATCTTCATCAAAAAAATCCCCAGCCTTCAGGCTTTATTCCTTAGCCTTTAAAACGCCCGCGCCGTCAATCGCTACATCAACGCGCGTATCTTTGAAAGTTTTCATTTCGTTTAAAGCAGTCAACGCCGCTTCTACAATTTCCGCTCCAATACAAGCCGTTTCGCCGTCGTAACCGATTCTTTCGCCGGGTTCAAAATCAAAATTTATTAAATCTGTGGCGTGCAAAATGAACGGGCGAATTTGCGGGCAAATCGTTTCAAGGAAACGCGCTATAATTTCAACTGCTCCACAATCTACAACTATTAAAGTGGAATTGTGCGCGGCGGCAACCATCGCACCAATTATCGCCCCCGCCAAACTGCGAAACTTTTTGGGAATGTGGCTTAAAAATTCTTCAGCCGGTACTTTAAAACTGCCGTCTTTATTCAACAACGCCGCTGCAAATCTTTCATCAATACAATCAAGTTGCCAATCTGTCAGCTCGGTAATTGTCATTATTGGCATACCAAATGAAATTTCTTCCCCCAAATTCCGCCCAAAATTAAATGCAACCGTCGGATTCTGTTTCGGATCTACCACGCCCAAAAATATTTTCATCGCAAAAATTCTTGACGTCATACTAAAATCAAGTGAAAGATTATGGCGTTGCCCCTTCTTCAAATTGTAACTGTTAGTCGTATTGCTCGGCGAATTTTCAACATTCGTAAAAGCAAGCGCGGCGCGACGCAATTTATTTGGCGGACGATTAATTTTTGAAATTCCGGAAAATTGCGCGGCTATATCTTCAAGCAAGCCCAAACTCTTTTTTGGCTTTGTCAAATTGTCCAGATATTCGCGGCATTTGTCCATTGCTTTTAAATCCAATTCCGGCATCGTCTCAAGGTAAAAATTAAAAGTCTTGTCCGATGAGGCTATTCCTTCGTCGTTTTCAGTGTTCATTTCACGAATCATAATTGGATACGAACGCGGAATATTAAAAGTTTGAGTGCTGAAAGGCGGCGTATAAGGTTTAAATCTTAAATCGTCGCTAAGTTGAAAGTCCAGATTGACTTCCTCAATTTGTAAATCGCCATCAAATTTTTCGTCAAAAAAATCCTGCAACTCGTTGAATGAATCAATTTCAGGCATTCCATCCATTCCCATTTTGTCCAACAAATTCGCAATCATTGCCTCTTCTTCGTTGTCGTCTTTGAAGTCGTCTAAATCGCCTTCAAAATCATCTTCCGGCGCACAAACGTAAGTATAAACTAAGCCGTCCAAAATTCTAACGGCGATTGAGGAACCGACCGCCTCACCCAACGCCAAATCTAACGTGAAAAATGGCGTAAATCCAAAGTATTGAATAATTTCAAGGTGTCCAATTTCCCGCCCAATGTGCGACGCAATTAAATGATCGCTAACGTCAGGATTAATTAAATCTGCGATAAGTGCGGCGGCTGCACTGTTGAAACCGTCCAAAATTGTAATACATTTATGTTTAGCCGCCTCCAACATAACGCCCGCCATTGCGCCAAATTCAAAGCCGCCAACTTTTTTTAAAACGTCCAAACCGTCTTCAGGATTCGGCTCATTGATTTTCAATGCTTGACGTACAATTTTTAATTTATTCTTCAAACGCGCGTCAGAAATATTGGAGCCGCGCCCGGTAACTTTTTTGGGATTAACTTCAAGAATCGCCGACGTTATCGCAGAGGCAACGGTTGTATTTGCAATTCCCATTTCGCCAATCAAAAAGCAGTTGTAACCGGCTTTAATGGCTTTTTTTGCAAGTTCGCGCCCAATTTGTATAGACTTTTTAGCTTGCGCCAAAGTCATTGCCGCGCCTTCAGCAATGTTATTTGTACCGCGTGCAATTTTTCTGTCAACAAGATTAGGAAGTTTTGAAATATCGGCGTCAACTCCAACATCGACTACAACCAATTCAGAATTTGCGAAATTGGCAAAAGCGTTAGCTGCCGCACCTTTATCAACCAAGTAATTTTTTACCATTCCGGCGGTTGTAGTTTGAGGATAAGCACTTACATTCATTTTCGCCACGCCGTGATCCGCGCAAAAAATAAACGTGCATTTTTTACTTTTTCCAATCCTGCGATAGCGAACCGTCATTTCAGTAAAAGTCATTTAGTTGCCTCCTCGAACAAGCTTTTTGACAACTCTTGCGCCGACGTTACGAACTTTGCGCAATGGTGCCACGCGCACTTTAATTTTGGGCTTAACTTCCTTTTCCTGTCCAAAATCGCCGCGTTTTAAATATGTAGACTTTATTTTTTCCGGCTGAAAATATTTTCGCAGATTTTTAGCAAGCTCGTCAGATTCTTCACTTTCGTTACAGGTAAAAATATCAACGGACACATATTTAAAATTTTTGTAAATGTGAAGTGCAATATGACCTTCGTTAAACGCCGCTACAAGCGCGAAATGCTCGTTGTCAACTTCGGTTGATATAATTCTTATGTCGGAGCCGAAGACGCCCTCTACAGCCGTTTTAATCGCGTCTACGTCGGCAAATTTTTTCTCGTTGCAGTTATATAAATCTAAAGTCAGTTGACGTGCCAAAATTTTCATTGCTGTAACTCCTTTCATTTCAGGTGTTAGTAACAAATTCTTCTACTCGTCGAATTTGCAAGGTTTTAGGGATTTGTACTCCCTAAAACTTAACACCTAAAACCTAGTACCTAGAAACTTTTCAGGCGTTCAAAAATATTTGCCTTCATTAGCCGCCAGCGAAATTCCAAAATTCCAAAATGCGGCTTGCGAATATGAACGCGCCGTAATTTATAAGGATCAGTTTCAAAATTATTCAAGCCGACTTCGCCGGTTACTGCCGTTAAATAATTTTCGGCTTTCAGCATTTCAATAATTTTTTCGTTGTAAATACCGTTGGGATATGAAAAACTGCCAATGGCGTCTAATCCGCTCCACTCCAGTAAAATTTTCGACTGTCTAATTTGATTATCTAAAAAATCGTCGCTAAGTGTTGTAAGTGGCAAATGATCTGCGCTGTGTGAGCCAATTTCAATCCCGCGCCTTTGCATATCCTGCACCTGTTCAAACGTCATATAATCCGGCTTGCCCAAATAATTCGTAATGACGAAAATAACCGCCGTCATACCGTGCGCCTCAAGTATCGGCAACATTTCGGTATAATTGTTTTCGTAGCCGTCATCAAATGTTAAAATTATTGGCTTTTTCGGCAATGGATCGCCAAAACGCCGCGCCTTCATATAATCATTCAAAGTTATTGTAGTATAACCGTTTTCTTGCAGATAATCAAGCTGTGCGGAAAATTCGGCGGGCGGTACGCTGTAAATTTCGGCGCGAGGATCGGGATTGTCGGTTATCTGATGATATTCTAAAATCGGTATGCCTTCCGGCTCCGGCAATATAAAAATTATTAGCGCGGCAACTAAAAAAATTCCGCCAATAAATCGCAAAATAATCACTCCGTGTTAATTGACTTTTTCTATTTGACAAGTTATAATTTTATTGTAAATTATGAAAATTCTTTTGGTATTGCGGGTGTGGCGGAACTGGCAGACGCGCCGGACTTAGAATCCGGTTCCGCAAGGAGTGTGGGTTCAATTCCCACCATCCGCACCATTAACATAGCGCACTTATCGCAAAGTGGAACGTCTGGGCTTTGAGGCGTTCCATTTTCGTGTTTTATAAAAGTAATTTTAAAGCGCGTGTCCGCCGGAAACTTTTATAACTTGTCCTGTTATCATTCTTGCCTGTTCGCTTGTCAAAAATAAAATCGTTTCAGCAATATCTTCAGGTTGAATTAATTTTCCCATTGGAATTAGCGGCACGACAGATTTTTCTAAATCAGAATCAATCCAGCCTGTTTGAGTCGGTCCCGGCGCAACGCAATTAACGGTAATTCCATATTTCGCAACTTCAAGCGCAATACTGCGCGTCAACGCCTCCAAAGTTGCCTTACTTGCGCCATAGGTAATTTGCCCTGCGAAAATTTGCGCGGCGTCTGTAGAAATATTTATAATCCTGCCATAATCACGGCGATTTTTAACAAATTCCCGCGTCATCAAAATACTGCCTCGAACATTAACTGCGAATGTATCATCAATCACAGTTTGAGTAATTTTTTCAATCGTGTCAAAGCCGTTTTCGTCATCTGCCGCCGCGTTGTTCACCAAAATATCAATTCTGCCGTAACGTTCCATAATCGCCGAATAAATTTCTTTTACGGCGTTTTCATTTGAAATATCGCTTTCCAAAACAATATAATCTGCGTGCATTTCCTTGAGTTTATTTTCGACAATATCGGCGTTCCCTTCATTTGCCGCGTAATATTTATCAATTCCGTTTTTGGTAATTTTATTTTTATCGAACGGGCGAAAAATTTTTTTGTAGACTAAAACCAATTTTGCGCCTTCACGGGCAAAAGCAAACGCCGTATTTGCGCCAATTCCCTGCGGATTATTTGCGCCGGTAATTAAAGCCACTCTGTTTTTTAAGCCGTAATTAATCATTGTTATTCATCTCAATTTTTTCAAAAAGCTTTTCAATTTCAGCCGCGTATTTTTTGCCGTCCGTTAAATCAGACTTTGAAATTTTTTCACGCAGATTTTTTTGATAATCTAAAAATTTACCGTCCGCCAATTCGACGGCTTTTTTAATGTAGTCGTCAGAATCCTGCGCGACAAATTCAGGTAAACCGGCGGCAGTCAGAATTGACGCGCCAATTTTTGAGCCGTGATAATTGCCGCGCCTTGAAATAACGGGAACGCCCATATATAACGCCTCGCAGGTCGTTAAGCCGCCGTTGTAGGGGAAAGTATCCAACGCAATATCAATATCGTTGTACTGCTCCAGATAATCCTTGCTGTATGGGCGAAGTTCAATTTGTTCAATATTAACATTTAAATTTTGCAACCTGTCGATTAAAATTTTTTTGCCGTCGTCGATACTGCAAATTTTACTTTTAATGATGAATTTGGAATTTGGCACGGAGTCTAGAATTTTTTTCCAACAAATTAAAACTTCGTCAGTAACTTTTGCGAAATTGTTGAAACTGCCAAACGTCACGCAGTTATTTTTTTTGTGATTGACGGCGGGCGGCTTGATAACCGGCGCGTAGCAAAATTGGCAACCTTCAAGCGTCAAAAGTTTTTCTGTAAAATTATCGTCCGCACAAATTTTATCAGTCAAAAAATAATCGACGGCGTTTAAACCTGTAGTGGCGGTATAACCCAACGCCGAAATTTGAACGGGCGCGGGCTTGTACGCAAGAATCGGCAGACAATTATTTTGAGAATGTCCGGACAAGTCAAACAAAATATCAATTTTATCATCGTGAATAATTTTGGCGGCGGTTGCGGCGTCAACGCCTTTTAAATCCCGCCACGCAATTTTTTTATTTTTGAGTTTTTGAGTAACAAAGTCAGATTCGCCCGTGAAATAGCAAGTTACAGAAAATTTTTTGCCGTCGAAATGTTTCAGTAGCGGCTGTACAAAATTTGCCACTGCATGCTGACGAAAATCCGGCGAAATGTAGCCGATTTTAATTTTTTTGTGATTGTAATTTTTATGGCTGTAAGGCGTGACATTTGCAAAAAATTTGTTGTACTCCTGCGCCAAAATTTTATCAGGCGGCAAATTGTAATTTCTCAAAAATAAATGCTTTGAAAATAATTCGGCGGCGTGTTGAATGTTTTCAGTTAATCTTGACGCTTCGCGCAGATTTTCAGCCGCCGCGTCCGCCTCTCCTGCCAAATATAAGCCGTCCGCCGTCCAACATAACGCCTTGATTAAAGTTTTGCGCGTTAAAAAATCGTCTGTATGTTTTTCGGCGTCTTTAATTACCAAATCCAGAAATTGCAAAGCTTTTATCAACTGAAAACGTTCAAAGTAAATTCCGCCGCGTACCAAACGCGCCCGCAAATTTCTTTTATCCTTTGCAAACGCTTGAGCCAATAACCTTTCGGCGTAGTTAAGATCGCAAAAATAAAGAGCCGATTCAGCTATGAGTGCGTAGCCGTCGGCACAATTTCTGTCAATTTCCAAAATTTGATTTGCCGCGCCTACCATTGATTCGGCGTCGCCGTCTTCAGCGAATTTTTCGGCAAGTTTAAGCCAATCTAAAATTTCTTCCAATTTGAAAACTCCCAAATTTTTTTAAGCAAGGATTTTTAGAATTTGTTTTAAAATTGAATTTTTTGAGACTACTCTAATCAAAAAAGCTGAATCGAAGAAAAACCCGGCGGTCAAGGATGACCGCCGCCGCGTGTTGATTGCAGGATGCAATCATACGCGGAAAGTTTTTTCTTTTCTTTGCCAGGCGTTTCTTTTCTTTTTTTCAAAAATGAAAAGAAATGCCGTTTTCAAAAAATAAAATTAAAATATAATTTTATCAAAAATATATAAAATTTTTAACGCAAACTTCCGCTGTCTCTAACTTCGTCAGCCGCTTCAGACATTCTGTTAAAACTTTGACGAACGCCCGCGCTGTCAGCCGCATAATCCATCGCGTGTTTTCTGCTAATTCCAATCGAAGACGCCTCCTGCGCAGAATCAATATTTGCGCCCATAAAAATGTAATTCCAGTGATATTTTTCGGTCGTTTCCTCAATCAAATTTTTAACGGTTTTCTTGTTGTATTCCGTGCTTGCGTTTTCAAGTCCGTCAGTCATAATCATAACCAAAACGCGCCTTTTTTCAGGGCAAATTTTATCCTTTTCCATTCTGCCAAGAGTATTTGTAATTGTCATTCCAACCGCGTCAAGTAAAGCAGTCGTGCCGCGTGCGTAGTAAGTTTCTGAATCCAATTCCGCAATTTCGGTAAGATTTACGGCGTCCGCAATCATTTCGTATTCGTTATCAAATAAAACCGTCGTAACTTCAGCCGTGCCGGGATTTTCTTTCTGTTTCGCCAAAAATGAATTGTAGCCGCCGATTGTATCTTCAGCCAAATTCGCCATTGAGCCGGAGCGATCCAAAATGCAAATAATTTGTACCGGCTCGGCGGTTGTATCGTCGCAATAATTTTTGTGTTTGTGCGTCAAAACTGCGCTTTTCGGTAAATTCGGTTTTTCAACTTCTACAACGTCAGTATCAGGCGGCGTTTCAATTTTTTTGCGCGTTTCGCCAATTCCGCCCAAAACTAAAGTAACCGCTAATATTGCCGCAAAAATAACTTTCCACATAATTATCAACCTCCTATTTTTATTTAGGAAACAGGATACAGCTGACAGGATACAGTTAAATTTCTGTTTCCTGCTTTCCTGTTATCTGTTTCCTAAAAATAAGTGCCTAAATTTTAAAACTAATCTTGTTGACGCCGTTTTCGTAAGCGTGGCTTAAATCCTGCGCGACATTCTGTAAAATCGTCAAGCCCAAGTTATCCTCAAAGTCTGTACTTTCTATTTCGGCGAAAGGATTGTACTCCCTGCCGACACACAAAATTTTAAATTCGGATTTTTTGGTTGCCTCCGCGTAAATTATATCGACAATTACAGAAATTTTTTCAGCGTTTTGGTAAACATTGTCAAGCAACAAGTAAATAGTTTCTTCGCAACAAAGTTGCAGGCGATTGATATATTTTGCCTTCAGCCCGTACTTTTCGGCGAACAGTAAAATTTTATTCTGCATTTCCATTAAGTCAAAATTTTTAGTGTCAATTTCGTAATGGAAATATTTTTGACGTTGGATAAAGGCGATAGTTTTTTCACGTTTGGGATTTTCAAAAATTTCTTCCGGCGTTCCCTGCTCATAAATTCCGCCGTCCGCAAAAAATAAAATCTTCGTGGCTACTTCCTTTGCAAAATTCATTTCGTGCGTAACGATTATCATTGTTAAATTTTGTTTCGCAAGCATACGAATAACCGCCAAAACTTCGCCAACCATCGTTGGATCCAGTGCGCTTGTCGGCTCGTCGAATAAAATAACTTTTGGATTCATCATTAAACTTCGACAAATTGCAATTCTCTGCTGTTGTCCGCCGCTCAAAACTGCGGGGTATTCATTGACTTTGGCGGCAAGTCCAACGGTTGAAAGTAATTCCATTGCCTTTTTTTCGGCGTCGTCTTTGGACATTTTTAAAAGCGTCATTGGCGCAATTAAAAGATTTTCTAAAACTGTCATATGCTGAAACAAATTGAAACGCTGGTAAACCATTCCCATTGACTGACGAATTTTATCAAGGTCGCAATTTGGCGCGGTAATTTCTTGCCCGTCGATAAAAATATTTCCCGCGTCTGGAGTCTCCAAAAGTTCAATGCAACGCAGAAAAACACTTTTGCCGCAACCACTGCCGCCAATTATTACAATTCTTTCGCCTACTTCAACTGAAAAATCAATTCCGCGCAATACTTCCAATTCGCCAAAATTTTTTTTAAGCCCGTGAATTTCGATAACGCTCATTTTTTCGCCTCTGTCAATTTAAAAATTCCTTGCACTATGTACGACAACGCCAAATAAATTATCATTCCGCCAATTATGGTTATCATCGGCTGCATTGTGCGCGACGCGATATTGTTTATTACGCGGGTTAAATCTGTAATTGTGACGTAGCCGACGACGCTTGTCCACTGAATTAAATTTATAACCGTCGATTGATACACCGGCTTTGCAATTTTTAAAATTTGCGGTAAGGTTACAAGTTTGAACGCTTGAAATTTTGAAAAGCCCAAAGTCCGTGCCGCCTCAACTTGTCCCGTGTCAATCGCCATTAGTGCCGCTCGTAAAAGTTCCGCCACGTGCGCCGCCGTGTGCAATGAAAATGTTACTACCGCTACTGTTATTGGTGAAAGTCCGCTCCTTGCAAAGACGCCGTAAAATAACAACATCAGCAACATTAAAACCGGCGCACCTCGAATTATTGAAATGTAGCCCTGCGCGAAGATTTTTAGCGGCTTAATTTTTCCAACTCTAAAAAAACATATTAACGCGCCAAGTAACGTACCAAAAAGGAGCGACAATGCAGAAATTTGCACTGTCGCCCAAAGTCCGTTTAAAATCGTCTGCCACGCGCCATTTGCTATAAAAATTTTGTAAATCAGTTCCATTTTATTTTTTCAAGCCAATGTGAACAATTCTTCCGCGATAGTAAGGCGTAGTCAATTCGACGCCATCCGGTTTATCTGCGTTGGCGGGAATAATTTCACTGACAGGAACAATCGCCCAGAAAACAACGTCAACTTGACCTGAAGTCAAAGCCGCCGAACGGGATGCACTGTCAACTTGTACAACTTCAATATTTCTGTGCAAACGTTTGCCAATTTCAGCTAAAACTGCAGTGTTAAAACCTGCCGCGCTGCCGTCTTCGCTTACAAAGTCAAGCGGCGGCAAATCGCCTGTAATTGCAACTTTCAAAGTTTCCGCGCCGTCAAATTTTTCAAATTCAACTTTTGCAGGATTTACGCTTGATGTAACATATTCTTTCGTCAAATTATTTAAAGTGCCGTCGTTTTTCATTTCAGAAATTGCATCGTCCAAAGAATTTTTCAATTCGACGTTATCTGCCTTGACTGCAAAGCAAAAGGCGTCGATAAATTCCAATGTGTGCCCTTCAAGAATTTCAACGTTTGGATTTTTCGTCATCAAATAATCAGCAACACATTTATAAGTACTGATTTCATCAATTTGCCCGCTTTCCAACGCCATTAACATTGTATTTAAATTGTTGAAAAATTTAACTTCGTGCGGATTGGTATTCAATGCAAAAGTTTCGGCAATGTCTTTCATAAAGCCATTAAATTCCTGTTCACTGGCGTTAAGTTGCTGGAGCATACCAATTTTAGTTGCGTTAGAATTTGCAGTCGGCTGATTTTCTCCGCCGCCGCAACCTGTAAAAATCGCCGTTAATGCAATGAGCATTATTGTAAAAATTTTTTTCATTAAAAACACTCCTTATTTTTTCAAATCAATGTGAACAATATCATCTTGGAAGTAAGGCGCGGAAAGTTCGACGCCTTGCGGTTTATCCATATCAGCAGGCAAATTTGTATCTGTCGGAATAATTGCCCAGAAAGAAATATCAATTTTACCGGATTGGAGTGCGGCGGCACGTGATGCACTGTCAATTTGCACAATTTCAATATTTTTTTGAAGACGCTTGCCAATTTCAGATAAAAGCGCGGTATTAAAACCGGCGGGCGTACCGTCAGCCAAAATTAAATCCATTGGCGGCAAGTCGCCCGTTATACCAACTTTTAAAGTGTCTGCGCCGTCAAAATTTTCAAATGCAACTGCGGGCGGGTCTTCGTCCGGTTTTAAATCTGTGATATAAGTTTTTGTAAGATTTTCTAAAGTGCCGTCGTTTTGCATTGCCTCAACTGCCGCGCTTACAGAATTTTTCAATTCAGTATCAGTTTCGCGCATTGCAAATGCAAACTTGTCGGAGAGTTTCAAATAATCGTGATTCGGCGCAAATTCAAATTTATTTGGATTTTTCGCCATTAAATAATTTGCAACATTTTTGTAAGTGCTGATCTCGTCAAGGCTACCGGATTCAATTCCCATTTGCAACAAAGTCAAACTGTCATAAAATGAATATTTATGATTTGTAACTTTTCTGCCGCCAAGTTCCTCTGCCTTTTTTATCATATCGTCATAAAGATTTTCAGAGGCGTTGAGATTTTTAATAATACCAACTTTTAAATCAGGCGGTAACGAATTTTGCGCGTTATTATTTTCGCCGCAACCTGTGAATCCTACCGCCATTAGAGCAGTTAGAATCAGCGTTAAAATTTTTTTCATTTGGATAGCTCCTTATTTTTTAATATCAATGTGAATAACGTCATCTGTAAAATATGGCGTGGAAAGTTCGACGCCTTCCGGCTTATCAAGATCAAGCGGTACAGATTCATTTGTTGGAATAATCGCCCAGAAAGAAATATCAACTTTCTTTGAAGTCAACGCCGCCGCACGTGACGCGCTGTTAATTTTTACGAATTCAATATTTTTTTGCAGACGTTTTCCAATTTCAGATAAAAGCGCGGTATTAAAACCTGCGGGCGTACCGTCCGCCAAAATTAAATCCATTGGCGGTAAATCGCCCGTTACACCAACTTTGATTGTGTCCGCGCCGTCGAAATTTTCAAATGTAACTGCGGGCAAGTCTTCAGGCGTTTTAAAATCTGTGATATAAATTGTTATGAGTTTGTCCAAAGTTCTGTCATTTTGCATTTTTGAAATTGCATCGTCCAAAGAATTTTTCAATTCAGTATCTTCAGCACGCAGGGCAAATGCAATGTTATCAATAATTTTCTTTTTGCCGACGTGATTTTTGGCAATTTCAATTTGTGGATTTCTTGCCATAAGATAATCTGTTGCAGATTTATAAATGCTGACTTCGTCGATTTTCCCGGAAATTAAATCCTCTTGCAACGTTTGAAAATTTCTATAGAAAATAATCTGATGATGCGGCAATTTTATTTCTGCGTTTTCTTCAAATTTCGCCATCATCTTATTATAAGTATCAGTGTCGGCGTTGAGAGTTTGCAACAGTCCCATTTTAATTTCTTCAGCTTGAGTTTGAGCGGGCGGAGTTTCGCCGCAACCTGTAAAAACTGTACCAGCAACCGCGCACGATAAAATCACGGCGGCAATTTTTTTTAGTTCCATCAAAAAATCTTCCTTTAATTTAAATTTACTGCCGAATTATAGCATAAAATTTCAAATATCCAAATAAAAAAATTCGCCCAAATTGCGGGCGATTAATTTTTAATCTTTGTGTAAAATGTCTGCAAAAATTTTCAAAATTTCCAACTGCAACTCTCGATTTTTCTCAATCAAATTATAAATACCGTCTTGCGAAATTACGCCGCGTTTTAAATCTTTTGGAATTTTTCCGGCTTCGTCGTCTTCGTAGTCCTGCTGCCATTCGCCGCCGTAATACCTCATTAGCTCAAAATATTTATCCTGCACATCAGAATATTTTTCCAGCGCGTTCAATAAATTATCAATCGCCGCCGCCGATTCGTCAAAAATCTTTTCAAAGTGTTCAATTCGCTCAATTTGATTCATTGCCATAATCTCCAATAATTTTTTCTGCCCAAACCATACTGTACCAACGATTAAACTTGTAGCCGCAATTTGTAAACTTGCCGCAAATTTTAAATCCCAAATGCTGATGAAAATTTACACTGTTAAAATTTAAATGTTCGTCCTCAACTTCGGGATAACCTATGCAAGCGTACAAATTTTTTATACCTTGCTCGCGCAGGATTTTTTCAAGTTCGCCGTACAATTTTTTACCAATTCCTTTATGACGATAATTTTTGTCAAGATAAATTGTAAGCTCCGCCGAAAATTTATAAGCCTCACGACCGACAAAGCGTTTTGCATAAGCGTAACCTACAATTTTGCCGTTCAATTCCGCTACAAGGTAGGGATAATGTTTTTGTGTTCGATTCATTCGCGTTTGAAATTTTTCGACGCTGGGAACTTCACATTCAAAAGTTATCGCCGTTTCTTCAACGTAGTAAGAATAAATTTCTACAAGGCGCGGCGCGTCTTCAAGCGTGGCAGGTCTAATTTTAATTTCTGTCATTAAAATATCATCTCCCGCGCAAATTATAAAAATGTGAAAAAACTTTGTCAAACAAAAAGCTCCAACCGAAATTGGAGCCGTAAAACTTTTTCAGTAACCCAAGCCGTTAATCCAGAAATTGACTTGTTCGCGCACGTAGTTTGGATTTTCTTGACATTCTTTGCCTTTCATACCGAGACCTTGTGCAATGGCGGCACCTTTGGCAATTTGCGGAATATTAATTTCTTTGCCCGTCATATATTCGCCGGCGGAAGTGCAGAAAGGTATAATCGTTTTGCCGTTAAAGTCGTTCTGTTCAAGGAAGGTATAAATAATCATTGGAAAATCGCTCCACCAAATTGGATAACCTAAAAATATAACGTCGTATTCGTTAAGATTTTCAATTTTATTTGCAATTTCGGGGCGGGCGTTTTCAGCCTGTTCCTGTTTGGCAACGTCTGTACATTCTTTGTAAGCGGCGGGATATTCTTTGACGGGTTTAATTTCAAACAAAGTGCCGCCGGTTTTTTCAGCAACCATTTCAGCCATAATTGAGGTATTGCCCTTTTCGATATTTCCAACTTCGTAATTATCGCCCGTGCGTGAGAAATACGCCACAAGGATTTTATGCGCTCCTTGCGCAGGAGGATTTTCAGGAGTTGGATTTTCTGTCTTTTCTGCAGTTTGTTCCGGTTTTTGTTCGGGAGCAGGATTATCTTCAGATTTACCTTGAGGACCACACGCCGTAAATAAAAGCATCATCATAATTGACAACGCTGCCAATAAAATTTTTTTCAATCAAATCACCTCAAAAATTTTTTAATAAGTTGACGCCTGCGCAAATTTTAAAATCCACTTGCCGGAAATTTTTTCAACGTCAAATGCAAGTTGCAACCGCCAAATATTTTTTCCGCCGCCAAATACAGCCGCTTCAACTTTCGATTGTCCAATTAATTTTCCTGCCGGTACGTCAACAAAAATATTTTCAGTTTTCGCAGAAAAATAATTTAACTGTCCATTGCGTACATATTCCAGATATTCCTGCTTAGGTTGCCGCCGTCCCGTCATATGAACAAGAATAAAATTATCGGCGTGAATTTTTTCCAGCGTTGAAATATCTTTTTTAATTAACGCCTGCCACATTTCTTCATAAAGTTTTTTAAGTTGAAGTTCGTCATTCGTCATTACATTACACCAATTTTTTTTAACCAACTTGCAACGCTTGAATCAGCTTGAGCGCGGTTATTTTGTGCAGTTGAGCCGCTAATCGCCAATCCTTGCAGAACGTTTGAATTTTGGCAAGTTGCCTTGATATTTCTTTCAGTGGACGCAAGCCCGCTGCCGCCGTGTGTGCAGAATGGAATAACCGTTTTGCCGCTGAAATTGTAACTTTCAAGGAAATTGTAAACCGCCATAGGCATATCACCATACCAAATTGGATAACCAATAAAAATTGTGTCGTACTGCGCAAAATTCGTTACACTCGTTGCAAGTGCGGGGCGCGCTTTTTCAGCTTTTTCTTTACGCGCAATAGCCGTGCAAGCGTCGTAATCGTCAGGATAACTTTGAACGGTTTTTATTTCAAATAAATCTGCGCCGGTTTTCTGTGCGATAATTTCGGCAACTATTGCCGTATTTCCTTTTTGAATATTTCCAACGCCGTATTCGTTACCGACTCTTGAAAAATACGCAACTAAAATTTTTCCCTGCGCAGACGCGGCACTTTGTCCAAATGTGAAAATCATTCCGACAATCGCCAACAATGCTAAAAATTTTTTCAAATTTCTCAACTCCTCAATTTTTTTATCGTTATTATATCGTCAGATTTACGACTTTACAAATTTAAAATCTTTGTGAATTTGAATATCAACGGCGTTATCATCGCTGCGAATTTCATAGACGCGCTCGGGGTGCGTGTAAATATTAACGTTTTGATGTCCCGTCGAAAAGGAATTTTCTTCGATATGATTTTCTTTGCCGAAAATTAATTTTTCAATTTTTGCAGAATTAAACTCACTGTAGCCGACGCTGTTAAAAAGTTTTTCAACTTGTTTTATCAGTTGCAAATTGAAAATATTTTTGGTGTCATCGTCCGGCATAACCAAAAAAAGATAATCTTGAGCGCGGCTGATTGAAACATTGATAATATTTTGGTGATTCAAAAACATTTCAGAAGAATTGCTGATGTAAGGCGGCGGGTTGAAAACCGCAAAAATTATATCGCACTCGTCGCCTTGAAATCCATGAATTGTACTTGCGCTAATTTGAATGTTTGGCGGAATTTGAGCGGTTGCAAAAAGTTTTTCTATTAAATCAGCTTGTACGCGGTACGGCGCAATAATTCCGATTGAAAATTTTTCATTTGGATTATTTTTTGCAATTTGGCGGCTCATTGCGCTGACAAATTCAAAAGTAAAAATCGCCGAGTAAGCTTGATACGACGAAGAATTATTTATACGTTTTGCGCGGTAGACGCTTTCATATTCGCTTACGGGAAATTTGATAATGTTCAGCGATTTAATATTTAGCCAGTTGTTAATTTTTAGCGGGCGTTTCAAATTTTCGTTGCGATAATGTTTCAAAATTCCACCGTAAGTAAGTTTGCTGAAAACTTCGCCTATTGAAGGCAAACTGCGATATTGCGTCATCAATTTAATTATTTTGTAATCGTGCGGAACAGTTTTTGACGCGGTAAAAGAATTTAATTCAACGAGCGTGTAAATATTTTCATCCTTCCAAAAATCCAGCGATATTACCGGCTCAATTTGGAATGGATCGCCTGCAATTATAAATTTTTCCGGCGTTTTCAGGTAAAGCGGCAAAATGATATTTATCAGCGGAATCATTGACGCTTCATCAATTATAATGTAATCCCAATTCATACCGTGCAAATACCATCTTTCGCCGTCAATCATGAAAAAATCGTAGGGAAAACGCGCAATAGTTGTTATCGTGACGTTGCGCGGCTTTTGGCGAATATCGAAAGTTTTTTCACGGTATACAGTCTTTTCAATAACTTCATCGTTGGTTGTGCCGAATCTTATCAGCCAATCAAAATTTTTGGTTGAATCCATAATTTTTTTCGTTAGTACGTCAGCCGCCTTGTTGGTAGGTGTCAGCACGAGAATTTTTTTATTTTGTGGAAGTTGCATTTTCGATAAAATAAATTCACGCGCCAAATATGTAGTTTTACCTGTACCGGGTGGACCAAATACAAATTCAATATTTTTGCAAAGATTTTTCTGCATATTAAAATCATCTGCGTAATTGAGATTGTTAAACTGCTTTTTCAATTCTTCCAAAAGAAAAACGGGATTTTGGGCGTTAATTGTCGCCTCTCTGACTTCATCCAAATTTATATTTTCGACTTGTGCGCCGTCTTTGAGTTTAACGCGCAAAATATTATGTTGGACGCTGATAACTTCAATGGTAACTTTTGCAGAATTATCTTTTGTTCGCAAATTAAGCGGAATGTTTTCCAAGTCTTCCATAAATTGCGGGATAAAACGGCTTGGATATTTTAAAATTAATGTACGCGCAGTGTTTGGAGCTTTTTCAACGCGCCCAAAACTAATTGAAATTTCTCTGCTGTTAATTTTATTTTCGTTACTGTTTAAAAATTCTAATTCCAAACAAGCCTTAAACCAGCCATAAGAATATTTTTCAGAATGGATAACTATTTTTTGCAACTCTTCCAGTTGTGCAAGTTGTTCCTGTTCAAGTTCTGATTTTTGCTTAAGGCGTTCAATTTTCTTTTTATAATCTACAGTTGGCGGCGTAAAGTCGTCGTTGCCACTGTCATTACTACCTGCGCGATTTACCTCTGCAATTTTCTTTTGAATTTCAGTAATTGGACGCGGCGGACGTTTCGGCTTTTCTTTTGGCAGCGTTTCAGGCGGTTTAATTGGCTTAAACAAATTTTGTAACATTTGCTGAATTTGTTCAAGCGACGCGCCTTTTGCCATAGCCGCCTCAATCAATTTGCCGTACTTTATCAAATTTAATTGTTCCGCTGAAAGTTTTGGTTCGTCTTCGCCTTTATCAGATTTTTCTTTAATTCCCAAAAAATCAATAAGCGATTGTGCAGATTGTGAAACAGTGTCGTATCCTTCCGCCATACTTTGCACAGATATTTCTTCAGCACTTTTTAATTTGCCGTTTTTATCTACAAGCCAACGAAGGGTACGCAATTCTTGAACAAGTATAGGAGTAAATTCTAAAAAGCGTTGCTTACGATGAAAATATTCATAAGTCCCGCGCATTTTGTCGCGCAGTTCGCCAACTTTTTGATTTACTGCCACAAGTCTTTCCCAAAGAATCAAAGATTTTTTATAGGCGTTTGAAGCGATGTTAGTATCTTCTTCATCGGAAAATTTTTCCCAGATAATTGATTTATAGGTATAGGTTTTTTCAGGATTTTTAGACTCCGTAATTTTTTTTAGAATTTGATAACAACCTTCAATTTGATATTCGTACCAATATTCTTCACGCGTAGAATTTTCTTTTGGAAGGTTATATTTTTCTACAAAATTTTCTTTAATATAAACACGAACATATTGAACTTCACGCGCCAATCCAATATCTACAAAAAATTTAATCAATCTGTTTTCTTTATCACGACCGACTAAATTTAAATAAAAATCGAAATTTACAAATCTGCCGCGTTTTGCCTCTTGAAAATATTTTTTCAATCCTTCATTTGGAATATACAATGTTGATTCATAATCACGAATTGAATATTGCGGACGTGAATATTTTGCAAAACTTGAAGGATCAGCCGAAATGCAACGCAACCATAAATGTTTTTTGAGATTTTCGATATAGCTTTCAACTTGCAAATGAGAAAGTTGCAGATAATACTCAAAAACTTTTTGAAAATATCCGCTGTCATTCACCCCGCTATTTTCGTGAAATAATTTATCGTATTGCGTAAAAACTTTACTTTCAATTTCATCTTTCAGCGAAGGCGATTTAAGACCAATTCGATTAACGAGGAAACTTTTTGTATTTGGATTGGCAAGCAATTCAGGATGTACAGTAGGATAATCACTGCCGCCAACCATCGGCAAAAATAATTTTGGTAAAGAATTTTCAAACGCCGCAACCGCTTTGCCTTTGGTATTCAAAAATAGCGGTAAAGTTTTCGCTGCGTTTATACGTGCGGAAGTTTCAGATAACCATTTATAAAATTTGTGAAGCCATTCAAAATTTTGTTTCTCAATGAAATTGGCGGTAATTCCGAGAATAGTTTTATTTATTTGCCGAGAATATGGATCATTGCGCCCTTTAAGAATTACGTTTTCATTTAAAGAATCTTGTACAATGTCAAGGATATATTTTTCAATTTTTGAATCTGCTTTTTCACGTGACTTGCTGACAAATACCCAATTAGCATTTTGATTCGGTACAATTTCGGCAAGTTGTTTATCAGAAAAAATTTTCGTCAAATTGATAACTTCAGCCCAATAAGCATTTTTAGACTTTACAAAATTATATTTGCCGCTATTTGAATCAAAGGCAGGTATCAAGGCTTTAGTTTTCATTTCAAATTGAATTGTTTTGTAAAAAATTTTGAAAAGATCGTTGCTACTTTCAGTAATGGGAATAATATCTAAAATGTTATCGTCAATTAAATTTCTGTCGCGCAGAAATGTTAAACTGTCCGCCGCCAATTCTGCCAAATCGTTAATAAGATTTATGTTATGTTCCTTGCCTTGAAAAATACCTTCGCGGCTGTCAGTCAGTAAAAATGGCGCGTGAATTAAAAATCTCAAGCCCGTGTATTCTTTTGTTTGGAAAAAGCAAAATGCAGGTTTTTCAATAGGTATTAATTTTCCCGCTCTTATAGAATAACATACGGAATAACTTCCTTTTGGATGAGGACGCGAGAAAAGTATAAAATTTAACCAATAAGCAGTACCTTCTCTATTTTCCGAAAGTTGAATTTGTTTCTCTGTAATGTCGTTGTTGTGTAAAGAATTACTGACAATATTTTTTCTGTAAAAGCCTTGAAAATCGCCAATTTTAAAAATCAATTCCCGCAAATTAGACAAAAATAAAAGTGGGAATGAAAGATTTTTCAACTTGTATGAAATTTCTCTAACGGCTTTAATTTTTGGCATTTCAAATTTATCGAACGGAAATACAAATAAAGTTTCTTCAGCGGCTTTTTTGTAGGGACAATCTCCGGATAAAGGCACGGGTACAATAAAATTTTCAATTCTGAAAGAAAAATCCTTGTCCCAAATTTCCGGCGTTTCGGTGTACTGGAAAACGGCTTTAAAACCTACGCCGAATTTTCCAATAGTTGCCGGAGAAATACTTTTGCTTGAATTGCCAATAGAAGTTATGGCGTTTATATCGCCAAGTTTACCGGCTAATTTGTCCGCTTTTTCAGTTTCAGGATTTGAAATTGAAAAATGGCGTTTGCCGTTGTGAACGAAAATTAATCTATCTTCAAGCAGTTCAAATTCTGCGCGTGTTGCGCCAACGTCATCAGCGTTTTGCAAAAGTTCGTAAACAAAATGTGCGGGATCGGAATATTTATCAGATACCGCATCTTTGACGCCGCTCATTGAGGCTTTTTTCAAAACTCTTGCATTTTCAAGGCGATCTGCATATAAATCTTTAAACCATTTTTGAATCATAAAAAATTCTCCCGTGCATTTTAAAACGCCACGCGCTAATCTATAGAAATTAAATCGTATTGATTATTTCCCATACCCAATTCTTTCATCGCCGAAAGTTGGCGCAAGCCGGAGCGGGATTCAATTCTTTCAATTAAATCTTTACCGTCCGGCGCGGCGTACACCATATCAACGCACGCTTGATCAATCGCCAAAATATCTGTGCTTGCAACCATTCCAATATCTGCAATGGTAGGTTCAGCCGCTCCTACGCCCGCGCAGTCACAATCTACCGACATTCGCCGCATTACATTCAAGAAAACAATTTTTTTGCCAAAGTGATCACAAATTGCCTTGCCGCTGTCCGCCATAAGTTCCATTAACGGCTCACCCGTTACCCAAATTTTAAATTTTGTAAGACCGTGTACTTGACGCTTGCCGACTTTGCCGCTTGCACAACCAATGGCAATATTTTTCAAACTGCCGCCGAATCCGCCCATTGCGTGTCCTTTGAAATGCGTTAAAACAATCAGCGAATCATAATTTGCCAAATGTGCGCCCATTGCAACTTCCTTCAGATGAAAACCGCCATTTACCGGAAAATTAATATCGCCGTCCGCGTCGATAATATCAACAGGACAAAAAGTCCAGCCGTTAGTTTGCAAAGTTTGTTTGTGACTTTCAGTATTGGCGCGTGCGCCGCCGTAAGCGGTATTCGCCTCAATGATTGTGGAATTTGGAATTTGCACTTGAAATTTTTGTACCATATCACGCGGCAAAATATTTGGACCATGCGGCTCGCCGGAATGTAGCTTAATAGCAACCTTGCCGCTGATATTGGAATTTATTTTTTGGTAAAGTTTAATTAAATGCTCGGCGTCGATATGTTTTGTAAAATAAACTTGAGATTTTTGCCCTGTCGCCGCTTCCGCGTTGCTGATAGTTTTTTTTGCCACAGTTTCTTCACCTCCAACGTTGTACAAAGCAACGCCCGCCGCCGCTACTCCCGCCAATTTTACAAAGTCGCGTCTTGAAATGTTTGACATATTAAAACCTCCCAATATTTTTGCCATTATAAAAATTTTTTTGTGTTAAAATCAATTCCATTTTCAAAAAAAGTTATAAGTTATACTTATAAAAAAATCCCCCTTATTTGGGGGATTGTAGAAATTTTCCGGTGATTTATTTTTACTCGGCAGTTTCCGCCGTAGCAGTTTTCTTCGTTCTTCGGGTAGTTTTTTTAGGTGTTTCTTCGGCGTTTGCATTAGCTTCAGCGGTTTTTTTGGTAGTGCGTCTGGTTTTAGGTTTTGCCTCCGGTTGAGGTTCAACTTGTGGAGCAGGAGCCTCTACCTTTGGCGCAGGTTGAGGAGCGGGAGCCGCAGGTTTAGGCGTTGCAACCGCTGCAGGTTTGGGAGCTGCTGCAGGTGAAGGTTGAGGCGTTGCAGTCGGTACAGGTTGAGGCGCAGGAGCTGTAGCTGTAGCTTGTGCATTTTGCGCGGCTTTTTCTGCTTCAAGTTGAGCTTTTCTTTGAGCCTTTTTCTCGGCGTTGCGTTTGGCGTTTTCTTCGGCTATTTGCTGTAACTTTTTCTTTTTCTGCTTTTCGCTAAAAGCTTGCATTGCGGCGCGTACAACTTCACGAACGGCATAATAATTTATAGTATTTGAAGAAATTGTACCCATAAAATTTGCGGGCGTCCACATACTGAAAACTAATTTGCTGCCCCAAATATACGTAAATTTTGAAATTTGTTTGAGCTCGTCACTGTTGAAAACGTAATTGCGTCTGCCGTCTTCTTTACATTTAGGAAGAATAGGCGGTTTAAAAGCGGCAACTAGCGCAGATTCTGAAGACTCGTCTTTGTGTCTATATTTTTCAGGTTTTGGTTCCGTTTCAGTTTCTGCAGATTCTACTTTTGTTTCAGTTTCGGCGGGTATAGTTGTAGTTTCAGATTCAGCAGGTATAACCGTTGTTTCAGTTTCAGCAGATACAACCGCTGTATCGCTGCTTTCTTCGCCTGCCTTTTTCTTCGGCGGTTTAGGTACGAACGGTTCACGCAAGAATTTAAGATTTTCGCAACAAACTATGATATTGGGATTGACAATTTCCAATTCGCGTTTCAATTCTTCGGCGTCTTCTACCGCAAAATTAAACAGGCGTTCAAAGTCACTGCGTCTTTGTCCGTCGCTTTTTTTGATATTGACAACCGCTATTGAACGAATTAAATCATCACGAATTTTTGAAACGTCGGACTTTTTGTAAGTTACAGGTGGCAAGAATGCATCTTGAATCGCTTTTGTCCAAACGGCAATTTTAAACATAAATTTACTGAAAGAACCGCGCTCATTCCATTCTGCCGCCAAATCAAAATCGTCAGGATAATGTTCCATGTCTTCACGCCCGCCGGCTTCGTTCAAAATAAAACAAATTCTAACCTTTTGCTTTTTCCAACTTTCAATATTTATTATGCCATCACGTACAAATCCGCCGTAAGGTTTTTCTTGCTCCGGCATAAAATACGGCGCGTCAGTAGAAAGTTTTTCCGCGTGTTTCTTTGCCCATTCATCAAAAAGTTTCTCAAGTGCAGGTGGTTGACTTCCCATGCAAATCACTCCTTTAATTTGAGTGTGTTAATTTTTACACAAAATACGGTTTACGTCAAGAATTATTCTGCCCAAATTTTATAAAGCTCGTCAATTTCCAAAAGTTTTGCCTCGTGCGCCGCCGCCAATTCTGACAATTTCGCAGGTTCAATCGCTGAATTTATTTCGTGTTCAATCATTTTGAGTTCCATTTCAGCCATTTTAATTTGTGCCTCAAGTTTTTCAATTTGCTGTAAAGTTTTTTCCGGCGGTGTAGATTTTTTTTGTACAGATTCTTTTTGCGGCTTGGACTTTGAAATTTTTTCTTTGACGGCAACGGGCGCGGGCTTGTCTTCAAATTCGATAACGCGGCTTGTTACGGCGTCAAGTAAATATCTGTCGTGCGTCACGATTAAAATTGTGCCGTCGAAATTTCTAAGCGCGTTTTCTATCGCCTCTCTTGCCGGTAAATCCAAATGGTTTGTCGGCTCGTCTAATATTAAAAAATTTGCGCCGGTTAAAATCAACTTTGCAAGTGCAACGCGGGTTTTTTCGCCGCCTGACATTGCTGAAATTGGTTTTTCGGCAACCTGCGCGAAAATGTCAAGCCGTGCCAATTCTGAACGCGCTTTTTCATTCGTCAAATTAAATTCGTTTTGCAATTCCTCAATCGCCGTGAAATTTTCGTTTAATTCTTCGTGACCTTGCGAAAGATAACCAATTTTAACGCGGTTGCCAATTCTGATTGTACCTGAATCTTTTTTTAAATCGCCGACAATAATTTTTAAAAGCGTCGATTTACCAATTCCATTTCTGCCAATCAATCCGACTTTTTCGCCTTTGCGAATTTCCGCGCTGAAATTTTTTATAATGTTTTTGAAGTTTACATTTTCCAGAATTAAAACGCGGTTGGCGGATTCTGCGGCGTCGCCAAGTTTGACTGTAACAGATTCAGTTGAAGGCGGTTTTTCCAGACGCTCCATTTTATCCAACGCAATTTGACGACTGCGGGCGCGTCTTGCAGTTGAGGCGCGTACTTTATTTCGGCGCACAAAATCTTCAAGTTTTGCAATTTCTTCCTGTTGCTTTTCATAGGCTTTAATTTCGTATTCTCTACGTTCCGCCTTAACCTGTACAAATTTTTCATAGTTGCCGTTGTAAACCGTCGCCTTGCAGTTTTCAATGTCAACAATTTTATCAACGCAATTTTGCAAAAAGTGGCGGTCGTGCGTGACGGCTATAACCGTGTAGCGGTAATTCTTCAAAAAATCTTCCAAAAAATCAATGGCGTAAATGTCAAGATGGTTAGTCGGCTCGTCCAAAATTAAAACTCTCGGCTCGTCAAGTAAAGACTTTGCAAGTGCAATTTTCGCAGTTTCGCCGCCGCTAAATTCGTTTGGATTTTTCGCAAGTTCAATTTCGCTGAAACCTAAGCCGAATAAAATTTTCTTCGCTTGAAATTCTTCAACGCCAATGCTCAACATTTCTGCAAGCAACGTTGAATTTTCAAAGTGCGGAATTTGTTCAGCGTATCCAATATCTTCCTTGTGAAGTCCGCTGATAGTGCCGCCGTCAAATTCTTCTGCGCCAATTAAAACTTTTATAAGCGTGGATTTACCTGCGCCGTTTTTGCCGACAATTCCAATTTTTTCGCCGTCCATAATTTTAAAACTTACGTCAGAAAAAATCAGCCGTTCGCCATAAAATTTTGTAACTTTTTCAAGTTGTATCATTTGAATCTACCTTAAAATTTTTTCAATAGCTTACTTTAATCAGTTGCGAATTAAAAAATTTAACTTGGTTAGTAAAGGTTTGTAAAAAATGCTGTTCAATAAATAAAACATTAGCATTTGTTTGGCGCGTCACCAGCTTGCGTCAGCAAGAGTGGGAATTACGTAAGGCAGGGGCGGCAGCAGATTAGAAGATACGAGAACGCCAAAGCCTTGACGCGCCGTGAAAAGCACTTTCTTTGCTAAAGAGCACGCTTTGCTAGCGCAAACCGCGCATGGTACTTTTCTTTTTGCTTCGGAAAAGAAAAGTACATTTAAATTAAAAAATTTTAAACGAAAATCAGCAGTGCAATAATTCCGGGTATGCCGAAAACTCCGGCAATTAAGCAATGAATGAATGTTATTTTGATTGTAAAAAGTCCGATAAAATTGCAAATGTAAAGCATAATTGCGCCGATGATGCTATTTTTCAGCAACCAAAACGGCAATTTAATCAATTTTACCAGTGCGAAAATAATTGCAATACCGATGAGCGGTCCGATAAAAACTTCAAGTCCCATTTATAAAATTTAACTCCTTTCAAATTGGCACGCGGTTTTCAATCGCCTTTGCAATGGTTACGCTGTCAGTACCGGCAAAATCTGCGCCGACCGACATACCCTGTGCAAGTTTCGTAACTTTGACGTTGGCGGGCTTTAAAAGTTTTGCGATAAAGTGCGCCGTCGCCGTTCCTTCAACATTCGGCTCAAACGCAATTATAACTTCGTGAATGTCATCTTGATAGACGCGCTGTACCAATTCTTTCAAATGAATATCTTCCTGCGTAATTCCTGCCATTGGCGAAATTAAGCCGCCGGTTACGTGATATTTGCCCGTATAAAAGCCGGCGCGTTCAATGGCGTCTAAATCTTTTGCATCTTTGACAACGCAAATAGTTTTGGCGTCGCGCTTGTCAGAATTGCAAATTTCGCAAACGTCAAAACTTTTGTCAATCGTGTTAAAGCAAATCGCGCAGGAGTGCGTTTCAGTTTTGATATTTTTAATGGCGGCGGCTAAATTTTCCACGTCGTCATTTTTCATTTCTACGATATGATAAGCAAGCCGAGCGGCAGTTTTCGCACCGACGCCCGGCAATTTCATTAACGACTCAATTAAAGCCGTCATAGCTTTTGAACTCATTTATTTCACCTTAAGGGAATTTTAATATCTGAAACCTTGTCCCCAATCTTTCGGCACAATCTCAATTATATAGCCGTCTGGGTCTTTAATCCAATAAAGCCCCGCCACTGTATGTTCTCTGAAAATGCAATTCATTTTTTTGTGCTTTTCGTAAGCCGCTTTAAAATCATCGACGAGAAAGGCAAGATGTGAAAGATTATCGCCGGTACTGTAAGGCGTTTTGTGATTTTTTATAACTTGCAATTCCAAAACGTGATCACTGCGGTAAACGTCGCCTAAGTAGACAAAAATATAACTAGGAGTTTCAAGGCGGGCAAATTCAGTTAATCCAAGAGCGTCTTCATAAAATTTCAAACTGCGATCTAAATCTAAAACTGTAAAATTATTGTGATCAAATTTAAAATGTGGCATCTTAATCGCCTCTATCAATCTTCAGGCAAAACCTCCAGCCAATAGCCGTCGGGATCGTTTATAAAATAAATTCCCATAGCTTTATTTTCGTAGCAAATGCAGTTTAATTTTTTATGGCGTTCGTAAGCCTCATTAAAATTTTTCGTGGTAAAGGCAAGATGAAATTCATTTTCGCCGAGATTGTAAGGTTCTTTTCTGTCTTTAAGCCACGTCAATTCAAGTTGATGATGACTGCCAAAAGTGTCGCCCAAATATACCAAAATAAAATTCGGCGTTTCAAGGCGGCGAATTTCCGTTAAATCCAACGCCTCTTTGTAAAATTTCAAACTGCGCTCCAAGTCCAAAACATTCAAATTGTTATGTGCAAATCTAAACATTTTTCAAATCCTCAACAGTCTTTTTGAGACTTTCAATATTTTTAAAAAATTTGGCGTGTATTTATATTCAGTTGGTAAATTTTTTTACTAATACGGCATTTCTTTTCATTTTGAAAAAAGAAAAGAAACGCCTAGCATGCGTGGCTTGCGTAGCAAGGCATGCTCTTTAGCAAGAAAAGAAAAACTTCCGCGTATGATTCAATCCTTGAATCAACACGCGGCGGCGGTCATCCTTGACCGCCGTTTTTTTTTTTACACGCCACGATGAATTCTAGTGATTAAAATTAAATATTTTTCAAATCCTCTGCAGTTTTCTTGAGACTTTCAATATTTTCGACGTTGAAACTTTTAATAGTTTTGTCGATACGACGATTAAAGCCGCAAAGCGTTTTACCGGGTCCACATTCAACAAAAATATCTGCGCCGAAATTTTGCATAGCCTTCACGCAGTCAATCCATTTAACGGGATTATCAGCCTGCGCGACAAGATTATTTTTTATTTCAGCGGCAGAAGTTTCAAGGTTGCCATTGAAATTTGCGGCGATTGGGAACGCGGCATTTTGAATTTCGATTTTATCTAATTCGGCGGAAAGTTTTTCGGCGGCAGGTTTCATCAGTGTAGAATGGAACGGCGCACTTACAGGCAACACTACAGCTTTTTTAGCTCCCGCCGCTTTCAATTTTTCAACTGCAGTATCGACGCCTTTAACCGTTCCCGCAATTACAGTTTGACCGGGACAATTAAAATTGACGGCTTGCACTGCGTCAGAAATTTCATTGCAAGTATCGACAATAATTTTATCGTCAAGCCCAATAATCGCCGCCATTGAACCTTCGCCGACAGGTACAGCCTCCTGCATAAATTGCCCGCGCTTGTGTACCAAAATTACCGCGTCACGGAATTTTAACGCTCCCGCCGTTACAAGTGCCGAATATTCGCCCAAACTGTGTCCGCCCGCAACTTCGGCGTTAATTCCTTCCGCTTTTAAAAGTTCAGCCGCAATTACACTTACAATCAAAATTGCAGGTTGAGTATTCGCAGTAAGTTTTAAATCGTCTTCCGAGCCTTCAAAGCACATTTTTTTTATCGAATAGCCCAGCGCGTCATCAGCTTCATCAAAAAGATTTTTGGCAACGTCAAAGTTATCATAAAAATCTTTGCCCATTCCTACGAATTGTGCGCCTTGCCCCGGAAAGACGAATGAAATTTTTCCCACGTCAATTACCTCCGCTTAAAGATAATTTTTCTGCAATTCGGCTACAGCTTGCGGCAACCCGTTTACAATGTCATCAATAATTTCTTGTACGGTTTTAATATCCTCAAGCATACCGGAAATTTGCCCAATCATTACAGAGCCGTTTTCAACGTCGCCTTCGTGCGTCGCCTTGCGTAAAGTGCCGACGCCCAATTTTTCCAATTCTTCAGGGGACGCGCCCGCCGCTTCCATTTCTAAGAAAGTGCGCGTAAATTTATTTGCGATAACTCGCGCAGGATGCCCCAAAGTCCGCCCTGTTACAACGGTGGAGCGATCTTTGGCTTTAAGTACAATATCTTTGTAATTCGGGTGGGCGATACATTCTTTACTCAATACAAAACGAGTACCCATTTGAATTGCATGCGCTCCAAGTGCAAACGCCGCCGCCATTCCGCGACTGTCAGCAAAGCCGCCCGCCGCAATTACAGGCACTTCAACTGCGTCTACAACTTGCGGAATTAATGGCATTGTACAAATTTCGCCAATGTGTCCGCCGGATTCGCAACCTTCAGCTATAATTGCGTCAACGCCGCCTTTTTCAAGTCTTTTAGCCAACGCCACACTTGCAACAACGGGAATAACTTTTGTACCAATTTCTTTTAAAGCCGGTAAATATTCGCCGGGGTTGCCTGCGCCCGTCGTAACAACGGGAACTTTTTCATCAATTACGACTTGCATAACTTCCTTGACGAACGGCGACATTAACATAATATTGACGCCAAAAGGTTTTTCAGTCCAGCCTTTGCATTTTTGAATTTCTTTACGCAAAACATCAGGCGGCATATGACCTGCGCCAATTAAACCTAAGCCGCCCGCGTTTGATACTGCAGAGGCAAGTTCAGCCGTTCCAATCCACGCCATTCCGCCTTGAAATATCGGATATTTGATTTTCAGTAATTTACAGATTACGTTGTTTTCAAACATTCAACTTCCTCCTCACTGATTATATTATAACCTGCGAAAATTTATATTTCAATTTTTTATTGTTTGAAAAAATCTTCCTGCTCAAGCGCGGTTTTAATATGCTCCAAAACATTATTATTTACATAATCATTGGCAAGTTTAATCGCACTGCAAATAGATTTAGCGTCTGCGCTGCCGTGACTGATAATGCAATAGCCGTTGACGCCTAAAAGCGGTGCGCCGCCGTATTCTGAAGCGTCCAAACGTTTTGCAAGATTTTGCAAAGTCGGTGCCAACATTAACGCCGCAAGTTTAACAGGAACGCCGCCTTCTTCAATCGCCTCTTTGATAAGTTTGAAAATCGTATGTGCAAGCCCTTCGCCAAATTTCAAAACTACGTTGCCAACAAATCCATCGCAAACAATAACGTCAAATTTGCCGTTTGGAATATCGCGCCCTTCGGCGTTGCCGGTAAAATTTATCGTCGTCATATTTTTAAAAATTTGGTACGTTTCTTTAGCTTGTTCGTTGCCTTTAGTTTCCTCTTCGCCAATGTTCAAAAGTCCAACGCGGGGATTTTTTTTACTTAAAACGTGTTCGGCGTAAAGTGCGCCCATAATTCCGCTTTGTACCAAATGTTCAGGCTTGCTGTCAACATTTGCGCCGCTGTCTAAAAGCAAAGTTACGCCGTCCGGAGTCGGAATTGGTGTAGCAATGGCAGGGCGTCCAATTCCGTGAATACGTTTCAAAATAAGTTGAGCCGCCGCAACAGCCGCGCCGGTTGAACCTGCTGAAAGTACCGCGTCACATTCGCCGCTTTTTACAAGTTGTGTTGCAACTACGATTGACGAATTTTTTTTATTGCGCACGGCGTCGGCGGGGTGTTCATTCATTTCTATAACTTCATCAGCGTGTTTGATTGTAAGTGGAAAATCTTTCCAGTCCGGCTCATCGCGCAGAATTTCGGTAATTTTTATTTCGTTGCCAACTAAAACAATTTCGCAGGGATATTTTTTCACGGCGTCAATCGCGCCTTTTACAATTTCTTCGGGCGCGTTATCGCCGCCCATTGCGTCTAGTGCAAGTTTCATTTGACACTACCTCTATAAAAAAAATAGGCAGGTTTAACGCCTGCCCGCCAAATTCATTATCATTAAGCCGTTTCAATAACTTCTTTGCCGTCGTAGTAGCCACATTCCAAGCAAACGTGGTGTTGAAGTTTGGGTTCATGGCATCTCGGACATTTAACAAGGTTCGGAGCCTCCAACTTCCAATTTGCGCGGCGTCTGTCACGTCTGGATTTACTTAATTTTCTTTTTGGTGCTGCCAAAGATATTACCTCCTAAATTTATTTGAAATTCATTAACGGTGCAAGTCTCGGGTCAACACTCAACCTTTCACAATTACACTCGCCGTCATTCAAATTTTGTCCACAGATTGGGCAAAGTCCCTTACAGTCGGTTTTACAAAGACTTTGAATAGGTTGACTTGAAATTACAATATCCCGCACAAGGTCGGTAATATCAATTAAATCTTCGACAATTTCCGCGCTGTCAATTTCTTCTTCAAACTCGTGAATTTGATTTTCTGTCGCCTCGCTTAAGCATCTGTCGCAATTAAATTTCTTGCAACATTTAATTTCACCGCGTATCACAACATTTGCATTTTCGTTCACAGTTTCGCCGGAAATTTCCAAGTCGCCAATAAATTTGCCGTTATCCAAAAAATCTTCGCTAAAAAAACTTTCTGCCGATAACTTAAAACTAAAAGGCGCAACCTCGCCCTTAAAAATCTGCACTTTGAGCATTTTACAACACCGCCCCTGTCATTGTCAAGAATTACTTCAACGCCGCTTGAAAATATCCTGTCAACATTTTATAATAAATTCAATCGACCGCAACTATTATAAAAATTTTTTAATAAATTGGAGGTTTTAACGTGTCAAACGGAAGAATTTTTATTGGAGAAGACAAGACTTTGGTAATGCTGATTAACAAAAATTCAGCCGAAATTTCCTGCAACGGTGCGCCAATGAAAGTTTTAACTGCAAACACCACTGACGCCGCGCAAGAAAAGCATGTTCCCGTTGTCGAAGTTGACGGCAACAAAATTACCGTGAAAGTTGGCAGCGTTGCTCATCCAATGACTGACGCCCATTTAATTGAATGGATTTATTTGCAGACGAAAAAGGGCGGGCAACACCGCTATTTAACTGCAACGGACAAGCCGGAGGCAACTTTTTTCATTTCTGAAAATGATACACCTTTGGCGGTTTACGAATATTGCAATTTGCACGGACTTTGGAAAGCCGCTATCTGAAAATTTTTCGGTAAATTTAATTTTGCGAAGTCGTCAAAACTTTTGGCGGCTTAATTTTTTTATTGTCTTAGAAAAAAACTTGTGATACACTTCAAGCACTTAATTTTTGAGGAGAGGTTAAATTTTGGAAATTGCCGAAATTTTTACCAAAGGCGGAGCGATTATGTATCTGCTTTTGATAATTTCTGTTGCCGTCGCCGCCATTGGAATTGAACGCCTGAATTTTTACAACTACGCGGGCAATAACTGCGAAAATTTTTTAGAGGCGTTGGAAAATAATTTGAACACGCAAAACCTTAACGCGGTTGCAAATTTCTGCCACAATGAAAAAAATATTTTGGGCGAAGTTGCGTTTGCAGGAATTTTCGCCGCCGTCAATGGTAAAAATGTGAAGCTTGCATTGGAAAAGGCGTACAGTGAAGCCGCAATGAAACTTCGCGCCCGTCTAAATTATTTGTCAATGATTGTAACACTTTCGCCGCTTTTAGGTTTACTCGGTACAATTTTTGGAATGATTGACGCCTTCAACATTTTTAATTTGCAGTCGGGGCAACCAATGGCGATAACCGGCGGAATTGGCGAAGCATTAATTGCAACGGCAACCGGTCTTTGTGTGGCGATTTTTGCGTTAATTGTTCACACGTACTTTGCACAGAAACTTGACGAACTGTTGACTAAACTTGAATCTGCTGAAAATATCGTACTTGCGAATTTGAACAGGGGAAATAACAATGAAACGCCGTGACTTCAGAGAAAAATCTCAACCGCTGGTAATGATAATCCCGATGATTGATATAATGTTGTTCCTGCTTGTATTTTTTATGTTGTCAACAATTTACATGGTGCAGACGAATAATTTTCAAGTGAACCTGCCGCACTCTGAATCTGCCGAAAAAGAAATTAAATCGAATCCAATTTCAATTACGGTTACAAAAAGCGGCGAAATTTTTTACGACGATACAAAAATTTTATCTAAAAATTTGCCGCAACTTGTCAACCACGCTTTAATACAAAACGGAGATGCAGTTTTTGTACTTTACGGCGACAGAGAGACGCAATACGAAAAAATTGTAGGCGTTTTGGAATTGCTGAAAAAATCCGGCGTTCGCCACGTTTCCATTGCAACCGAAATTAAGGATTAGGTTTTAGAACGTGTTTACAAATTTTTAATTTTGATTTTTTTAAAACGGCTTTTCTTTCTTGCGTGGCTTGCGTAGCAAGGCATGCTCTTTAGTAGGTGCAAAGAAAGGAGCAACTGCTCTTACTCATCGCAGTTGCAACCCTACCAAAAGAAAGAAACAGCCGCACATATCGCCATCACGGCGGAGCAATGCTCTTACTCATCGCATTGCAAGCGGCGGCGGGGCGCACGTCCTGTGCGCCCATTTTCCAATATTTTTGTAAACATATTCTAGGGAATAGCTACGCAATTTGTAAAAATTAAAATTAAGGTGATTAAATTTGAAGTACCGCCCGTATTGGCAAAGAATTTTATTTCTTGCAATAATTTTTAATGTAATTTTATTTTTAGGCGGGTCGTCAATTTTTTCAAACGCTGAAATAAAAGAAACGCCGCCGGAAAATTTACAAGAAATTGAATGGATTGAAACTGAAGAAACTGCAACCGCTGCACAAAATTTGAATGTTCCTGCAACAGAAACTTTTTCAGTATTTGAAATACCGCCGCTTGAAATTCAACGCACAGAATTTGAGCCGCTACCCGAACTAAATTTAAATCCCGCGCCGCCGCCTTTGCCGCAACCTGTAGAAAAAATTTCTGAACCTGAACCGGAAAATAAACCCGAGCCGGAAACTAAAACTGAACCGCCTGAAGAAAAATCTGAAGAAAATTCCGCGCCAAAATTGAAAGTTATCGTAAAAGTTTTTCCAAAAGATTTAATTGAACAACTGACGGCAAGCGGCGCGATTAGAGAAAAAATCAGCTTGAACGCAGAAAAAATTGTTTTGTCTGCTACAATCACGACCGAAGGCAAAGTTAGAAATGCTGAAATTTTAAGCGGCGGCGACGGTGCCTTAGTCGATCTTGTTTCAAAAACCGCAGTACAAAGTTGGATTTTTGAGCCGTACCTTGACGCCGACGGCAACCCGCAGGAATTGAAAACTCAAATTGAATTTACGCCGGAAGATTTTTAAAACTAAAAAAGCCGCCGAAAATGGCGGCTGAATTTTTTTACAGAAAAGATTTTTTTTAGAAGTACCAGCTGACACGTCCAAAGAATTGTCTGTCTTTTTGTTTGGTGTCAAGCGTTTTGCCGGTAAAATAACTGACTTTCGTCCACGTATTTTTCATTGGCGCATAAGTTAAGCCAAACTCAACGCCGCGTTTGTGATCTGTTCCATACCAAACATCATAAGTAGGAGCAAGTCCAACTTCCGCGCTGACATATCTGTAAGCGGCGAAAATTCCCCAACTGCCCGGATTTTTTCTATTTGCACCGCCGTAAGCCAATTCAACGTTGTAAGAGTTTTTGCGGTCAATCGCCTTAGAGTTGTGAGCATACGCGCCGGAAAGTTTCACTTTGTCTCCAAATTTATATCCTGCACCAACGGAAAAAATGCTGTCCTTGTCTTTATTTTTGTCTTTGAAATAGCGGTAAGCAAGTCCGCCGTCGAATCTTGAGCCGTCGTCGTAAAGGAGTTCAGCACCAACATAATCTGCGCGATTATCACTGCTGAAAGGTCCACCGCTCCAGCCGCCGCCTTCAAGTTGGAATTTTAATTTAGAGCCGTAAATTATACGCCCGCCGCTGAAGAAGTCATCAACAACTAAACCTTGATCCGCGTTTGAAAAGAGCGGCATTTTTCCAAGATCGACAGTGAATTTGCCGTACTTGCCTTCAGCGTAAATGTAAGTTAATGCAAGGTCGGTTGTAGAATCTTCTTTAAAATTGTTCGTTGCAGTCAAACGCGCCTTAGCCGTCCAATGAGTATTAACGTAAGCCGTCGGGAAAAGGCGAATTTGTAATTGACTGCGCGTAACTTTTAGCGTCGCGCCTTCCTCCAATTTTCTTTTATCGTAATTGTAACGGTAACGGACTTCACCTGTCCATTGTACAAAGTCGGCGTGCTTTTCAAGTTCAGCAACACGAACGCCCAAACTGTCTAATTCGTCTCTAAATTCGGCAGCAAGTTTATCAAGTTCAGCGCGGCTTGCATAACTCATATTTGAAGTTGGAGCCTTTGCAAGAGCGCGGGCGATCATTTGCGCCATTTCGTAACGGGTAATATTTCTGTTGCCGCGATAAGTGCCGTCGCCGTAACCTTCAATGACGCCTTCGCTTGCAAGTTTTGTAACGGAATTGTAAGCCCAATGACCGGCGGGAACGTCTGAAAATGGATTCGCTGCTGCATAACTTGTTGAAGCTGCGCTCAAAATTAAAGCCGCCGCTATTGCCGGTACAAAATTTTTCTTCATCTTAAAGCCTCCAAAATTTTTTATTTACTTTGAACGCCTTGAAAAATTTTAAGAGTTTCCTTGTTTCCTCAAAAAATTTCAATCAAGACTTTTAAACCGCGTTGAATAATACCACTCGACGAAAATTTTTTCAAGTTATAGGAAAAATTATTTCAATTTTACGGCGCGGTTTGCAATGCTGAAAAAAAAATGCTATACTGCCCGCGTGTTAAATTAACGGGAGAAGGTGAAATTATGGCAAGTAAAATTTTCGTTTTTTTTAATTGTGACGAAAATAAAAATGAATCGTCGATGAACATTTTCTATAACAATGTTACATACAAGGACACGACAATTTCACGCAAGCGACTTTTAAATAAAATCAACGCCGAGCATAAAGCGGGGCGCGTTCAAATTGCCGAAGAAAATTTTTCCAAAGTGGAAGAAATTATAATGAAAGGCAATCCTGTTGACGCCGGAAATTTTATAAAATACGGCGCGATTAAAAGTTTTGATTGTGTATAATTTTTGGGAGGCTTGATATTTTGAAACATATGACGGGAAATGAATTGCGCGAGGCGTACATAAAATTTTTTGAAAGTAAAGGACATTTACATTTGCCGAGCGCGTCACTTATTCCTAAAGACGATCCAACTTTGTTAATGATTGGCGCGGGAATGGCTCCATTTAAAGCATTTTTCACGGGCAAAGTTACACCGCCGCGCCGCCGCGTTACAACTTCGCAACGTTGCGTTCGTACCGGCGATATTGAAAATGTTGGGCGCACTGCGCGTCATCATACCTATTTTGAAATGTTGGGAAATTTCTCATTCGGCGATTATTTCAAGGCTGAAGCAATTCCGTGGGCGTGGGAATTTTTAACCGAAGTTTGCGAACTTCTTAAAGATAAACTTTGGATTTCAATTTATCCCAAAGACGACGAGGCAGAAAAAATTTGGAAACAACAGCCGGGCTTAAATCCTGAACATATCGTCAGAATGGAAGATAATTTTTGGGAAATTGGAACGGGTGGTCCCTGCGGTCCTGATTCTGAAATTTATATCGACTTAGGCGAAGAACGCGGCTGCGGTAAAGATACTTGCGCGCCCGGTTGCGATTGTGACAGATATTTGGAAATTTGGAATTTGGTTTTCACTCAATACAACAAAACTGAAGACGGCAAATACGAGCCGCTTGAACATAAAAACATTGATACAGGTTGCGGGCTTGAAAGATTAGCATCTGTTTTACAGAATAAGAAAACCAATTTTGAAACTGATTTACTGTTTCCAATTATTGAGTACGTCGAAAAAATCAGCGGCTTGCATTACGGCGACGACGCCAAAAAAGATATTTCTTTCAAGGTTATAGCCGACCACGCCCGCAGTATGTCAATTATGATTATGGATGGAATTTTGCCTTCAAATGAAGGGCGCGGCTACGTTTTACGCCGAATTTTGCGCCGTGCAATTCGTCATGGCAGAATGCTTGGAATTAAAGACGCCTTCCTTGAGGGCGCGGTTGACGCCGTTGCAAAAATTTATAACGGCGTTTCTGACTTTGAGGAGCTTGAAAAAAATATTTCCTACATTAAAAAAGTTATTCGCATTGAAGAGGACAAATTCGCAAAAACTTTAACGCAGGGTATGGAACTTTTGATGAAAGAAATTGACGCCGTGAAACAGGCTAAAAAATCTGAAATTGGCGGCGAATTTATTTTCAAACTCTATGATACTTACGGTTTCCCCTTTGAATTGACTGAAGAAATTTTGGCTGAAAATTCTTTGACGCCTGACAAAGACGGCTTTAACGCGGCTATGGAAAATCAGCGTAAACGCGCCCGCGCCGCTCGTGCCGCTAACGAATGGGCGGCAATTCCTGATTTATCGTCAATCGATACAAAAACTTTAAAATCTGACAGCGCGGCTACCGAATCAAAAATTGTTGCAATGTGGAAAAACGGCAAACTTGTTGATGAAATTCAAGACGGCGACGAAGTTGGAATAATTTTGCAAGCTACGCCATTTTATGCTGAAGGCGGCGGACAAGTTGGCGACGTTGGCGAATTTTTGGGCGAATTCTGCAAGATTAGAATTGACAACGCCAAAAAACTTCCTGACGGCACAATTTATCATGAGGCTTACGTTGAGGAAGGGCAAATTAAACGCGGCGAAAAAGTTAAAATTGTCATTGACGCAGATAAAAAACTTTCTTCAGCACGTAACCACACGGCTACACATTTATTGCAAGCCGCACTTAGAAAAATTGTCGGCGAACAAGTTCATCAAGCGGGATCTTTGGTTACACCTGAAAGATTGCGCTTTGACTTTTCCAATTTTGAACCTGTAACCGCTCAACAAATTGCCGCCGTTGAGGAAATGGTAAACGAAGAAATTTTAAAAGCTGCTGATGTTAATATTCAGCAAATGAATATCGAAGACGCAAAAAAACTCGGCGCAATGGCTTTATTCGGCGAAAAATACGGCAATGTTGTTAGAGTTGTAAGCGTTCCAAATTTCAGTTGCGAACTTTGCGGCGGCTCACACGTCAAAAACGTCGGGCAAATTGGCAGATTTAAAATTGTCAGTGAAAGCGGCGTAGCGGCGGGCGTTCGCAGAATTGAGGCAATTACAGGACGTGCCGCAATTCAAGACGCCAACAAGCAGACTCAAATTTTAAATTCAGTTTCGACGCTTTTAAAAGTCCGTGCGGAAGATTTAACCGCGCAAGTTGAAAAAATTTTGGCTGAAGATAAAACTATGAAAAAGCAACTTGCCGAAGTTCAATCAATGAAAGAAAAAGCCGAAGCGCAAAAACTTTTAATGGCGGCAAATGAAATTGGCAAATTAAAATATTTGTCGGGCGTTGCACAGGCTGAAAATATGGACAAACTGCGCGAAATTGCAGATTTTCTTGTTGATAAAATTGATACGGGCGTTGCAGTTTTGGCGTCGGTAAATGACGGCAAAGTTAATCTTGTTGTAAAAGCTGACAAAAAAGCAGTGGCGTTGGGAGTTCACGCCGGTAAAATCGTCAAGGAAATTTCAAAACTTATTGGCGGTGGCGGCGGCGGTCGTCCAGATATGGCTCAAGCCGGCGGTAAAAATCCTGACGGCTTGCCCAAAATGTTTGAAACTGCTGAAAAATTAATTCGTGAAATACAAAAATAATTAACGCAACTGTAATTTAAAAATAAAAAAGCCGTCGAAAATGACGGCTGATTTTTTTTACAATCAATAAATTAAAGTTTGAACTTTGCAACAACGTTTTGCATTTCGTCGGCAAGTTCAGCAAGTTTTTTACTGGATTCGGAAATTTCGCTGATCATTGCAGTTTGTTCTTCGGCAATGGCACTGATTGAAGTTGCAGTTTCGTTAGATTTTTGAGTAACTTCCCGCGTATGGTCAAACGCATTTGCAATATCGTCATTTGCGGCGTTGACTTCCTCAATACCGGTTGTACTGTCCGCAACATTTACCGTGAGTCTTTCAACTTGAACGCCGATATTTTTAAACGCGGTTGCCGCCGTCGAAACGGCTTCAACGCCGTCATTAACGCCTTCAGTGCCGCTGCTGATTGTTTTAACCGCGTCGGCAGTTTCTCTTTGTATTGAATGAATTAAATCTGCGATATTTCCCGCCGCAATGCCGGATTGTTCGGCAAGTTTTCTGACTTCATCAGCAACAACTGCGAAGCCGCGCCCGTGTTCACCTGCGCGAGCCGCCTCAATCGCCGCGTTTAACGCAAGCAAATTCGTTTGGTCTGCAATAGCTGAAATGGTTTTTACAATTTCGCCAATTTCGTCTGAACGTTTGCCCAAATTGCCGACAACGTCAACCGAATGATAAACCTGTTTTGAAATATGATCCATAACCTTGTTAGCAGTAGACATTTGCTCTTGACCAAGTACCGTACTTTTCGCACTGCTCATAGCGACCGCGTCCATTGTCATTGTCATTTGGTAAAGCTCGTTCATTCGTTTACGCATAATTTGCAATTTTTCTTGAAGTACGTCGATAGTTTTCATTTGCGCGTCAGATTCTTCATTCATTGCAGAGGCATCTTTAGCCATACTGTGAATTGACTCCGCGCCTTGTTGAGTTGAGGCGGTTAATTCTTCAGCCGTTTCTGCAACTTGTTCGGAGCTTGCCGCAATTTTCGTCAAAATACCCTTCAGCTTGTACTTCATTTCGTTAATTTCTTTAGCAAGCGTTCCAATTTCGTCTTCGTATTCAATTTTTATATCGTCAATTCTCAAATCACCTTCAGAAATTTTTTTCATAGCGTTTACAACCGCGTCAAGCGTGCCGAGCATTTTGTTGACAACGAAATTTGAAGAAACAACGCAGCCGACAATTATAACCAACATTGCAATAATTATCGAAGTTATAAAACTGCTTGTAACGTCGTCCATTTCGTGAACGCTGACGCCGACAAAAAGCATACCGACAATTTTACCGGCAGAATCTTTCAGCGGTCTGTACGCCGCGTAATGTTCCTCACCTACAACATTTGCAGTTCCCAAAAAGTTTTCGCCTTTGTTTAAAACCGCGCTTATAACTGCGTCAGAAGCCTTTGTACCAACTTGACGCTTGCCCGCCGCGTCTTTTACATTCGTTGCAATTCGCGTATCGCCTTTAAAAATTGTAACCTTGCCGCCGGTAACTGTTGCAAGTGAATCAACAATTTCATCAGCGTCATCAAATTTTGTATCGCCCTTGTAAAGTGCGCCGCCGTCAATCTTCCAATCGCCGGGATAACGATAATTTATAATTTCCATTAAAGCGCGGGCGTCGCTTTCAGCTTTCATTTCCAACGCCTTTGAAAAGCCGCTGTTTGCACTCATATATCCCAAAACGCCCAAACAAATACACACAAAAATTATCGCCGCGTTGATTGAGAGTATCGCTTTCTTTTTTAAACCCATAACTACACCTCCAAATTTTCAAGTGTTAATTCTAAAAAAAAAATGGCTTTACCTGCCAAAGAAAAAATTTTTTTGTTACTTTAGAAAATTAATTGCACAAGCCGCCACGCTCGTACCAAGTGCCAATGAAACGGCAATTTTTATATATTTAATCGTTGAAAGAATTTCCTGCAACGGTTTCATTTCCTCTGCAATGATATTAATTTTGTGGTTCAGCGATTGATGCTTTTTTTCAAAATTAGAATTATTTTGCTCAATTCGGCTATTCAATGTCTCACTTACAACATCAATTTTATTTGAAAGTACGCTGTAAACTTCAAAATTTTTATCGTTGTAATTTTTTAAAATTAATTCAATATCTGACAAAAATTTTTCTTGATAACTTTGATTCGTTTCGGCAAATTTTTTAATTAATTCGCAAGTTTTAGAAATTTGAGCGCGGAAATTTTCAAGCAGAGCTGAAATTTTTTCAATTACCGCCTGTGAATCTTCAACTGCATTTTGATGAATATCGGCAACTAATTTTTGACGCGCCGCGCCTTCATCTTTGGCGTATTGTTCAAGTGTCGCGCAGGTTTTATTTATTTGTATCTGCATATTTTCCAACTGCGTCAAAGTTTGTTTCAGCATTTCTTTTTCAGCGGCAATTTCTGCAATTAATTTTTCTGTAGCTTGAATTAATTTACCAATTTTCGCAAGTTTTGCAGTTTCCGCCTCAAAATTCGTTACGGAATTTTCAATCCGTTTCAAATAATCCACTTAAATTTTCCTCCAGTAAATTTTGTATCCTCAAAGTTTTAGCGTCAAGAATAATTGACAGCGAATAAAAATCTTTCAAAGCCTTATGAACACGCTCGGCAAGTTCGGGATAAATTTTCAAAAATGTTTCGCTGAAAAGATTCATTTCATTTTCACCGCAATTTTTCGCAATTTGTAAAGTCAGCTCAATAATTTTTTCTTGATCTTCCGCCGAAAAAATTTCTTTAATATTTCTCGAACTGTCAGAAAGTCGGTTAATATCTTCAAAATTCCCGCCTATCAATTCAAGCATACCACTCAAATAATTTAAGCCGGTGTTGTTGGCGTAGGATTCAAGGTAACGCCTCAATGAATTTGAAAGACTCTTCGCCTTTTCTTTGTCAATAGTCTTCTTGCCGTTCCGTAAAATATCAAACCAATTTTGAAATTTGCGCGGGTCTTCAACTATCGAATCAAGAATAACCGTTTGTTAGCTGTATTTAAAAAAATCAATAATCTTTTGCCGAAATTCTTCATCAGTTACATTACTGGAGCAAAAATCCAGCATATTTTTGGCAGATTGAAGGCGACTGTAAAGAATCATGTTGTTCGTCCAAACTATCAATATCATCAAGTAAGCACGAAGTAAATCATCAGAATAAATTTCAAGTAAATCGCAATAAATTTTATAATCAGTAATTTTGCCATCTAACGAAAATTCGGCGTCGTGTTTTCTGATGTACTGTAGCAGAGAATTTTTTATGTTGTCAATGTCAACGCCGCAATATTCAACGTGCAATTTGCCTTTTGTCAAAGTGGTATATTCAACTGTCTAATCTTCATCAATAACTGCAAGCGAAAATTCAAATTTTTTGTTAATATCGCCAATAGAATTTCTGAACGCGGCATTTTGCAAACGTTCCGGCGAAATTACCATAAATTGAAATTCGCCGCGTGAAAAACGTTTTAATTTTTTATCTTTTTCAGCGTTGGTATCATTGCTGTTAATGTAGGCAACGCGGTTAATTCCTTTGGCTTCCATAACGCGCCGTTGATCTTCCATCAGCGCAATTATCGGCACAATTATTAAAGATACGCCGGGTTGTAGCAAGGCGGCAAGCTGATAACAGAGAGATTTTCCCGTACCCGTCGGCAAAATTCCTATCGTGTCATTGCCGCTTAAAATATTTTTTAAAATTGGAAGTTGTCCCGCTCTAAATTCGTCGTGTCCAAAAATATTTTTCAGCAAAAATTTAAGGCTTGCGTCGTCGTTAGATTCTTCCTCCGCCGTGAATTTATATTTAATTTTCTTTGAATCGGCAATTCGATAATAATTTTTGTCGGGAAAATAATCCGTGCGAATGTAAATAGTTGGCGTTTGGGCGTTGCAACTTTCATCGCCATTTGCATATCTTTTAAAAATTGAAAAATCCAGCGCAATAACATTTTCAGAATCGCCGTTAATTGTTAGCGTTGGAATTTTAATTTTGACTTTGGCAAGTTGCGAAATATTTAAAATCCACTGCGTTAAATCTTCATACGCCAAACTTAAAAGCTCGGCAATATTTGGAACATCTGAATTGACAATTTTAATATTTAGTTCGGGGTTGTTTATATCAATGACGCCGGTTTTAAAACAGTGCATTAACGCAATTTGCAACCTTATCACAGTTGTATATTGAACATTTAAAGACGTGGCGTCAATTTGCAGAGCGGCTTTATATTCTTGGATAATTTCATTTTGCCAAAGTTTAATTTTGAAAATTTTCATAGTGTCACGAAAAATTTTAGTGTCGTTTTCTAAGTCTTTGCTTTTTATTCGCAAAACTTCAATATTTTTAGATTTAATTTCGGCGTCTAAAGATTTTTTGTTAATATGGCTGTCGTCGTCAATTTCAAATGTCAAATTCATTTGCGGAATATAAAAATATATTTGCCCGCCGTTGAAATATGGCAAAATTAAATTTCTAATAAAAGAATATTCGCCCAAAAATTTTGGCAGAATTTCATAAAACTTTCGCGCAGGAGAGTTATCAATTTTCCAAAATATTTTTGAACTGTCTATTAAAAAAATTGGCGGCGTTTCAAGTTTGCCAAGTTTAGAAATTAAAAATTTACTTGGCTTAGTAGGTTTACCGCGCCGAAAAATATTTTGCACTACACAAAGTATGGATTTAATATTTTCTTCAACTTTTGAAGTACGCGCCGAAAAAATTTTTACTATAAAATTTTCCTTCGTACCGCCATAGGAACTGCTAAACTTTTGCATAAATTTTTCTCCACAATGAAAAAAAGCGGCAACCCTGCCGCCGTAAAATTTTTTATTTTGTACCGACAATCGCTTTTCTGATTAAGTCGATTGGAATAATTGTAAACGCCATACCAATTACAAACGCCCATTCGCTTGCATTTAAGCCGAAACAGCGCAGAATTACGCCGCCCAAATACGTCATTGCAATTTGCACAACGACAATCAAGCCCATAACTTCCAAAAAGCCTTTGTTGCCGCCGATATTGTCAAACAAATTCATTTTTTCAGTACGCGCGTTGAAGGCGTTGAAAACCGCCATAAAGATAAAGAATGCAAAGTAGCCCGTCATTAAATACATATTTGCATCGTCTTCGCCAATTCTGAAATGTTGGTGTGAAAATTCCGTAAGCAGGAAAACTAAGCCCATTGCAAAGCACCATAACGCGCCGACGCCAATTTCTGAATACATGTAGCGATTGATAATTTTTTCATCGCGTTTTTTCGGTTGCTCCTGCATATATCTATCAAGTGCAGGTTCACCGCCGAACGCCAACGCCGCCAATGTATCCATTACAAGATTTACCCACAAAATTTGCGTAATTGTCAAAGGATTTTCCATACCAATCAGCGGGCAAACGAATGAAATTAAAACCGCGCTGACGTTAATTGTAAGCTGGAAGATAATAAATTTTCTGATACTGTTAAAAATCGTGCGCCCGTACAGAATTGCCTTGCCAATGGAGCTGAAATTATTGTCCAAAATAACAATTTCGCTAGCCTCTTTGGCAACTTCCGTACCGTCACCCATTGCAAATCCAACGTCCGCTTTTTTGAGTGCGGGCGAATCGTTGACGCCGTCGCCTGTCATACCGACAACCAAATTTAATTCCTGCGCGATTCTTACCAAACGGCTTTTATCAGTTGGAAGTGCGCGGGCAATAACTCTGATTTTCGGCAAAATTTTTTTAACTTCGTCGTCGCTCATTGCGTTAAGTTCCGGCGAAGTCATAACAACTTCATCAGCACTTTGCAAAAGTCCCGCGTCCTTCGCAATAGCCATAGCCGTTTCTTTTCTGTCGCCGGTTATCATAATGACTTGAACGCCGGCTTCTCTAACCTGTTTGAGGGCGGCGGGAGATTCTGCGCGTACTTCGTCACGAATACCAACCGCGCCGACAAAAATTAATCCTGTGTCAGGAAGTTCGCCATTTTCAACTTTGCCTTCGTAAGTTGCCAACGCCAAAACACGAATTGCGCGTTCAGCAAGTTTGTCAATTTCAGCGTTAATGTGGTCAACGCCGTTTAAAGGTTGCTTGTTGCCGTTGCCATCGTAATAATAACTGCATCTGTCAAGCAAACGTTCCGGCGCACCTTTGGCAAGCGTCAAATTGTAAGCTCCCGTAACTTCAGCCAACGAATATTTATTTTTACTGTTGAAAGGTACGGTATCGCCAACTTTAATATTTAATTCGCCGCCGTCCTTGCCGAGTACAAAGCCGAGTAAAGCGCGTTCAGTAGCATTACCGCCAACTGCTTTATCGCCGTTAATAACTGCCGCCGTGTTGTAACGTACAACCAATGAAATTAATTCGCCGAGCTTTTTGGGAATTTCTGAATAGGTTTTAAAACTTTTCGCCGTGCCGTCAAGGAAACTGACTGCCTCAAGTTGTCCTTTGGTAATTGTGCCGGTTTTATCGCTGAAAAGTAAATTCAAACTGCCCGCCGTTTCAATACCGGAAGTTTTTCTAACCAAAACATTATCCTTGAGCATTTTGCCCATATTTTGCGCGGAAACAATCGCTATCATCAGCGGCAAGCCTTCAGGAACCGCCATAACAATAATTATAACGGCAAGCATAACCGCTTCAACCAAACTATTAACAACGTTCATCCAGTCCGAGCAGTACGCCGCAATTAACGCGCCGTCAAAATTGTTGTGAATAACGATTCTTTGGAACATAAAGGCAACCGCAATTAATACGCCGCCAATGTAACCGAATTTTGAAATTTGTTCGGCAAGATCGCCAAGTTTCAATTTAAGTGGCGTGTCTCTGTCTTCGTCAATTTGCAATTCTTCAGCAATTTTGCCGTAGAAAGTATTGTCGCCCAAAGTTACGGTACGCATAACGGCGTTACCGCCCGCTACAACCGCGCCGCGAAAAACTTTGTGTGGATTTAATAAATCGTCGCTTTTTGCAGAGTCTTCATCTGTTGCAGCGTCAGGCGGCGGCGTTTTAGTTTCTTCCTTCGCCTCTCCGTTCAAAATACTTTGATCAACTGTAATTGAGCCGTCAATAACTACGCCGTCAGCCGGAATTTTATCGCCGCTTTGCAGTAAAACGCAGTCGCCAAAAGTTATATCGTTAATTGGAATTTCAACAACCGCGCCGTTACGATAAACTTTGCATTTGATTAACGACGCCTCGCCCTGCAACTTTTGAAAGGCACTTTCGTTTTTGTACTCTGAAAAAGTTGAAACTAAAGTTGCCAAAAGTACCGCCATTGCAATACCAACTGATTCATACCATTCAGCCTTGCCCATAAATGCAAAAAATACATTCAAGCACAGGGCGAATATCAAAATTTTTATAATTGGGTCGTCAAAGTTGCCTTTGAGTTTGTCCCAAAAACCTTCACGCGCTTGTTCAGTTATGGAGTTATCGCCGTATTTGGCTTTATTTTCCTGAACTTGCGCATCAGTTAAACCTGTAATTTTCAATTAAAAGCCTCCTTAGTTATTTTTTTATGGCGTCAATATATTTTTCAGCCACCAATAAAACAAAATCTTGACTGATACCGGCAGCCTTAATGCTGTGCTTTTCTTGCGTAACCGGATTATCAGAAATCACACGAATATCAATAAAAGGTACGCTTAAATTTTTGCAAATTTGCGCGGCTGAAACGCCTTCCATTTCTTCACAAATGGAGCCGTATTTTTCGTGTAAAATTTTTATATAGTCAACTTCCTCAATCCAAGAATCAGCGGAACTGATTGTGCCCTTAATTGTATGAAATTCGGTATGAGAATTGGCTACATCTTCAGCAATTTTCAAAAGTTTTGAATCTGCGCTATATTCGGTGAAAAGTTTAAAAGAATTTGACGCCGCGTCATAGGCGAAAGTACCGCGCATATACTGTGTAGCCATATTTAAATTGCCGTCTTTTGAATCTTCGAGTATGTAAGCACTGACGTTAATATTTTTTTCGGCAATAACAATGCTGTTTAAATGAATATTAGCCACATGTCCGCCTGCAGTTCCTTGATTTATTACGGCGCAAGGATTAAATTTTTCAATACCAATAGCAGTTGCCGCCGCCGCGTTTGATATTCCCTGTTCAGTGCGCGAAATGACGATGGGATAATTTTGGTAAGTTCCGGCAATGTACAGATAATTTGCAAATCTGTAGGCAGTGGGATTTTTCAACGCGCGTACAAGATTTTCAATTTCAGCATTCATTGCACCTTGAATCATCAGCGGACGTTGTTTAACTTTGTAGGATTTTTTTTGCGGCAAAGATTGAAAGTATTGTTCGCCTTCTTCAAAATTTCCAAAAATATGAGAGCGTTCAGATTTATTTTCGGCACTTACAAAATTTGGCGTAAAAAAAGTACAAAGTAAAATAAATACCGCCGCAAAAATCAAAAATCTTTTGAACATATTATGCAACCCTTTCGCTAAGCTTTTTAAGCCAGGGATATGTATACCATTCAGCCATATCAAAATTTTTATAATTGGGTCGTCAAAAAGTCTCCTTAAAAATATTTTTCAGCAAAAATTAAAGCGAAATTTTGCGCGGTTTAAGCCGTATAAAAAAAATTTCGCCATTTGTGATGCTGTTAGAAGTTACGCGAATTAAAACTTTTTAATTGCTCAAAATTATTTTTTCTGTAATTCAGATAAAGCGTTTTTCAACTGTTCAATTTCTGTTGCTTGCTGTTGCACAAGCATTTTATAAATATTCGTAGACGCAAACAGATATGATATTAACGGGAGATTTTTTGGAGGATTTATAGAAAAAATTTCTCTATAAAAATTGTACGCTTCCCCAATTTCAAAATCATGTTTGAAGAAAATATTCTTGGAAATTAAAGGCGCAAACATTTGATAAAAATTATCCAATGTTAAATATCGATACGTTGGATTTTCAGTAAAAAATTTCTGTTTCTGCAAAAAATTATCCAAAAAGTAAAATCCTTCAATCAAATCCAATAATAAAACATCAAGAAAAGGCTTAGTCCTTGTTACAGACCCTGAATGTCTTCTGTAATGATAACCAATAAAAGGCATACGAACATAATTTTTCGCACAGATAAGAGCCATAGTAGAAAAAATATGATCTTCTGAACAAGCTATTGCAGGAAATTTTATATCATTTTCAATTAAAAATTCCCGGCGGAAAATTTTACTCCAGACCATAAGAGTATAATGATATGCAATATTTGTTTCTATACGTTTACCGATGTTGGAAGTTTCAAGCGTCGGTTCTTCAATCATATCAGCCGTTTCCATATCAATGAACGCATTTTGAAATTTGCCGTCAATTTCCTTGTATTCAAAACCTAATTTTGCGTGTACAACGTCCGCATTAAATTTTTCGGCAACGAAGTAAAGCGTTTCCAAAACAGTCTCGTCAATGAAATCATCGCTGTCCAAAAAATAAATGTACTTACCTTTAGCGGCGTCTATACCGAAATTACGCGCAATACCGGGACGCCCGCAATTTTTTGACATTTGAATAACTGCAAATCTGTGTTGCCATTTCCCGTTATTCATATATCTTTCGGCAATTTCTAAACTTTTATCAGTTGAACAATCATTTACTACGATAACTTCAAAATCTTTCATTGTTTGGTTTAAAAGACTGTCCAAACATTCCTCAAGATATTTTTCGGCGTTGTACATTGGAATAATCACGGAAATTGCGGGATTTTTTTCTTTAGCCATATGAATTACCTTTTAAATAAAACGTCTGCTAAGTTCCTGCAAGCCGGGATCTGTCGTACCGTTGCCAATGGCGTTAAATTTCCAATCGCCTTTGTAGCGGTAAACTTCGCCCGCAACCATTGCCAACATTCCTGTATAATCTTCGCTCAAATTAAATCTGCAAAGTTCTTCGCCGGTTTCCTGATCAACAATTCTGATAAAAGCGTTGCGAATCATTCCGAAATCTTGCTTGCGGTCGACGGCTTTATAAATATTTACGACGAAAACCAATTTATCATATTCGGCGGGAATTTTATTCAAGTCAACAAAAATTTGTTCGTCGTCGCCTTCGCCTTCGCCGGTAAGATTATCGCCCATATGTTTGACGGCGTGGCTTTTATGTTCCAAATTGCCAAAATAAACAATATCTTCAACGGCTGAAAGTTTGCCGTCTTTGCAAACAAAAACTGACGCGTCGCAGTCAATATTTGGCGTACTGCTGAAAAGTTTTTTGAAGAAACCGCCGCCTTGTTCAGGTTGAGCCGCGTCCCAGCCGAGACCGACCATCAATTTGGTAAGCTTACTTCCATTGGATTTTACGAGATTAACTTTCTGCCCTTTTTTCAAAAGATTTACAGCCATTTTAAATTTTCCTTTCTAAAGTAAAATAGGAGCAGTTTTTTAAGGATTAAGGAATAAGGTTTAAGGACTAGGGATTTTTAATTTTCCCCCTAGTCCATAATCCCTAATCCTTAATTCCTAAAATCCGCTCCCGTTAGAAATTTTTATTCAGAAATATATAAATTAAACATTAACGCCGAAATTGCGACCGAGTGAGGCAAGTCCGCCTTCAAAGCCGCTGCCAATGGCGTTAAATTTCCATTCGCCTTTGTTGCGATAAAGTTCGCCAACAACTACTGCAGTTTCAACTGAAAAATCTTCGCCCAAATCGTAACGAATCAATTCTTCACCTGTTGCCGCGTTGACTACGCGAATAAAAGCATTTTCAACTTGTCCAAAGTTTTGTTTACGTTGTTCAGCTTCATAGATTGTAACTGTGAAATCAATTTTTTCAACGTCAGCAGGAACTTTATCAAGGAAAACTTTAATTTGTTCGTCGTCGCCTTCGCCTTGCCCGGTAAGGTTATCGCCCAAATGTTCAACCGAGCCGCTTTCATGTTTCAAATTGCCATAGAAAACAAAATCAGCATCAGAGCGAACTTTGCCGTTACCTGCAAGCATAAAAACTGACGCGTCCAAGTCAAAATCCTTGCCGCCGTCATATTTGTTAATGTCCCAGCCAAGACCAATCAAAACTTCTTTCAAGCCGGGATTAGTTTTTGTCAAATCAACTTTTTGTCCTTTAGCTAAACTTACTGCCATAAAAAATTTCCTCCTTAAAAGAAACATTTTTAGAACCATGAGTACTATATCATAAACAAAAAAAAATTGCAAATTGAGTTTTTTCATTTTCTGCAAAAATTAAAAATTAGCTGAAAAAATTACAAATTCCAATTCACAATTTAAAATATTGCTGTCGTCTTCACGCTCCAACGAAAAATTTTCAAAACTTGCAAGTCGTTCGCCGTCCAAAATTTCTCTGATAAAATTTAAAAGTGAAATATAATCTGACTCCAGCCGAATTTTTACAGATTGTTTTTGTACAGAATCTTTTTCGGAAATTTCGCCAACTTGTACGGAGGTTATCAAAATTTTTTTATCTTCAGCAATTTTGTAGAGTTCCGCTACAAATTTTTCGTCGTTCATTTCAGCCGGTAAAAATTCCTGCATTTTTTCTAATTGATCTTCGATTCTTTCAGCCAAATTTTCTAAATTGCCGTACCGCGCCTTCAATCTTTCAATTTCCATTTCGGCTGATTCAATTTGTTTTGTTTCGGCGTTCAATCTTGAAATTTCGGCTTGCACGGGCAAATATATTAATTGCCAATACAAAATTGCAACCATCGCGCAGATTGTCAGCGTTAATATTGGTAAAAATTTTTTATTCATAAAACTAAAAAGCGGCTAAGGATTTGATGAATCCCTAACCGCCGGTTCAAAATTTTTATTCTGCAGTGAAAGGCAACAAAGCAATATTGCGAGCGCGTTTAATAGCAAGCGTAACTTGACGCTGATGCTTGGCGCAGTTGCCACTGATACGGCGTGGAAGAATTTTTCCACGTTCGGTAATGAAACGGCGCAATTTCGCCGCGTCTTTGTAGTCTATTTGTTCGACTTTATCCACGCAAAACGCACAAACTTTTCTGCGCGGGCGTCTGCCTCTTTCTCTACGCATAGTAATTTCTCCTATTAATCAAAATGGAACGTCAACATCATCAGGATTATCATTGTAATTTGAGCCGCCGGAATTATTTTCATAATTGCCGCCGCCATAATTATTTCCGCTGTCGCCGCTGGAATTATCGCCGCCGCCCGAAGATTTTCTTCCGGCAAATTCAATATTATCAACATGAATATCAACGCTGTAATGTTTAACGCCGTTTTTGTCTTCGTAATTATTATTTTCGATACGTCCTTCAACAATAACCGAAGAACCTTTTTTCAAGTAGCGTTGGCAAAATTCAGCGGTTTTACCCCATGAAGTCATATTGAAAAAATCTACCGTCGTTTGACCTTCAGTATTTTTGGAGCTGTAGGGACGATTGACGGCAATTCCCATTTTTGCATAAGCAGTTCCGCTTTGAGTATAGCGAACTTCGGGGTCTCTGGTTAAGTTGCCGCTTAAAATAACTTTGTTCATAACTTAGTCCTCTTTTTCGTCAGCGCGAACGATCATATGTTTTAAAATTTCGTCAGTGATTTTCATAACGCGGTCGCACTCGTCAACGCAAGCAGGCGGGCAAGTTACGTAAAAAATTACGTAAAAGCCTTCAACTTCTTTTTTAATTTCGTAAGCAAGGCGACGTTTACCCCAACGGTCTTCTTTGTCGATTGTACCGCCGTTAGCAGCAATAAGTTTTGAAAACTTTTCAATAACTGTATTTGTTGCCTCGTCGTCAAGCGATTTTACGATAAAAACTACTTCGTATTTTCTCACAAAATACACCTCCTCTTTGGTCTGTGGCGCGGTCTCACTCCGCGCAGGGAAGTTTTTCTAAACTAACCGAATTTGAATTATATCATATAAAAATTTTTTCGCAAGTCTACAGGAAAATTTTTTGTATCCACGAATATTTTTGCAGAGGTGATAAATTATGGAAGATTTAAGAGTTGAAGCAAGAAATTTGGTTGAACAAATACCTGAAAATTATCTTTTTGGTGCAGTTGAGGCATTGAAATTTTTTGCAACTACAAAAGATCCATTTTATTGTAATGCAAATCAAAAACATTTGCGCGATTCAATCGCCGAATTTGAACGCGGCAACTTCAAAGTACACGAACTGATTGAAGATGATTAAAGCATGGAACGATAGGGCGTGGGATGATTATGTTGCTTGGCAGGACGAAGACAAAAAGACTGTCAAACGTATCAACGCGCTTTTAAAAGACATTGAACGTAACGGCTGTCTCAAAGGTATTGGAAAACCTGAAGCTTTGAAGTACGACTTGAAAGGTTGGTACAGCCGCCGAATTGACGAATACAACAGATTGATTTATAAAATTAACGAAAATGGATTTTTAGAAATTTTTCAATGTAAAAATCATTATGAGTGAGGTTTTTTTATGACAGACAAAGAAATTTTTAATCGTGACGACAATAATTATTTGCCGGTGTTCAATCGCTACAAAATAGTTTTGGAGCGTGGCGAAGGCGCGTATTTGTACGACGTGAACGGCAAAAAGTACATTGACTTTTTGGCGGGAATAGCGGTAAATGTTTTGGGGCATAATTATAAGCCGTTAGTTGAGGCAATTTCAAAACAAGCAGCGAAAGTTATTCACGTTTCAAATTTATATTACACGGAGCCGCAAGCCGCCGCCGCTGAAAAATTGGTAAAACTTAGCGGACTTGACAGAGCATTTTTTGCAAATTCCGGCGCGGAGGCTAACGAAGGCGCAATTAAAATCGCCCGCAAATACGCTCATCAGATTGACGCCGAAAAATCGCAAATTATAACGGCGTGGGACAGTTTTCACGGACGCACTTTGGCAACTTTAACCGCTACAGGGCAGCCGAAATATCACAAAGGCTTTGAACCGTTGCCGCAAGGTTTTGACTACGTACACTACAACGATATTGCCGAATTGGAAGAAAAAATTTCAGATAAAACCTGCGCAGTTATGCTTGAAACAATTCAAGGAGAAGGCGGCGTTTATCCTCCAAAAGATAATTATCTGCAAAAAGTCCGTGAACTTTGCGATAAATACAGCGCACTTTTGATTTTAGATGAAATTCAAGCAGGAATGGGACGCAGTGGCAAATTTTTTGCCTATGAAAAATACGATATTAAACCTGACATAGTAACTTTGGCAAAAGGATTGGCGGGCGGCGTACCTATTGGCGCGTTTATCTGCACTGAAAAAGTTGCACAGGCTTTTCACGCGGGCGATCACGGTACAACTTTTGGCGGAAATCCTTTAGCTTGTGCGGCGGCTAACGTTGTACTTGACACTGTACCGAATGAAAAATTTTTGGCGCACGTCGAAGAAGTTGGAAAATATTTCAAAAATAAATTGATTGAACTGCAACAAAAACATTCAGATCAAATTTCAGAAATTCGCGGCGAAGGTTTAATTTTGGGGGCGCAACTTTCAAATCCCAAAAAATCAGGCGTCGAAATTGTCAATGAATGTATGACACGCGGCGCAATTATAAATTGTACGGTTGGAACGGTTTTAAGATTTATTCCGCCGCTGATTA
>ERZ842401.641-NODE-641-length-51172-cov-19.438113_pt1 | contig 51172 bp, 37 predicted proteins | sample MGYA00521270_ERZ842401 | MGnify/ENA primary metagenome ERZ842401 (study PRJEB31892, sample SAMEA3878208) | bioreactor metagenome | biome: Moose rumen | place: Sweden | collected 2011-10 | study: EMG produced TPA metagenomics assembly of the PRJEB12797 data set... | reverse complement strand
AAAATTACTGCCGCCAAACAAATCCTAAAATATGCACTTTAATGGTGGGTTACATTTTTTTTATAATCATTATTTTTGTCAGTTTGCAAAAAAAGTTGTACCTTTGCAAAATATTAGGCTCATTTAAGGTGAAAATGTTATGGCAAACATGAAAAAACTTATATTATTGTTTTCTGCGGCGGTTATATCAGTCAGTCTGTATGCTGTTGTCGCAACTCCACAACCTATCCAAGTGACTCAAAATGACGGTTCTGTCCTTACTATCAAATTGCAAGGAGATGAGCATTTTTCATATCGCACTACAACAGACGACCATTTTGTAGCCATTGACAATAACGGTAACTATTGCTATGTTGAATATCAGTCAGACGGTTCCTACCTGATGACCTCTGTTATTGCTCATAATCCGGATTTGAGAGCAAAAGACGAACAGATGTTTGTCAATACCTTGTCTCGGCAATTGCCGTGTGAGCAATTCGTCAGCCTGCGTCGCCGTGTATCCCAACAGGCTCATTTGTCTGCCACTTTTCCACGCACCGGTGCACCGAGGAGTCTTGTTATTCTCGTTAATTTTACGGACTTAAAGTTTAAAAATACATTGAAAGACTTCGATAGAATGTGTAACGAGTCCGGCTATCACGACAATTTTTGTCAAGGTTCTTGCCGTGATTTCTTTATTGCGCAATCAGACAGCCTCTTCCAGCCTGATTTCGATGTTTTCGGTCCGTACGATTTGCAGCACGACCAAGAATGGTATGGTGGCAATACAGGCAGCGATAACAGCCGGAGGGCGCCTGATATGATTCTCGAAGGATGTGCTCTGGCTATGGCTGACGGTGTGGACTTCTCTAATTATGATTATGACGATGATGGTTATGTTGACAATGTATTTGTTTTCTATGCAGGTCACGGTGAGGCTGATACCGGTCAGGAAAATGCTGTATGGCCGCACAGGTCTGTAATAAACTCGTCAACGGATTATAATGGTAAGTATTTGCGTGACTATGCTTGTACATCAGAATTGCGCGGCAGCGGCGGAATGGCAACGATAGGCACTTTCTGCCATGAGTTCGGTCATGTATTAGGTTTGCCTGATTATTACGATACGCAGAATAGTGGAAATGTAACTGTCGGCTCTTGGGAAATAATGTGTAGCGGCAGCTACAACGGTCCAAGCGGTTATTCCGGTGCAACGCCTCCTTCCTATTCGGCTCATTCGCGTTGGTGGTTAGGGTGGAGAAATAATGTGGAACAGCTCGCGAATAAAGGTCTATATACTCTTAATCCATTAGAAACGGCAAATGCTAAATCATATATTATTGCCGCCGGTACTCATTCATTGAGTCCGATTATAGCATCAGAGTTCTTTATGCTTGAAAACCGCCAGCGTGTCGGCTGGGATGATAATGCAACGGCATTGCCCGGTGAGGGGTTACTTGTATGGCACATCAATTATAATACAGGATCATGGATGAGTAATATCCCTAATTCAGGCGGTGCATTGAATTATGGTCTGTTGCTTCCGAGCGGCAGAGATAGAACATCAGGTTCGAAAGCCGATACCTATCCCGGAGCAAATAACCGCACTGAGTTCAACCCCGTTCTTAAAAACGGAACCAATCTTTATCAACCTGTTTTTGCAATCAGTCAGATTGGTGAAAATATAACATTTGTATATAAGTCTGAATCGGAAAATCCTATATCCGTTATTCCCGCCGAATTAGATATGTTTAAGTCTGCTTACGATACGCAGAAAAATTTATTCAAGTATATTGATGTGAAGAAGATACTGCTGTATAGCGATTCGATTAATCCCGCTGTGCCGGTTGAAATGACTGCCTCCAATTCCAATATATTGTTTGCCGTTGATTCCGGTAATTGGGTTGCTTCGCTAAAGATAAACCCCAATATCGATTCAACATTGAATCAATATGTCTATGTCGGTTTCAGACCGTCTAAAATGTATTGTGAAGATAATCCGTTTAGCGGAATGATAACCATCAAACAAGGGAATAACCAACATGTTATGTCCGTTCTCGGAATTGCTCCACGTGAAGTATTTGTGACCACACCGGTATCCGGACAGGCTACCAATGTTACTCCATATACCGCACAGGTTAATTGGAATAAGGTTGAGGATGCGTCTAAATACTATCTTACTCTGTACAAAATTAATGATGGTGAAACGTCTTTTGTCCAAAGTTTTGAGGATTTTGAAGACCCTGCCAATGTGTCGCTTGCAGGTTGGGAAACAAATTTCAACAGTACATCAACAGTCTATAAATCAGACGGGAAAAAATCCCTGCATTTTAAGAATACCGGTGAATATATGATAACTGAGAAATATGTTCAGCCAATCACGTCAGTCAGTTTCTTCCATCAGTCTTTTACTGTGACATCGCTCAATGAAGTCGGCTATTTTATTCTCGAAGCCAATAATGGAGAGAAGTGGGATACTATTCAGTCGGATATATCCGTTTATTCGGCAGAGAAATCCACTAAATCATTTGACTTTGCTTTAGAAAAGGGGTATATACAGTTCCGGCTTTCATACGTTGCATATCCTAAGAGTGACGGAACGGTGGTTGACGCATTTACGGCAGCGTGCAACAAGCAGGTAGAGTATATTTATTCAGGAAATGATTTGGTTATTGATGCCGTGGATGATGCTCAAATATCTTATTCATTAGGAAATCTGACCCCGATGCAGGAATATCATTTCTTTGTGCAAGCATCTGACGAAGGTCAGGGTGGGTGTCAGACAACGGTTACCGCTCCGTCAAAAGAAATTTTGTTTGTTACTTTGCAGGGAAGCGAAGGCGAAAAAGACCTGACTTATTCTGTTGACTCTATCGCTTATGACAAGTATGAGCATGTTATATATATCCCGCATGTTGAAGGCAACGGATTATTGCAGTTCTATGATGCTTTCGGTCATCTGATTGCCTCGGTATCCGTGCTAAAAGGACAAAATCGTGTCCCGTTCCCCAATGCCAATTTCGTTAATGGTCAGTGGTATCTGATACAATATGCTCCTGACAGCAAACTCTCGCGCAAAAATCGAAGGGTAAAAATCCTGTACTGAAATTAATTTTGGAATCAGGACGTTGATTATATTGCATCTTATATAAGTAGAGACGGTATTGTGTACCGTCTCTACTTATAAACAGACATCAGGTAATGTCCAATAAATCAGGTCTGATTTGTTTTGTGCGTTCTATGGCTTGTTCATGAAGCCAGGCTTCAATCTTTGCCTGATGACCTGATATAAGAATGTCAGGAATGCGCCAGCCGTTATAATCTGCCGGTCGTGTATAAACCGGCGGGGCAAGCAATCCGTCTTGAAAAGAATCTGTCAGAGCCGAAGTCTCATCTCCTAAAGCTCCGGGGATAAGCCTGATTATAGCATCAGCCATCATAGCCGCAGGCATCTCGCCGCCGGTAATGACAAAATCGCCGATACTGTATTCTTTGGTAATCAGATGGTCACGAACACGTTGGTCCACACCTTTGTAATGTCCGCAAAGGATAATGATATTGTCTTTTAGCGACAGGTCGTTAGCATCGCGCTGCGTAAATTGAGGCGCATCGGGGGCGGTAAAGATTATCGCGTCATAATGACGTTCAGCTTGTAGGGCTTTGATACATCGGTCAATCGGTTCTATCTGAAGAACCATTCCGGCAGAGAAACCGAAAGCATAATCATCTACCTTCCTGTGTTTGTCGAGTGTCCAGTCTCGTAGATTATGCACGATGACTTCAACGAGACCTTTATTTTTTGCTCGTTGGATAATGGAATGGTTTAACGGACTCTCCAATAATTCGGGAACAGCAGTTAAAATATCTATGCGCATGTGATAATTTGAAGATTTGATAATCTGAAGATTGTATAGCAATTTTCAAATGAATATATCATGGTACAGGGTCGTAACCGCTGCCGCCCCAAGGGTGACACCTTAAGATGCGTTTGATGCCTAACCACGTACCTTTGAATATGCCGTATTTCATTACTGCTTCAACCATATACTGTGAGCAGGTAGGAGTATATCTGCATGAAGGCGGTGTCAGAGGCGAGATACAGTATCGGTAAAAATAGACCGGCACTAAAAATATCTTTCGTATTATCTGTTTGAAAGCAACCATATTTGTGGTCGTTGGCTGAATGGGTGTCAGTCGTTGGAATGATTAGTCTGTTTTCTTTTATTTTTATGCTGAAAATGTAATCTTATTCATTCCTTTGATGACGGCTTTTTGAATAGTGCTGAAAGGTAGTATATCCTGTCCTATATAGGTGAATGCAATACTTATGTGTTGGTTGGTCTCAGTGTTCTTTCCCTCAAGCAATTGCTGATTAAGGCGGTATGCTTCTCTTATTCGCCGTTTCAGCAGGTTGCGTTTAACCGCCCGTTTGAAAAGTTTCTTTGGTACGCTGACCATAATCCGGTTAGCGGATGTACTATCGTCGGGTGTATTCCATAAATAGCATATCCTCAAAGGGTATGCTATTATATTTTTGCCGTTTTCAAACAAACGGGCTATTTGTTGTCTGCTCTTGATACGTTGGCTTTTATTCAGCGTTTTCGGCATTGCGTTTGTTTTTTTTTGTGGTTGTCGGTGATATAAGCGTCAATAGCGGCAGTTATTGTTGAAAACTCTTTGTTGGGTACCCGGATATCTAATCTCAATCCGGCTTTTTCTATCGCTTCTGCTGCTTCATTGCCCAAACAGGCGATTACCATGTTGCCTTGTTGGAAGTTTGGAAAGTTCTCCAATAAGGCATGTACCCCTGCGGGGGTAAAAAGAACAATCATGTCGTAATCGAACTTGTTTTTTTTGTCAATGAAATTACTTACAGTGCGATAAACTATAGCGGGTTGAACGGTTAACCCTTGTTCGGCAAACATACTGATATGTTTGGTTGCATTTACATCGGAAAGCACCATCAAGAAAGTGTCTTCCTCATGTTTTTTCATCAAGGGAGCGAGGTCATAGAGTTTGTTTGAGGCAGGATAAAAGACTTTGCGCCGCCGGAACTCAACATATTTTTGGAGGTACAATCCTACGGTTTCCGATACGCAAAAATAATGCATGGAATCAGGCATTATGATTTTCAGCTCATTACATAATTGGAAAAAGAAATCGACGCCATGTTTTGAGTTGAATATAATGGCGGAATACTTCAATATGTCAATCTTTTGCGCACGAAACTCTCGCGTTGTGAGCGGTTCGAGTCGAATAAATTGATGAAAATCGACTTTGACTTTATGTTTTTGCGCTATTTGAAAGTAGGGCGATTTATCTGACAGCGGCTTGGGCTGAGAGACGAGTATTTTTTTGATTTTCAATTTATTATAATGTTTTATTTATGTTATAAAAACTAACTTTTCTGACCCCCAAACAATTATTATTACAGGTAAAATTTCCAAAATGCAAAGGTACAAAAAAATATACAAACTTGCTAATGTTTTTGTGAAAAAAAGTCGAAAAATTTTGATAAGCAGTGAAATAAGGTAGAAGAGCGTAATAAGTCCGTAGGCGCAGTACACTGCTATGGGGGCTATATCTATGAAATAAACAGCAAAGATTGTGACCGGAGCAAGTATAGTGGCAACTGCAACTATGATGCGGTAATAATGCTGAATGGCGGTTTTAAAGAGAGCATTGTTGAAGAAAACGTAGAACAACAGTTGAGTGGTAAAATACTTGATTGTCATAACTGCAATGAAGATTAATGCCACTTTAAGCATAGCCGAGAAGACAAATTCCCCGCCGGAGTATAGTCCGAGGTAGATGTTGAGCGGAAACAGTCCGATACAAAACAATGAAAATAGTATGTCAGCCCTGACATCTGACGACCCGATGTAGAATATGCTGTTGCGTTCTTTGCTTGTAAAGAGAGTGGAGAAGCTGACTTTCAGGATGTTGGGATTGAGCCGCAGAGCCACAAACATAAATGCCAGCAGTATGGTATATGTCAGGAAAAACCATGATTCTGACAGCGGACTCGATATTCTGTAAAGATAGTACATGTGTTTTTAGTCGAAATTTCTTAGACTGTTTAAATCGGCGGCATACCGCCCATTGGCGGTTGTCCGCCTCCGTCCGGGGGTGGTCCGACCGGTCTGCCTTCTCCGTCCGGTCCTCCGTTCTCTTCTATCTCTTGAATCATACGGCTGCTTGGACCTTTGGCTTTCAGGTCTCCCATCTTATTTATTTTATAGGTGAAGGAAATCAGAAAATAGGTTGGCAGGGTATTGTATTTGGCATATTTCACGTAGTTCTCACCTACTGTTTCTATTATATTTTTCTTTTGGTTGAGCAGGTCGTAGGCTTTAAGTGATATTGTGGCGGCTCCGTTAAGAATGGATTTGTCAATTGATATGTTCCACAGAATCTCGTCTATATCCGACAGATTATAGCCGTATCTGCCGGTATAACCTATGTCGGTTGATATCTGCCAATTGCGTGGCAAATGGAATATTACATCAGCTGTTGCGGACCAATTAAACACATTGGTCGGTGCGGCTGTTGATGTGGAATTATGCGTCCTGCTGTAAGCTCCCGTGAGTTTCAGTCCGGCATCGGCAATGTCATGTGCAAGACGGAACGACATGTCCTCTTGGATTTTCAGATTGCCGGTTTGCGACAGGTTGCCGAGTTGGAGATTATTTATATCTATTTCCCCGACAGCGACACCTTGTGCCAAATAGGCTATCTGATTGTTGTATGACAGACTTGTCCGCGAGTTGAAGGTGAGCCAATTTTTGGCAAAAGGCTGTGAATACATCAGGTCACCGCCTAAAGACCATGGCAGAGCTTCGGCATTGACCGTCTGCCGATAGACCTTTCCCGTTTCATCATAGATTGAATTGTTGACAAGTGCGTCTTTGGTCAGATTTCCGTGAATACCGCCGGTTATAGAACTCATCTTGTCGGCATTGTATTTTGAGAACATCAGTCGCAGGGTATGTGCAAAAGCAGGGTTGAGGTTGAGATTGCCGACGCGCACCGACATAGAGTTGGAGTTATCAGCCGATGGTTGCATCTGTGTTATTGATGGCTGTGACGAAGTCCCGCGATACTGGATACGGGCAAATTGTTTCTTGCCGAATTTATATTTGAATGACAATGTCGGAGCGAAATTCCATACATGAAGCAATGTGTCAAAGGATGTGCCGTTGGCATATTTCTGCTCAACCAAAGTCTGTGACGGATTGATTTTCATACCGGCTGTGAGAGTATAATTCTCTTCTTTGTACAAGTAGTTGAATTCCAATGATTCGGAAAAGAACCGGTTGGAAAATGCGGACGAGTATGCGCTATCCAATATGCTATAAGTTCCGTTTTGTTTATCAAGGGCATATTGTGTTTTGTCAGATTTGCGGTCAGTAGCGGAGAGTTCGAGAGCCGTCTCAAGCAGGTGTTTGTTGCTGAAAAGGGGTTCCACGTATGATGTCCGCAACGAGTATGACCAGTTGGTGTTTTTCCGATTGATGGTTTGGTTGACATCATCTGTTTGTATGCCGTAGGAAAACTTGTTATATATGTCTGTTTCAGAGCCTGTTGTGTTGTTGAGATTGACATTTGCTCTCATGGTCAGTTTGCGTCCTTGTTTTGTAAATGAGTGGGAGTAGGTGGCTTTGATTGCACCCTGAATTTGTGATGAAGCGGTTTTGGTTGCCTGTTGTCCGTTGGTGGTGGGTGTTACCGTGTCGTTCTCAACCGTGCTGTATGAATATGTGTTTCCTGATATCTGTGCTTGGTTGGTATATGAAACGGTAGGCTGGATAATGAAAGTGTTGGCGGAGTCGGTATTCCATTCCACTTCAAAACGCAGGTTGGCATCCCAGTTTCGGGCTTCGGAGTCGGTAGAATCGTTGTTGATATATGTTGTGGTTTCTGTAGCGTATGTCTCTTGGTTGCTTATTGTGTTTGTATAGTTGTTGGTGTGTGCTAAAGAGGCATTACCGCCGATTTCGAGATTATCGTTGGGATCGGCTGATATGTTTGCGCCGATATTTTCCGAGCGTGTGATGCCTGATTGTGATGAGATATCGCCTCTTCCGCGTCCCATGCGCATTTCGTTTGTGTTGTTGGCACTGCCGATAATGGTTGATTGTGTCTTGCCCGATAGTATATTAACGAATACGCCGGTATTATATCTGAAGTCGTCACTGAAAAAGGCTTGTGTATCTTGTGACGGTGTGCGTGGGGTTTGATGATAGCCGAACCACTTGCCGTTGTCCGACACAAGGTCGGCTCCTATACCACCATTGAAATTGCCGAACGTACCTTTCTTTTTGTCTTCCTTTAGTGTCAGATTTATAATTCGCTCGGTATCATCGTCCTCAAAACCGGTCAGTTTTGCCATTTCCGATTGCTGGTCGATTACTTGCACGCGGTCAACCATGTTGGCGGGTATGTTTTTGGTCGCTGTTTGAACATCGTCGCCGAAGAATTTTTTTCCGTCCACTCTAACAGCGGTTATCTTCTCACCATTAACAGTTACCGACCCGTCACTTGCTACAACCACACCCGGCATCTTGTTAAGCAATTCTTCAACCATGGCATTCTCTGTTGTCTTGAACGCACCGGCATTATATTCAAGCGTATCACCTTTGACAACCATCTCAACGGCTTTGCCTTTAACCTGTACCTCGTCAAGGAGCAGTGCATCTTCTTCAAATAATATCCTGCCGAGTGCGAGGTCTTTGTCTTTAACCTCTGCGTTGATGGTTTTTGGCTTGTATCCCAATGATGTGATGTGGAGTTTATATTTTCCGTTGTTGACTTTTTCAAGAGTAAATACGCCGTTGAGGTCGGTTTGTGCACCTGTAACCATTGTTGAGTCGGTGGCTGTGTATTTGAATAATTGTACGGCTGCCATCTCTACTATCTCACCTGTTTTGGCATTGACTACAGTGCCGCTGACGGTGTGTGCATAAATGCCGACAGCACAACTCATAATGCTTAATATCAGTAACAAACGTTTCATAATCTTTTATTTTTTGTTTATACTCCTATTTTTTCCAAAGTTCGGGAGAGAAAAGTAATAGTACAGTGAATAATTCAAGTCGTCCCACGAGCATTACGAATGCCATCACCCATTTGCCGAGCATGGGGAAATGGGCATAGCAGCCCATTGGTCCGTATTGTCCTAATCCAGGTCCTATATTGCCTATTGTTGCAAATGATACGCTGACCGCTTCATCAAAACTTATTCCCATAGCGGTAAAAGCAAGAGTGGCAGCAACAATAATGATGATATAGAATTGGAAAAAAGCCATTACGTTGTTTATCGTGGTTGTTCGTATGGCTTTACCGTTTATCATTGGCGGTATGACAGCCGTGGGGTGTATTAGTCGTTTGAACTCGGCAAAGCCGTTTTTAACAAATATCGCTATTCTCACCCATTTTATGCCACCCGAAGTTGAGCCTGCCGACCCGCCGGTGAGCATGAGGAAAAAGATAATTGTCCACATGAACGGTCGCCACGTAGTGTAGTCGCAGTTGGCGAAGGCGGTGGTGGTTATGGTGGCAATGGTAGTGAACATACCGTGTCGGAATGATTCCTCGCTTAAAGAGAGTAGGTCGGATTGTCCAGGATCCAGCAGATATTTGTCTGCAAAAAGTCCTATGCTGACCACAAGACCGAATACCAAACATGCAGAGATGTACCAGCGGCATTCCTCGTCTTCCCAAAGTCGTCGCAGCCGATGTTTGAAAAATACGGAATACAAAATGGCGAAGTTAATACCGGCAAGGAGCATGAATATCATTATTGTATATTCAATGCCGATATAATGTATTGAGGGGTCGCTTTGTGCTAATGTTTCATATTCGAGGATGGAGCGTCCTTTCGTGGAGAAGCCGCCTGTGGCTATAGTGGTGAATGAGTGGCATAAGGCGTCGAAAGTATTCATCCCGAACAGTCGGAGTGCAACCGCCTCCAAAAATGTCAACATGATATATAGTCCCCATGTTATTCCTGCGGTTTTTTGTATGCGGGGAGACAGTTTTTCGTAGGTCGGTCCTGTAACTTCTGCGGTGTAGAGTTGCATTCCGCTCAAACCGAACATAGGCAGTATGGCGAGAGAGAGAACGATAATTCCCATACCTCCGAGCCATTGGGTTATAGACCTCCAAAACAGTAGCCCGTGTGGCATATAGTTTTCAAAACTGCCTTCTAACACTGTGCAACCCGTGGTTGTAAAACCGGCTATGGTTTCGAAGAAAGCGTTGGTGTAATTGGGGATAGCACCGCTGAAATAGTAGGGCATTAATCCGAAAAAAGAGAACACCACCCAGACTAATGCCACGATGAGGTAACTTTCTTTATGTCCGTATTGTTTTGTTGCATTGCGTCCGTAAATCATGCTTATCGCACCGAGAATAAAGGTGATAACCGAGGACAGAACCAAAGCCTGCAAATCCCACTCATTATAATAGAACGACACAAGAGCTGACAGCGACATGAAAAATGCCTCTATTATGAGCAATGCTCCCATTACCCGAGTTACAAGCTTTGTGTTAAATGAGTGAGTCAGCATGATTTGTAATTTACTGTTTAGTCGAAGAATTTTTCTAATTTGCGTATTGCGGATGCCATACAGAAAACCACAACTTGGTCGCCGGGCATAACTTGTGTGTCTCCATTTACCAATATACCGACTCCGTTTCTGACCAGACCGCCGATGTTGACATCACGCGGCAGGTTCAATTCGCGAATTTTGTGTTTGGTAATAGTGGAACCCTCCAGAGCCTCAAACTCAACCAATTCGGCATCAGCTGAAGTGAGGTTTTTGACGTTAAGAACCGAGGCTTCAAGGGTCATGCGGTAGATATAACTTGCTGCTATGGTTTTCTTATTGATAACTGTTCCTATATCCAATCGTTCCGCCATGGCTATATAGTCGATATTTTCCACTTCCGCTATTGTCTTTCCGACTCCGAAACGTTGGGCTGCCATGCAAGAAAATATATTGGCTTCTGAACTGTCGGTTACGGCTACAAAAGCGTCTGCATCTTCAATTCCTTCATCGCGCAGTATGTCCATATCCGAGCCGTCAGCATTTATAATCAATGCGTTGGTCAGTTTCTCCGACAGACTGTAGCATTTTTCTCTGTCTTTTTCTATAATCTTAATATTCAAGTCGCTTGGTAGTGATTGCGCAGCTTTTTGAGCTATTCGTGACCCGCCGAAGAAGATGACATTTTTAACGGAAAAATTACGTTTTCCTGCTTGCTCGCGTACAAAATCCATATTTTTCTTCGTGCAGATAAAGTACACGAGGTCGTTGGGCATTATCTCGTCTCCGCCTCCCGGGATAATGGTTTGTGAGCCGCGTTTGATTGCAACAACACGGTATTTTCCGTGGTCAAAATAGCCTGAATAAAATTTCTGATGGACAATCTCGGCGTTCATGCGTACTTTGACGGCGCAGAGCTCCAATGCTCCGTTACACAGTGTCAGATGATTTCGCATCCAACTGGTTTTTAATGCGCCTACTATTTCACCGGCTGCAAGAACTTCGGGGTAAATCAGATGGTTGAGACCAATGGACTCGAAGAATTTTTTGTTTTCGGGGAGCAGGTATTCGTAGTTGTCAATGCGCGCCAATGTTTTTTTTGCGCCGAGATTATTGGCTATAAGGCAGGAAGTCATATTGATAGTCTCGTAGGGAGTTACGGCGATAAAGAGATCCACATCTTTGACTCCTATTTCACGCAAATCGTTCAGTGAAGTCGGTGAACCTACTCGCGTAAGCAGGTCATAGTTGCTATCCAGATCCCCGAGACGGTCGGGATCCTGATCCATAAGACTTATCTCCATATTTTCGCGAGAGAGCTGTTTGGCAAGGTGTGTACCGACCTCTCCCGCTCCGGCTATTATTATTCGCATGATGTTTTACTTTTTTAGTGATAAGTAATGAGTAGTTAGTCAAAAGTTTCTAATTATATTTGCTATCCCTTCTGCGTCAAGATGCAACTCGTGATATAACTCTTTTGTACTGCCGTGCTCAACAAATCGGTTAGGTATCCCGATTCGATATACTTTACCTCTGTATTCTGTTTCAGATAATTCTTCCAATACTGCACTGCCGAATCCGCCGTTTATAACTCCTTCTTCAGCCGTGAATATTATATCGCATGTCTCTGCAACTTGTTTGATTATTGTTTTGTCTAATGGTTTGAGGAAGCGCATGTCGTAGTGAGCCATTGCTACGTTACGCTCTTTTATTTCAGTGTCTAATGATTGTATTGCTTGTTGAACGGTGTTTCCTATTGCTCCGAGGCTGAGTATGGCGATACGTTTTTTTGTTTTGGAGTTTCGGTTATTGTTTATCTCGCTGACCAATCTTCCTTTGCCTATTTCAATTTTTTCAAATGGCAATTTCCAATCCGGTGTTGTTGCTCTGCCTCTGGGGTAACGTATTGCGAAAGGACCTTGCGGGTAGAGTTGTGCGGTATAAAGCATATTACGCAGCTCTACCTCGTTCATCGGGGCGGCAACAGTAAGGTTGGGAATCGGGTGCAAATAGGCTAAATCAAAAAGTCCGTGATGGGTCATGCCATCTGCTCCTACAATGCCTGCTCGGTCAATACACAATACAACCGGCAGTGACAGTATTGCCACATCATGTATGATGTTGTCATACGAGCGTTGCAGGAATGATGAATAGACATTGCAATATGGTAGCATACCTTCTTTAGCCATTCCTGCGGCAAAAGTGACGGCATGACCTTCTGCTATCCCGACATCGAAAACACGCGATGGCATCTCTTTCTGCATGATATTCATTGAGCAACCTGAAGGCATGGCAGGTGTTATGCCGACTATTTTAGAATTTTGCTTTGCCAATTCGAGCAAAGTCTCGCCAAAAACTTCCTGATATAGCGGCGGTTGTCCTTCGGCGGTCATATTGTGGCGCTCTCCCGTCTTAATATCAAATTCTCCCGGTGCGTGCCATATAGCAGCATCACGCTCGGCAGGTGCGTAGCCGTGACCTTTCACTGTCAGAGCATGAACGACTTTGGGTCCCTTATATTGTTTGATTTCGGAAAAGATGCGCACCAAAGAGAGTACATCATGGCCGTTGACAGGACCGAAATAGCGTATGTTGAGACCACGGAATATGTTGTTGGGTTGCTTTGCTGTTTTTACTGAATTGTTAAAGTGTAGCAACCGATTTCTGCCGTTTTCGCCTATTAGATGCAACTTACGCAGCATTTTGTATGTTTTGTAGCGCAGGCGGTTATATGTGTTTGAGGTGGTTATATCTACAAGGTATTTGGTAAATCCGCCTTTTAGCGGATCTATTGACATCTGGTTGTCATTGAGAACAATAAGCAGATTATTTTTGTAGATTGAAGTGTTGTTAAGTCCTTCGAATGCCAGTCCGCCTGTCATGGCGCCGTCACCGATTACGGCAACGGTGTGGTTGTCCTCTCCTAACAGTTGAGATGCTATCTGCATACCTAAAGCCGCTGAAATAGAATTGCTTGCGTGACCGGCTACAAAACTGTCGTACTCGCTTTCACTCGGGGTCGGAAAAGGAGCTAAACCTCCGTATTGACGGTTGGTGGTGAATTGCTCCCGCCTGCCTGTCAGTATTTTATGAGCGTATGCCTGATGACCTACATCCCAAACTATATTGTCCTTAGGGCTGTCAAAGACATAATGTAGCGCGACGGTTATCTCAACAGCACCTAATGACGATGCTAAATGTCCCGGGTTATGAGAAAGAACTTCAACTATATATTGTCGTAACTCCTCACATAAAAAAGGCAACTCCTCGCGATGTAGTTTTTTGAGGTCTTCTGGTCCGTTGATATTGTTCAGATATTTATATTGCATTTTTTAGTATTTTCAATTAATTTCGTGCTGTTTTGAAATAAAAAATGTCACTCAACGGGGCATTCTTTTATGGCAGCATTACCAGCCTGAATCCTATGGTATGGTAACTGTTTTGAGGAGCGTACGACCCTCGGAAACTGACTCTGCAGTTGTCTGCTGAACTCCAACTGCTGCCTCCGCGATATACTCTCATCGCTCCCGATACAGGACCATAAGGCTCTGTCTGAGCCTCTTCTTTGTAAGGACCATACCAGTCGGCACACCATTCCCAAACGTTGCCCGACATGTCATACAGACCCAATTCATTTGGAAATTTTGATGCGACAGAGTGGACGCGATTACCTTCGTACCAAGCCACATTGTCAACAATGCGGCTGCCTGCATATTTGTATCCTTTGGCTTTTTTCCCGCCGCGAGCTGCGTATTCCCATTGAGCTTCCGTAGGGAGGACAAAACGCTTGCCTGTTTTTTCATTTAGGCGGGAGATGAATTCTTGGCAATCCTGCCAACTGACATAATACATGGGAAAATTGTCACCTTGTCCGTAGAGCTGCCACGATGGATTGGCTTTGTCACGCTGGTCGGTTATTTCTGTATTCATCACAGCTCGCCAAAGTGCTTGTGTGACTTCAGTCTGACCGATATAGTAGGTGTCTAATGTGACTTCGTGCGGAGGCAATTCTTTATTTACGCAGTCGCTGTCCTGTTCCAAAACGCAGCCCATGGTAAACGTGCCGCCATCAATACGTATCATCTTGAAGGTTATTCCGCTAACCTCAAAAACTTGTATGCCGCCACCGTCAGCCACTATTTTGAAAACAACATTGTCGGACACTATTCCGTCGCCCTCTTGTAGCGGTGACCAAACGGCACGCTTGTTTCCGGCACTGACTTCGCGACCCACATCGCCTTCAACGGCTTTTAGTGCATTACCGTAAGTTGACCCGCCGTCAGTTGAGAGGTATATGAGAATGTCAGCCTGACGATCAAGCGTATATGTAATCTCAACCTGCTGTCCCTTTTGCTCAAATGTTGCATTCGTAACGCGCTGAGCTTTAACGGCAAAAGCAATCAGGACAAATAAGATTGCAAGATAAAACTTATTCATTTTGTATGTTACTTAATATCAAACTGCAAAAATACAACAATTATTTGAATTAACAAAATTTAAAACCTTTCTTAACAATTTATATCCATATTGTAAAAACTGTGAATTGTTCCAAAAAATGCCAAACTTTTCTATAAATTACCAAATTTTTCATATTTGTTCATTAAATTTGTATATATGAGTAAATATAATTAATTTTGCAAGTTAAATGTGTAAAAATCTTTGCTTATGAAGTATAATCTTTTACTCGATGTATTGCTCGATTTCGATCCTACAACCACTCAATCAGGTCTTGATGACTTTTATTTTTTGATGATTATAGTGGCTCTTATGGGAGTGTTGGTATTCGTTGCTCTCTATTTCATTGATGCAGGTTACGGTAAGATGATAAGTTCAAAGTGGGGACCTGCAATCAATAATAAATTGGGCTGGATGATTATGGAACTTCCCGTTTTTGTTATTATGATTTACTACTGGGGTATCTCACCATATCGTTTTGAGCCTGTTATGCTTGCTTTTTTTCTGATATTTGAGACCCACTATTTTCAGCGTGTGTTTATTTTCCCGTGCTTGATGCGCGGAAACAGCAAAATGCCTATTATTATAGTCACTATGAGTATGGTTTTCAATATAATCAACGGCTATATACAAGGCAAATGGCTTTTCCATTATGCCCGTTTTGCCAATCCTGATTGCTATCCTGATTCATGGTTTCTCTCATGGCAGTTTATTTTAGGACTTTGTATTTTTGTTGTCGGTTTTATTATAAATCTCCATTCCGACCATGTAATACGCCATCTCCGCAAACCGGGCGATACCAAACATTATCTTCCGAAACAGGGTATGTACAAATATGTAACTTCAGCCAACTATTTTGGTGAGATAGTGGAATGGTTAGGTTGGGCTATATTGACGTGGTCGTGGGCGGGTCTGACCTTTTTCTGGTTTACATGTGCAAATCTTGTGCCACGTGCCAATGCTATATATCATAAGTATGAAGTCGAATTCGCCGATGAATTTGACAGAAAAAAACTCAAACGTGTTTTCCCCTTTATATATTAAGCCATGCAATCAAAACTTTTTACTCCCTATCAGTTAGGTCCTATCACGTTGCGTAACCGTTTTATACGTTCTGCGGCGTTCGAGAATATGTGTACCGGCAATACTCCTTCGCAGATGTTGCACGACTATCATCTGAGTGTGGCTCGCGGTGGTGTCGGAATGACAACAGTTGCATATTGTGCCGTAGACTTGAGCGGTGTGTCGTTTGACGGGCAACTCTATGTCCGCCCCGAGGCATTGGTAGGACTGAAAAAACTCACCGATGCCGTTCATGCCGAGGGCGCAAAGGCAAGTATTCAATTAGGGCATTGCGGCAATATGACGCATTTCTCAACGTGCCATTGCATGCCCGTTAGCGCGTCAAACGGTTTCAATCTCTACAGCCCTACTATACACCGCAGGCTGAAAGTTTCGGAAATCAAACAATTAGTCAAGAAATTCGGCGAAGCAGTCGATTTCTGCCGCGAAGCCGGTTTCGACTGTGTCGAGATTCATGCCGGTCATGCCTATCTGATTTCGCAATTTATCAGTCCTCGCACCAATCACCGCCATGATGAGTACGGCGGTTCGTTTGAAAATCGTGTGCGGTTCCTCAATGAAGTACTCGATGAAGTCATGCTTCATGCCAAAGATGATATGGCGGTTGTGGTCAAGACCAATATGTGGGACGACTGTTGGCATGGTTCTGATATTGAGGAAGGTATCAAAGTGGCAAGAGAGATAGCCAAACATAAAGTACATGGTATAGTATTGTCGGGTGGAACCGTCAGCCGCTCGCCAATGACGATTTTGGGCGGTGCCATGCCGGTAAAAACACTCTCACACTATATGCCGATGAAGTCGCTTTGGTGGCTCAAAGCAGCACTCAACATACCCGGCGTAGGTTCGATTATGACTCCGACAGTGCCATTCAAAGAATTATACTTCATGGAAAATGCCAAACGCTTTCAGCAAGAGATTACCGATGTGCCATTGATTTATGTCGGCGGCGTGCAGTCGGGCGATAATTGTCAGCAGATAATGGACGAGGGCTTTGAACTGTTCCAAATTGCCCATGTTCTGATTAAAGACCCTGATTTTGTTAAACATGTAGAAGAAAATCCGCATTACCATGCAGGTTGCACTCGTTCCAACTATTGTGTAGGTCGTATGTACTCAAAAGAGATGAAATGCCATGAGTGCGTATTACGCGATGGCGAGGCTATTCCCAACAGAATACAAAAAGAGATAACTCACCTTGAAGCCGAAGCCAAGAAAAGTATTGAACAGCAGAAAGCAAAACAAGCCTAACTATAATGTCAAGCGAGGAACGCAATGCACTTATGGAAGATATGAAGTCATTTAATGAACCGATGCCTTCTATCGAAATATTCCGGTACGATACAGAAGAACACTCATTTTTCGGTGTGTATAAGAAAGAACTGACACCAAAAATAGTGGAAGCAGCAGTCAGAGGGCTACCGTTTATTAACTATCCAAAACTGCATAGTAAGGTCATGGAAGAACATTATTTCGAATCTGTAGCCACACATCAACCGACTAAGTTCAAAGGCGACTATACTCTAATTCCAAGAGGACGTGTTTCGTGGAACATTGACAAATTTATAGTTTTAGTAAGTTCGTGGGCACACGATATTGAAAGTGAATTATCGGAATTCGTGCAACCGGAATTTGCTTTGCCGTATTTTGAATTTGTATATGACGAACATAGGGATTTAGGTCACGGTTGGTCAGGCGATATGTAATTATGTAATATGGCAGAGCGAAAATTCAATACATTAAGAGAATTGATATATTGGTCGTATGCCAATTTACAGATGGCAGATGCAGCAAGCAGCATGCATAAAAATCAATATGACCGTTTGTGTTATTCAATCAGAGCAAAGGCGTATAAGCAATATATATGTGGAAGTTGGCATATCTCGGATTTATTTCAGCAGCAAATAGAGAAATTACAACAAAGTAATCAGGTATGTGCATATTGTGGAAAAGTTTTTTCTTCTCCAAAAGATGCCACAATAGACCATATCTTTCCACGTATTAAAGGCGGTACTAATGAAATGGAAAATATCGTTTTTGCTTGTAAAAGTTGTAATTCCTCAAAAAGCGATAAGGATATGTTCGGTTGGTATGTTGAACATTTCAATAAATTTCCATCAATTTATCTGACCGCTTCATATCTGAAAAAGATATATTTATATGCTCTGACAAACGATATTTTGGACTTACAATTAGATCAATTGAACGATTTTGACTTGCCATTTAATTGGCATTGCATTCCAATCAAATATCCTGAACCTGCATATTTTATAAAAGACAATGATACCTATACAACCAAATAGAGGAGAAATAGTCATCTATCGTACACCTAATTTGTAGTAACAAAGCAGCAATATCTAAACATATGAAAGTTCTTTTAATCAATGGTAGTGCAAGGCATAATGGCAATACCTTTCTTGCCCTCAAGGAAATAGGCGATACGCTCGCCGCAGAAGGTATTGACAGCGAGATTGTACAAATCGGAGCAAGGGCTGTTCGCGGTTGTATAGCCTGCGGAAAATGCAAAATCAACGGCAACAACAGATGCGTCTTCGATGATGATATATGTAACAGTATTTCCGCTAAAATGGCTGATTGCGATGCTCTTATAGTCGGTTCGCCTGTCTATTACGGTCAGCCCAACGGCAGTGTATTATCGCTATTACAGCGAATGTTTTATTCCGCAGGTACCTATTTCAAAGGCAAACCGGCGGCGGCCGTATGTATCTGTCGCCGAGGCGGTGCAACGGCAGCGTTCCAGACATTGCAGATGCCGTTCCAGATGATGAATATGCCTGTTATCGCATCGCAGTATTGGAACATTGCTTATGGTCGCGAGGAAGGTCAGGTAACACAAGACCTCGAAGGTATGCAAACTATGCGAACATTGGCGCAAAATATGGCATTTATTCTCAAAGCGACAGAAGGCAAGCCAAAACCTGAATATGAGCCGTGGCAACCAATGCACTTTATCAGATAAATGCAATTACTGTGCAAAACATACCAAGAACTTACCACTCAGGAACTTTATGAGATACTTAAATCACGTTTTTGGGTGTTTGTAATGGAGCAACAATGCTTTTATCTTGATATGGATAATGTTGATTATCGTGCAGAACATGTCTTTTTGTGGGATGAGGAAAACGTTGAGCAGATCGACCAAGGATCTAATTCAATGCCTGTTGTTGCATATGCCAGACTTTTCAAAGACGCAGAACGCGAGATATGGCACATTGGACGTATGCTAACTCTGCACCGAAAGAAAGGTTTGGGCACGCAAATAATGCAAAAATGTATTGCCACAGCAGCAGAACGCGGCGCAACAATGATTGAGATTGATGCCCAATATCATGCCGTTGATTTCTACCGCCCCTTCGGATTCGTAGTTACCTCCGAACCATTCGATGAAGCCGGCATACAACATGTAAAGATGAAAGTAGTGTTATAATATATGAGTAAGTTAAGTAATAATCAAGGAAGAGGTTATGAATATGCCTGCCTTTATGAATTATATAATGCCTTGAGCGAGGTTCGCGCTGTAGAGATTGTTAAGAATAATAGTTTGGAAGCTGCCAAAAGAGCATATAGCACATTAACTGACACAGAAAAGAAAACCTACAGAATTAGTGCTAAGGCAATGATTCCTGCTATCATTGAGTGCGAACCACGCATGATAGAAGACGATGGTGACGTATTGTTACTTTATATTCAAAAAGATGAAGAAGGGAAAAAGGGTGATGTGCGTGATATTATTATTGCTCGCAATCAACTTAAATGGGAAATTGGGTTAAGTATAAAGCATAATCATTTTGCAGTTAAGCATAGCCGCTTAAGTCCAACAATAGACTTTGGAGAAAAGTGGTTTGGCATTAATTGTTCAAAAAATTATTGGAAAGAGGTAACACCCGTTTTTGATTATCTTGAAAGAGCCAAGCATGCAGGAAAAAAATTCAATGAACTCCATAACAAGGATAGCAAAGTATATAAACCTATTATTGCTGCTTTTATTAACGAAATCAAGCACCAATATAGTAAACATACTGTTTTGCCAAAGAAGATGGTAGAGTACTTATTGAGCAAATATGATTTCTACAAGGTTATAAGTGTGGATTCAAAAAGCCAAACTCAAATACAAGCGTATAATTTACATAGTACTCTAAATAAACCCACAAAAAGACACAAACCAAAAATTATTATCCCCATTGCATCATTACCCAAACGCATTATTAGCATTGACTTTTATCCCAGGCGTAATAATACAGCAGAATTATACATGGACAATGGATGGACTTTTACTTTCCGCCTACATAATGCAGAAACTTATGTTGCCCCTACTCTTAAATTTGATATTCAAATTAAAGGTATGCCAACGGAAATTTTAACGATAAATTGTATTTGGAAATAGTATGAAATTGATAAGTCTTTTCAGCGGTGCCGGTGGTCTTGATTTAGGATTTCACAAAGCAGGTTTTCAGACAATCATAGCAAATGAGTATGACGCTAAAATCTGCCCGACTTTCCGTGTAAATTTTCCTGATACAAAACTTATCGAAGGCGATATTCGTAAAGTTGATGAGAATAAATTTCCGACAGGCATTACAGGAATAATCGGCGGACCTCCTTGTCAATCATGGAGTGAGGCGGGTACGTTAAAAGGTATCGCAGACGAGCGCGGTCAACTCTTTTATGAATACATCCGTATCCTGAAAGCGACACAACCTCTTTTCTTTGTAGCAGAAAATGTATCGGGCATGCTTGCTCCACGGCACTCAACTGCTGTTCGTGAATTTCTTCAATTATTTGACGATGCAGGATATTTTGTATCACTCAAATTATTAAATGCCAATGATTATAACGTACCTGAAGATCGAGAAAGGGTTTTTTATATCGGATTTAGGAAAGATTTAGGCATCACAGATTTTGCATATCCCAAAGCCAATATACACAAACCGACCATGCGAGAAGCCATTTGGGATTTAAGAAATTCTGCTATCCCTGCAAAAGAAAAGAACAAGACTAATGGTGAAGAATGTAAGATTCCTAACCACGAGTATTTTATCGGTTCTTATTCACCAATATTTATGTCCCGTAACCGTGTTCGCAGTTGGGATGAACCGGCATTTACAGTACAAGCAAGCGGTAGGCAATGCCAGTTACACCCACAGGCACCGGCAATGATAAAGATTGATAAAAACAAGCATATCTTTGTAAAAGGTAAAGAACATCTATACCGACGCATGACTGTTCGTGAAGTTGCACGAATACAAACTTTTCCTGACGAATTCAAATTTATATACGATGATGTTGATTGTGGTTATAAAATGATAGGCAACGCTGTACCTGTTAATTTAGCATACTCAATCGCTATGCAAATAAAAAGAACATTAAATGGCGAAGTTGAAAAAGGAATAAAACAGACATCGATATTGACATCTCTATTTTGTTAACGCGATAAAGATATTACAAATGGAATTAAAAAATAAGTATTTAGCCTCCGCTGACCGATATGCCAATGCAGCAATGCTTTATAAGCGTTGCGGTAGAAGCGGGGTGATGTTGCCCAAAGTAAGTCTCGGCTTTTGGCATAACTTCGGCAGCATAGACCCGTATGAACGTAGCCGCGCCATTACACATTACGCTTTCGACCACGGCATTACACATTTCGACCTTGCCAACAACTATGGTCCTGTCTATGGCAGTGCAGAAGAAACACTCGGCAGACTGATGGACGATGATTTCCGCCCGTATCGCGATGAACTATTTATCTCCACCAAAGCAGGTTACGATATGTGGGAAGGTCCCTACGGAGAGTGGGGCTCACGCAAATACCTGATGGCAAGTCTGAATCAAAGTCTGAAACGTATGCACCTTGACTATGTTGACTTATTCTACAGCCATCGTTTCGACCCCAACACACCTGTCGAAGAAACGCTGCAAACACTTGTGGATATCGTGCGTCTGGGCAAAGCATTATATGTAGGCATCTCCAACTGGCCGCTTGAACCACTAAAATTTGCGACCAAATATCTCAAAGAACATGATACTCCACTGCTGCTATATCAAGGCAGACTCAATATGCTCGACCGACAGCAGATTGACGACGGCATACTCCAATTCTGCGCAGACAACGGCATTGGCTATATTGCATATTCGCCTTTGGCACAAGGACTGTTGACCGACCGTTATCGAAACGGCATACCGGCTGACTCGCGTATGGCTAAAAGCAAATTTCTGAAAGCCGATCGGCTCACGCCCGAATTGCAACAACAGTTGTCCGCTATCCGCAGAGAAGCACAAGAGCATCAGCAGACAACTGCTCAACGCGCCTTGTCATGGATATTAGAACAAAACGGAGTAACATCAGTACTTGTCGGTGCAAGTAGCGTTGAACAACTTAAAGATAATTTACAAACAGTGATAAAATAGAATGGCAAATATCAAAAAAACAGACGGTTGGGCATTAGTAACTGGTGCATCAAGCGGCATCGGACTGCAGTATGCCACAGCATTGGCTCGCGACTATCATACCGACCTTATTTTAGTAAGCAATCAAGAGCAGGAACAAATACAGGTAGCCAATGATTTGGCAGAGCACTATGGTGTAAAGACTATCCCGCTCTATCGCGACCTTTCAAAACAAGACGCAACTGAAGAACTGCACCAATACTGCATAGATAATGATTTACAAGTTGATATATTAATAAACAATGCCGGTGTGTTTTTCTTTAATGAATACACGCAGACAAACATGAAACGCATTGAACTGATGCTTATGCTTCATGTCGTAACTGTGGCAAAGATGTGCCGCCTATTCGGTGAAGATATGTGTGCTCGCGGTAATGGTTATATACTCAATATGTCAAGCATGTCGGCTTGGATGGCATATCCGGGCATTCAGACCTATAACTCAACCAAAGCCTTTATCTATAATTTAAGCAAATCGCTTTGGTATGAGTTCTACCCTAAAGGTGTCGGCATAACCGTTATGACCCCGGGAGCCGTGGACACCGCATTGTTCGGTCTTGTGCCTAAATATCGCAAGTTGGCTGTTAAACTGCATGTAAGCATACCGCCGGAAAAACTTGTGGTCAAAGCATTGAAACGCATGTTCAAGAAAAAGAAAGAAGGCATGCCGGGACTTGTCAACCACCTTGCCACACCACTGCTCAAACATACCCCCGATTGGCTCGTATTCCTCACAATAAAATATGTCGGCAAATTTCAGAAATAAGAAAGAATATAATGCAATTTAAATGTTTTAGAAATTTTTCCCGTTTGTTATAATCCGACAAATCTTTGAGAGAACAAATGAAACCATACGCACTTATAACAGGGGCTTCGTCCGGTATAGGATTACGATATGCCGTTGCTTTGGCACGCGACTATCGGTATAATCTCTTGCTCGTCAGCAACCAAGAGGAGCAGTTGCAAGACCTTGCGCGTGTGCTGCATGAAAATTATGCCGTTGATGCTATACCGCTCTATAAAGACCTCACAGAGCCTAATGCTGCACAAGAGATATACGACTACAGCCAAGAATTAGGGCTTGAAGTCGAGGTGCTTGTAAACAATGCCGGTTTTCTGATTTTTACGCCGTTCAATAATATACCATTTGCAAAGGTCAACGCTATCCTGCAACTGCATGTCGTTACATCAACCAAATTATGTCGCTTGTTCGGCGAACCGATGTGCAGACGCGGCAAAGGTTATATACTCAATATGTCGAGCATGTCGGCATGGATGGCTATGCCGGGAATACAGCTCTATAACTCCACAAAGAGTTATTTGCTCAATTTCTCGAAAGCACTATGGTATGAATACAAACGTTGCGGAGTTACCGTTACAGCCGTTTGCCCGGGTGCAGTAGATACACCGTTGTACAACATTAGCGACAAAGCACGGCGCATTTTACGCAATCTGCATATCATCATGCCGCCGGAGAAACTTGTACACAAAGCACTAAAAGCATTATTCAAAGGCAAGAAGAAAACCGTACCCGGATTTATCAACCATATAGCCATACCGGTTATCAACCACTTACCTGATTGGCTCGTCATGGCAATACAAAAACGACTTAAAGTGTTTAATTAAAAATTCGATATCCCGACCCCATAAGATGCCGAACCAAAACCACATATTCATAGCCGGACCGTGTGCAGCGGAGTCAGAGCAACAAGTTTTATCTACTGCCGCAGCACTGCAGTCATGCGGGATCGACTATTTCCGCGCCGGACTATGGAAACCGCGCACTTCGCCCGATTCCTTTCAAGGAGTGGGTAAGAACGGTATTGCATGGATGCTTGAAGTGCGCGAACAATACGGTCTCAAAATTGCTACTGAGGTGGCAACAGCAGACCATGTCAGACTCTGTCGGGATGCAGGGTTTGATGCTGTGTGGATTGGTGCGCGCACTGTGTCTGACCCTTTTGCAATTCAGACCTTGTCAGAAGCGTTGAAAGATTATGAGGGCTGTGTGTTGGTAAAAAACCCGATTAGTGATGATATCGATCTATGGGAAGGAGCTATCCAACGTCTGCTACTTGTCGGTATACAAAAGATTATAGCCGTACACCGAGGTGTTAAACCCTCCGCTTATCAGCCGACCGAACTGCGAAACAACCCTGCATGGTATATGCCGATTGAGTTACGCCGCAGACAACCCCTCATTCCAATTATATGCGACCCGAGCCATATAAGCGGTAAATCAGAATTAGTGCAGCTGATTGCCCAACAAGCTATGTCGTTAGGGCTTGACGGACTCATGGTGGAAGTGCATTGCCAACCGCATAAGGCACTATCCGACAAAGAACAGCAACTCACGCCGCAACAGTTCTTGAACATGATTAAAACAACCGATTTCAGACAACAGCCAACTGCCGAAAGCGACCTGCTCCGGTTGAGAGAACAAATTGATGCCATCGACAACCAACTATGGCAACTTATAGAACAGCGCATGATTATTTCAGGTCATATCGGTGAAATTAAACGGGAAAACCATATGCCCGTTTTCCAACCAGACAGATATAACAAAACCCTCCGACAACGACTCCAATGGGCTCAACAGCACCAACTTAGCGCACAATTGGTTAATGAAGTTATGCAGGCACTGCACAACGCTTCTGTCCAACAACAATTGTAAATTCTCAAAACAAAGCATAAAATATTGATACAATGAAAACAATAAAAACTTATCTTACGGCATTATGCCTCTTGTTTGCCATGGGCATGCAAGCCCAACATTATATCACCGGCTCTCTTCAAGGCGGGTGGTCTGCAACATTTGACAACATGAGCCAGACCCAAGACCACAAAGGTCTTCTCGGAGCACAAATAGGAGTCGGCTATGAATGGCAGTACGAAATGTTGCTCGTTGATGTTGGTGTGGACTTTTCTTACTACAAACATCGCTGGAATATCACTGACCAACACATATCGCAACTTATGTACGACACCGAAGGATGGCCGTTTACTTATAACGGCACACTCTCCAATAGAACAGACGACTTCTCGTGTACATCGTTGAGAATACCTGTACTCGGCGGTATGCAAGTAGGCAATTTCTATTTCCTCGCCGGTGTTATACCCGACTTTCACTTCAGCGGCACGTCCTATGCTACAGGAACTCTTAATACCGAAGGAGACTACTCCGAATTCTATACCACGCTCATCAATATGGAGAACCATGGTTTTTATGAAGTCCCGCAATCATCGGAAGACCCGTTGAGATATAAAATCGACTTTCTCGGACATCTCGAATTAGGTGTAACTTTTGGAGATAAACATAAATACCGTCTCGCAGCATTTGGCGAAATAGGTATGCTTGATATTGCACCGCGAGCAGATATCGGCAGACTTACAGACCCCGACTTCAGCAAATATATGAATGTAAATATGCATAACCCGTATGTCTCAATTGAAGGTGCTTTCGCTAATTTGCACAAATATGAAGCAGGACTGAAATTCTCTGTTGCAGTACAATTAGCCCCTAATAAGAAAAAAGAAAACAAACAGAAAAAACAAACCTACGACGACGACAATTCAATACTCGACTCTATAGACAACGCATTACAAGACTCACTTGACAAAATCCTCTTTGCAGAAAAAGCAGCCCAAATAGCTCCGGCAAACCAACCCGAACCGCAAGACGAAATTACTGAGGACGAAAATCTTTTATATACAGTAACTGTCACCACTGATGACGAAGAACCCGACTTCTCAAAACTTAATGACCCTGACTCCTATAAACCATTCGGTCCTAATACACAACTTACTGAACAACAACTAAACAAAGGCGAGCAATACACCCTGCAGAATATCTATTTCGATACGGACATGTCTATCGTACAAGTGCGATCACTGCCAACACTGAAACAACTCTACCTGCATCTCGTTCAATACCCGCACCTGAGAATTAAAATTATCGGACATACCGACTCTGTGGCTCTCGATTGGTACAATATGCGACTCTCCCGCTCAAGAGCCGAAAGCGTCAAACGCACACTCATACGTTGGGGAATCGACCCCGCACGACTCATGACTGACGGACGCGGAGAACGTGAACCCGTAGCCGACAATGAAACCGAAGAAGGAAGACAACTCAACCGCCGCGTAGTATTCGAAATATTATAAGCCTACATATTATGCGGTTTTAGTCTAAATATTTCAATATGTCTGACGAAAAGCCCATACATGACAATCGACCCTTGCCTTTTTCTCACCGGCGCAGTTCTTTTCACGACTACCACGGTCGCGGTATATATCTTATTACTATCTGCACCGCAGAGCGTCAGCCATTGTTAGGCTCGCTTGAGGGCAATAGCCCAGATGAGGCTTTTATCCGGCCAACGGCTCTCGGCGAAGAGATCTTGCGTTGTTGGGACTCTATCCCGACTCTTCATCGCGAGGCGGCAGAAAAGAAAAGTCACCAAATAGGCACACCCTGCCATCGTGAGATAAGCCTGATAGCCCACCAACTTATGCCAGACCATTTCCACGGCATAATATTCGTTCATTCAGAAATGGACATCGCCATAGGCGAGGTTGTTCGCGGCTTTATGATTGGCTGTACAAAAGCCTACAACGCAGGCTCGGCTGTTGCAGGCTCGGCTGTTGCAGGCTCGGCTGTTGCAGGCTCGGCATATATGCCGAGCGTCAAACACAATTCGGCGGCGCAAGATCCGGCGGCGCAAGGTTCGGCTGTTGCAGGTTCGGCATATATGCCGAGCGTCAATCCCCCTAAGAAGCCCCTTTGGGAGAAAGGCTTCCACGACCGCCGCCTCACTCGAGAGGGACAATTGCAATGTATGATAGATTATGTGCGCGACAACCCTCGTCGGCTGTTCGTTAAAAAGCATTGCACCGGACAGTTCGCTGTCATGCACGGTATGGCTTTTCAGGGGCATTCTTTCTCTACCGTGGGCAACATAGGCTTACTTGATTTTCCTCTTCATGCTGTACATGTTCGCCGCCGTTTCACATATCAGGAACGGCGCAATTACATGAACAACTGCATCATAGCTGCAAGAAACGGTGCTGTGTTGATTGGTGCTTTTATTAGCGAATACGAGAAGCAGGTTCGCGAGGTAGCTTTAAGAGAAGGTCATGCGATTATTCAACTTTGCAGAGAAGAGTTCTCAAAATACTACAAGCCGGCAGGCGACTTGTTCGATGCTTGCGCAAGAGGGCAAGTCCTACTCCTGCACGAAGAGAAGGCAAGCGAACAAAACCTCTCGGCGGCGCAAGGTTCGGCTGTTGCAGGCTCGGCGGCGCAAGGCTCGGCTGTTAAAGGCTCGGCATATATGCCGAGCGTCAAACGCAACCCCTACTGGGAGAGCCAGCGCAGAATCAGCCGCAGCGAATGTGTTGCTCTCAACGAATTGGCAGAAAGTTTAGCAGAAAATTGGAACAGATAGAAAGCCCAACCCCCAAAGCCCAACCCCCAAAGCCCAAAATCCCCAAGCCCAAAATCCCCAAAAGCCCCCAAATCCCCAAATCCCCAAATCCCAACCTCCAAAAGCCCCCAAAAGCCCCCACTCCACAAGTTATTGGTAAACGCGATAGCTATCGTTGTGCGGATGGTATTTGGGTTGTTATTAATCGTAAACCCTGCCGTTTCTACTTAATCATATAAGCATCTGACGGCATACGCCAGTCGCCGCGCGGACTTAACCCTACACATATCACTTTCGGACCGTCTGGCAGGCTGCTGCGTTTGTATTGTTGCGAGAAAAAGCGATGCATAAACACATCAAGCCAGTGACTAATTTCGTCAGCAGAATACTTGTCTGCAAATGCCAGATTGGTCATATATGCTATTTTCTCACGCGAAAATCCGTATCGCATAAAATAATAAATAAAGAAATCATGCAATTCGTAAGGTCCCACGTTATCTTCCGTCTTTTGCGCAATTTCCGTTTGCAGCTCGCTCGTTTCGCTTCCCTCTGCCGGCAATAACTCCGGACTCACCGGTGTCGCAACAATATCGCGCAGGACAGCTGCCACATCGCTCTCTTGAGTTGATGCTATGTACTCCACCAAATAACGAACTAAAGTCTTTGGAACACCCGCATTGACACCGTACATAGACATGTGGTCGCCGTTATATGTAGCCCATCCTAATGCCAACTCTGACAAATCACCTGTACCCACAACCAAACCATTATGCTCGTTTGCCAAATCCATCAGTATCTGAGTGCGTTCGCGAGCCTGCGCATTCTCATAAGTCGTGTCATGGACAGACATGTCGTGCCCTATGTCATTCAAATGTTGAGTCACCGCATCGGCTATGGGTATTTCCAACTGTTCCACGTGCAAAGCCTCCATCAGTGCTAAAGCGTTACTATATGTCCTGCCGGAAGTCCCGAATCCAGGCATTGTAACAGCCAAAATCCGCTTATGGTCATAATTCAGAAAGTCAGCCGCCCGCACTGCAATCAACAAAGCCAACGTACTATCTAAACCGCCGGAGATACCGATTACCAGTCTCTCCGCACGGGTGTGTTGCCAGCGGCGAGCTAAACCCACAGTCTGAATAGATAACACATCATCGCAATAGTCGGCTGAATCGCAAGACTCAGGCAGGAAAGGCAGCCTACTGAACATGCGATGAACAGGCTCCGACCATTCTATATTCGCACCCGTGTATATCCTGCGGTACAGACCGCGCTTGTCAAGATTGAAATTGGTGTTGCGCTCACGGTCTGAATGAAGGCGTTCAACATCTATCTCGCTGATAATCATATTGCTATCAGACAAAAAACGTTCTCCCTCCGCTATAATATCACCGTTCTCCGCAATATATGTCGAACCGGAAAATACCAAATCCGTTGTCGATTCACCTATACCTGCCGAAGTATATATATATCCGCAATGAGTGCGCGCTGACTGTTGCCGAAGCATCTGGCGGCGAAAATCATGTTTGCCCGTAATGCAGTTGCTCGCTGACAGGTTGAATATCAAGTCTGCCCCTTGGATGCACAGTTGGGTACTCGGTGGTAAGGGACACCATAAGTCCTCGCACATCTCAATTCCGAAGCCCAACCTGTTAGTCACGAATATCAGGTCATGACCAAATGGGACATCGCCATCCCATAACTCTACTTCTTGGATATCTGTACGTCCTGAAGCAAACCATCGTTTCTCGTAAAACTCCGATGTATTCGGTAGGTTCAGTTTGGGAACAACACCAACCACATCGCCATCCGTCATCACAAACGAGCAATTATACAATTGGTTTGAAATCATCAGCGGCGACCCCGCAATAACTATGATATTCTTTCCCCTTGTATGTTCGCACACACGGCGCAATGCTTCAAGCGCATTTTCTTGCAACCGATGGTTGAAAAACAGGTCGGCACAAGTGTAACCCGTCATGCCTAACTCAGGAAAACAAATAATCTGCACACCCTGCGCCACAGCCTCATCTATCTGACGCATTGTAGCCTGTGCATTCCAATCGCAGTCAGCAACACGCAACTGCGGCACAGCTGCCGCAACACGTACAAAACCAAAACTATTTACCATTTTGTCTGTTAATTATTTTAAGTAAAAAACGAAGAGTTTCACAAAATTACATATTCGCCGCGATATTTACAAATAAAAGAAAAAAAAAGCATTTTTTTTATTTAAAAATTTTGCTATATCCGAAAAATATAGTACCTTTGCAACCGCAAGTAGTTGGTGCTATCGTCTAATGGTTAGGACAAGAGATTCTCAATCTCTAAATCGGGGTTCGATTCCCCGTAGCACTACAAAACAAACAAGACAGACCGCTGAATATCAGCGGTCTGCTGTTTTATGCTGTTGCAATTGACGTGAGTTGTTTACTAAAAGCGAAAGATTGTGCTAAGTGATATATTAAGTGACATGCTAAATGACAGTAAAATATTATTTCGTCAATTCTTGATAGAGTTTGAATAACTCTGCTACGCACTCGCTTTCGGTTATCTTCGGTGAGAAGCCGTAGGCTGCCATCGCGGCGCGGTCGTTGTCTTGGTGGGCGCGGCGCTCTTGTTAGCCAATTCGTTGAGGGAAAGAAACCGATAGCGCAGGGTGTCGTGCGGCAGTACGCCCGCTTTTTTATAAACCGCTTCCTCTGTCTGTCCGTCCGCAAACATCTCCTCGCTCGGCTCTATGAGCAGCAACTGCCCTGCGGCACAAGCCTCGAAATACACACCTTGCGGCTTGAAATACTGATAATGAGGGTCGGTCTCCTTCGGGAAACCGTCCTTCAAGAGGATAATCAGCGGATACCCCTCTTCTCGCAATGCCCTGCAAATCTGCTTTTCGCCCTCGGATATGCCCGCGCTGACAAACACCGTCCCGCGTTCTGCCTCTTCAAGGCACTCCTCTTTCTTTCGGTCTATCTCCGCCTGCGTCAACCGCCGCGAACATTGGACGACACCCTTCATCGGGAAATCGAGCAGGAACTGATTGCCGAGCGTGGTACAACTGAAGCCCGCCACCTGCACCCGTTGGTGAAGCCTGAATAGCTGCGGATTGGCGCGTTTGAGTATTGCCCTGCGCGGGTTGTCGAGGACATAACGGATGGCGTTCTCCGTCTGTCCTTCGCGGAAACAGACTGTGTCATCGTAGTTGTCGTTGAAAAGCGGCTCCGCCCCTTGCGCTTCATAAAACGCTTCGCGCTGCTTGCGCGACATTTTCGCCAAAGCCGCTTTTGTCTCTTCGCGCTCTAATGTATCAGCCAATATTGGCTGATACAACCTGCGCCACTGCTTCGTACACTGCGCCTTGAAATCGCGGATGACAGCACCGACAGCCACATCCATCTCCTTATCCACCCGCAAGATCCCGTGAAAATGGTCGGGCATCACTTGATGAGCAAGCAGGCTGATATACCGCCCATGCTTGGCTTGCAACTCCGGCAAGCGCAGCCACTGATTTTGAACGAATTGACCAATATTGGTCAATTCCACTCGTGCGTTCTGCGGGTCGCTGATGAGTTCTCCCAACACCCGCTTGCGGCGGTGAGTGACGATAGTAATCAGATACACCCCGCGCCAGCGGTAGTTGTTCCACTGCGCTCGGGGACGGTGCGCGCTTTCGCACCTGCCGCCTTTATTTTCCCAATATGTCGCCCAATCGGTGGTCATTGCCGGTTCGTTTATATTGCTTGTTATTGTTTTCTTTATACATCTTGAATAACTCCGCTATGCACCCGCTTTCGGTTATCTTCGGTGAGAAGCCGTAGGCTGCAATCACGGCGCGCCCCGTTTCGCGGACGAGCCGTCCACGCCCCCGTTTTCGCGGACGAGCCGCATTGGAGCACCCAAATACTTACGTTTTTCAACCGCAAAATATATCTGCATTCGCATATCAGAATTTAGGATATGACTTCGGAACATTTGATAATAACTTTATGGTTTCCGGCAGTGGTGGCGATGAGGTAATTGTTTCCACCGTCCTTGATGCGGTATTTGTTTTTTATTGCTTCAGCCGACAGCGGGTAATTGCGCGAAATGATATTAGCCTGCGTGCCTCTTATCGTCTTTGGGTCGGGATTGAGTGCGTGGACTTTGAATATCCTGCCTTGAAATTCAGAAATCAGTCTGTCTGAAGTGTAAAGATGTGAGTTTGGTGCAAGTTTGTCTATGCCGTATTTATTGCTCACCAATTTATACCCGCCGGCTTTTAAAATTGCGACATTAGGTTCATAGAGATAGCTGTTTATGCGGTCTGTGTATGTTGCCACAGCCTGTTCTTCTTCTGATTGCAGGAATATGAATTTTGAGATATTTGCGGGATAGTTTGTTTTGGAATTTCGGATATTTACCGAACTGATAACGGTATTGCAGTTGTCGGTTTTTCGTTTGTGAGAACTCTTGCAGACGCACAACACCTCTTTGCACTCGTTGTTCAAAGCTATGATATGTATCTCTTGTGGCAGAAGCGGGCTATTGATTATCAGCTTGATGTCCACCATAGGTGACAGTTTGACCATCTGAAACGAGCTTTTTTCTTGTATTAAGTCCCATAATTCGAGCAGGTTAGGTTCGCAGTCTTGTAGGCGGAAAACTTTACGTCCTGCATTATTGCGCCGAGACGGGTCGATATATATCCAGTCAAGATGTTTTGTGGTCTTTAGGAAATCCTCGGCTTGTGTGTTTTGAGTTGTGATATTTGCGTTGAGGATATTGAAGTTATGGGATGCAATTTCGTATAATACGGTGTTTGATTCTATATAATATGTGGTTTGGCACTGCCGTGAGAAATGCAATGTATCTATGCCGAATCCGCCGGTCAGGTCGGCAAGAGTGGCGGGAGGGGACGATTTATTATCTGTGAGAGCAGGCGAACAAATCTCGGCGAGCAGTGATGCTTTATACGATGCAGTAATTTCTGACGAGCATTGCTCCATAGCAAGCCTCGGCGGGTATAGTATATCGGGATTATTATAGAACGATGGCAGTTTGTTTTTTGCTTTGCGGCGGCTTTCAATTTGCTGTAAAGCAAAAGCCATATCCTCATCACTCAATTGAGGATACAGCTTTTTGTGCAGTGCCAACTGATAGGTGTCATCATCGGCATGATAACGTATAAATTCTATTACTTCTTCATTTGCCATTACATTCTTTCGGGTACTTCTATCCCTAATAGTTGCATAGCAGTTTTGATCACTTTACCTGTGTTGCGCGACAACATAATCCGGAATTTACGCAGCGACTCGTTTTCTTCACCGAGGATAGAGTGGTCGTGGTAGAATTGGTTGAATTCTTTTGCGAGGTCGTAGGCATAATTGGTTATTACAGCAGGGCTGAATTCTGTCCCTGCCTGACGGACAATTGCGGGAAAGTCCGCAATATGTTGTATTATGTCGGTTTCTTTTTCCGACACGCTGATGCCCTTGAACGGATTTACCCCTGCCACAGGTTGTTGTGTCTTGTTCATTTTGTCTGCTTTGCGGAGAACAGACCTGATTCGTGCATAGGTATATTGGATAAAAGGACCTGTATCGCCGTTGAAGTCAATTGACTCTTCAGGATTGAAAAGCATATTTTTACGCGGGTCAACGCGCAGGATAAAGTATTTCAATGCGCCTAAAGCCACTTTGCGGGCTATCTCATCGGCTTCAGTATCGGTTATGTCAGTGAGTTTGTTTACCTTGTCGGCACTCAATAGGCGCGCGTCTTCAATCATATTGGCAATCAAATCATCAGCGTCAACCACAGTACCCTCGCGACTTTTCATCTTGCCGTTTGGCAACTCAACCATGCCGTAGGAGAAGTGCACAAGGTCTTTGCCGAAACGAAACCCTAACTTGTCAAGCACAAGGCTTAACACCTTGAAATGGTATTCCTGTTCATTGCCGACAACGTAAACCATTTTGTCGATAGGATAGTCCTCAAAACGCTTCTTTGCCGTGCCTATATCCTGTGTAATATACACCGATGTACCGTCCTGACGTATAAGCAGTTTCTCGTCTAAACCGTCCTTGGTCAGGTCAACCCATATTGAACCGTCTTCACGGCGATAGAACAAACCTTGTTCTAAACCTTTGAGGACTTCATTTTTACCCTCAAGATAGGTTTGTGACTCGTAGTATATCTTGTCGAAATCAACCCCTAATGTTTTATATGTCTCGTTGAATCCGGCATACACCCATGAATTCATCATTTCCCAAAGTTGTCGTACTTCTTTGTCGCCTTGTTCCCATTTCACGAGCATCTGTTGGGCCTGTTTGATAATCGGGGCTTCGCGCTTGGCTGTTTCTTCATCCATCCCTTCTTTGCGGAGTTGGTCAATCTGTGCCTTGTATTCTTTGTCGAAGCGCACATAATAATCCCCCACAAGGTGGTCACCTTTTTTGCCTGATGATTCAGGTGTTTCTCCATTGCCGAAGAGTTGCCAGGCGAGCATGGATTTGCAGATATGTATGCCGCGGTCATTGACGATATTGGTCTTCACTACTTTATAGCCGTTGGCTTGGGCAATCTGCGCGAGTGAATAACCTAAAAGATTGTTGCGGATATGTCCTAAGTGCAAGGGTTTATTGGTGTTGGGCGATGAGTATTCAATCATCATAAGCGGTGATTGGTCGGTTGCCGGAGTGATACCGTAGTTGTCGTTTGAGTCTATGTCTGTAAGGGTGTTAATCCAATATCCTTTGTCGATATTGATGTTCAGGAAGCCCTTGACGACATTGAAACTTGCCACTTCGGTAGTGTTTTCGCACAGGTAGTTGCCTATATCCTGTGCAACGGCTTCGGGTGCTTTGCGGGCAGCTTTTACAAAGGGAAAGGTAACAAGAGTTATGTTGCCTTCAAATTCTTTGCGCGTCTTCTGAAACTGAACTTGTTGAGGTTGCGCCTCGAAACCGTAAAGTTGCTTCACTGCTGCAAGGATATGTGATGTTAATATGTTTATCATATTTTTTGTATTTAACTTTCCCGATTTGATTGTTTAAGAAAAAAAACCATAAAATTCTCAACCGTTAGCAACTGTGGCAGATATCTTTTGTTTTTTCTCTCAACCACTTTTGTTCTTCAGGTTTGAGATGTGGTGCGAGTGTGTTATAGACGTGCCGGTGATAGGTATTGATCCAATCTATGTCTTTGCGGTCAAGCATAGAGAAGTCAATCAGACGGCTTTCGTAGGGGAATAGAGTCAGAGTCTCGAATTTCAAAAATTCGCCGAAGTCGGTTTTTTCAGCCGGTACAACGGTTATCAGGTTTTCTATTCGTATGCCCCATTGGTCTGTTCTGTATATACCGGGTTCGTCTGACAAAACCATACCTGTTTCCAATATTGCGGGATTCTCATTCATGCGTATGTTTTGCGGACCCTCGTGGCAGCACAGGAAATGCCCGACACCATGTCCTGTTCCGTGTCCGTAAGACAAGCCTTCCTGCCATAGGAATTGGTGTGCAAGGGCGTCAAGTTGCGAGCCTCGTGTGCCGTATGGGAAGCGGGCTTGAGCCAATGCAAGATGACCTTTTAATACCAGGGTATAGTCGTGAATCATCTGCTCTGTCGGAGTGTCCAGACATATTGTGCGGGTGATATCGGTAGTGCCCTCAAGGTATTGCCCGCCTGAATCAACTAACAGCATCCCCGTCGGTTTAACAAGTGCGGAACCCTGTTCGGGTGCTTCATAATGAACTATGGCTCCGTTGCCCTGATAGCCGACAATAGAGCCGAAACTCTCTTCCACAAAATTCTCCTGCTCAGCGCGGAAACCTTTGAGCTTGAGTCCAAGGTCATATTCTGTGAGATTATCTTTGGCAACGGCTTGTTCCACCCACATAAAGAAACGCGTCAGAGCCACACCGTCTTTAATCATTGCCGCACGTTCTCCGTCGAGCTCAACATTGTTTTTACGTGCCTTGAGTAGAACAATAGGGGTCTGTTTGTCTATTTTTTTACAACTTTGAGGTATGGCTTCATAAAGAGCACGGTTGAGTTTCGAGCCGTCGAACAACACAGTCTGCTCCGGCTCGATAAGTCGTATTGCTGCATAGATGTTTAGATAATCGCTCACTGCGATTTTGTGGTGAATGAAGTATTGCAATGTCTCCGAGGTCAGTTTTTCCGGAGCCACAAACAGGGTGCAACTTTGCCGGTCGAGAATCAGATAACTGATTACTACAGGGTTAAATTCCACGTCTGTGCCTCGGATATTGAGCAACCATGCTATTTCATCTAAAGCGGCGGTGATAAGTGTGTCGGCACGTTCTTCTTTCATTTTCTCGCGCACAAGGGCAAGTTTGTCGGCAACTCCCAGACCTGCGTATTTCTCATCGTATGCGTAGAGCGGCGATGTAGAAATTGACGGTCTGTCGGTGGTCCATAATTTGCCTATAAGGTCGGCACTTTGCAGTTTGATTCCGTATTCTGCCAACTGACTTTGTATGTTAGTAAAGGCATGATTAGAGAATAATTCAGGGTTGATACCTACAATATCACCTTCTTTTAAGTTGGAAGTCAGATATTTTGGGATTGACGGAGTGGTCATTTCTCCGTCACGCATAAGTTCAAACCCTGTGTCTTTAAGTTGCTGACCGGCTTGGAGATAATAGCGTGAGTCTGTCCAGATAAAAGCGTGGTCATGAAGTATCAGTGCTGTACCGGCTTCTCCTGTAAAGCCTGAAATCCACTCCATCTCTTTCCAGTGGTCGGCAAAGTATTCACTGCCATGAGGGTCGCTGCCTGTTGTTATGAAGGCGGCGATATGTTGTTGTTTCATTTCCTTGCGCAGGGCAGCAAGGCGTTGCGGGATATTATTCATGCTTATTGTATTTGTGGCGGATAGAATCCGCCGATAAGAAAAAACTCTCAACTCTAAACTCTACTTCACTGCCTTAAAACTCATATCGAGGCTTTTTACGGAGTGAGTCAGTGCCCCGACTGAGATATAGTCAACTCCGCAGAGTGCGTAGTCGCGCAGGGTATCAAGTGTTATGCCGCCTGAAGACTCGGTTTCGTAACGGTGGTTGATGAGCAGGACGGCTTTGCGCGTGTCGGCAACAGAGAAATTGTCAAGCATGATACGGTCAACACCTCCGGTTTTCAGTACTTGATTAATCTCGTCGAAGGAGCGCACTTCGATTTCTATTTTCAGATTTTTGCCTTTTTTACGGCAATACTCTTGTGCGCGGGTTATTGCTTGAGGTATGCCGCCGGCAAAATCAACGTGGTTGTCTTTGAGCAGAATCATGTCGTAAAGACCTATACGATGGTTGGTGCCTCCGCCGATATGTACAGCTTCTTTTTCCAAGAGCCGCAGCCCCGGGGTCGTCTTGCGCGTGTCAAGAACACGTGTGTCTGTGCCTTCAAGACGCTCAACATAGCGGCGGGTTGTTGTGGCAATACCGCTCATGCGTTGCATGATATTGAGCATAAGACGCTCCGTTTGGAGTAATGAAAGTATTTTGCCGCTGACACGGAAAGCAATATCGCCGGGTTTTACGTGAGTCCCGTCGGCAATAAATACCTCCATTTTTAACGAGGGGTCGAAGGTCTCAAACACGATACGTGCAACATCAACACCCGCGAGTATGCCTTCTTCTTTGATTATCAATTGACTTACCCCTTGGGCATCGGCAGGAATGCAAGAGAGAGAGGTGTGGTCACCATCGCCGATATCCTCGGCAAACCATTGGCGAATCTGTGTTTTGAGTAATTCGTGGTCTATCATTGAGTTGGTTGAGTTAAATAATGTTATTGAACGTGCAAAGTTACAACAATTAGTTGATATATGCAAATATTCTTCTAATAGTCATAGCCAAAATTGCTTGTGTTGTGCGCAGGATATTCTGTTCACGTAATGCGGCAAGGTGCAGACACTGTGCTGTTGTGCCATCCGGTCCGCTGACGGCAATCCATATTGTGCCCACGGGTTTGTCCGGTGTACCGCCCCCCGGACCGGCTATTCCCGATGTGGCTATACCCCAATCAGAGCCTATAACTCTTCTGACTCCTTCTGCCATCTGTCTTACAACAGGCTCACTTACTGCTCCATAGGTGTCAAGGTCTGATTGGGCTACGTTAAGCACGTTATGTTTAACTTCGTTGGCATAGCTGACCACCGAACCGAGATAAAATTCGCTGCTGCCGGCATGTCGGGCAAGCAGCGAGGCTATAGTGCCGCCGGTGCAACTCTCGGCGGTTGCAATAGTCTGCCGGCGGGCTTTCAGTAAATTGCCCAGAGTAACTTCCAATGGCTCATCATGATAGGAAATAATACTTTTGCCGATAATGGCTGACATTTGTTGAACCTGTATGTTCAATTGTTCATTCAGTTGCTGTTCTGTGAACCGGTCAGACACGGCATCAAGGCGCAAACGAACCAAACCTTGTTTGGGCAAATATGCAAGATGCATATAATCGGGCAGGGTTGTCTCCCATGGCTCAAGTTGGATTGCAAGAGCGGATTCGGGTATCCCCTCCACAATAACGCACCTATGAAGCCGCAGCGCAGGTTGGGGAAATCTGTTTTTCAGCAGTGGCAGTATATGATGAGTCATGGCAAACTGCATCTCGTAAGGCACACCGGGCATGGATATTAGCAGTTTGAAGTCTGAAGTTTGTCCTCCGGCTTTCGACTCCCACATCATGATTGGTGCCGTACCGACTTCGTTTTGTATAACGGTGCAATTTTCGGGTACCATGGCTTGCGTGGCGGTCAACTCGTTGAGAACCTGTCGGTTTCGCTGAAACCATAAACATTTGATATTGTCCTCAACCTCGGCAGAGTGAACAAGCTGCGTATCGAACAACTCACATAACGTACGTTTGGTAATGTCGTCTTTTGTCGGTCCGAGACCGCCTGTAAGTAATACGATATCTGCGCGTTGCATGGCGGTTGTTACCGCTGACTTGATTTGTTGTGAGTTATCGTGGATTGAGGTAATCCAACTGACGGGAAACATGGCTTCGTCCAATTGTCGGGACATCCATGCGGAATTAGTGTCAACGACCTGACCGATAAGCAGCTCGTCGCCGATAGTTATAATTTCAACCATGTGGGTAGTATTAAGTCGTTAGTCGAAAGCCAAATTAGGTTCGCTTCTCCGTGGAAGTCAAATCCTAAAATCTAAAATCTAAATTCTAAGATCTAAATTCTAAGATCTAAAATCTGAATTCTCAAATCTCTTATATGTCTCCTCCAATTCATTGTACCATTCTTGTCCGAAGCGGCGGATAAGCGGTTCTTTGAGAAATTGATAGACGCGGATATGGTTCTTTTTGCCTGATATGCGGGCGCAATGGCAGACATCCCAGCGGTGATAATTGAGTCCGGTCAGTTCGCCGAAATTTTTAACGCGGATAGGGTAGAGATGGCAGGAGATAGGTTTGATAAAGTCTGTTTTTCCCGCTCTGTAGGCACGTTCTATGGTGCAAAAGCACATCCCGCTGTGGTCTGTGCGGGCGAAAACACATTCACGGTTGTTGACGATTGAGGTCACACGTTCTCCGTCTTTGTCAAAATATGATACACCCTGCGTTTTGATAATGTCTTGAGCTTCAGGAGTCAGATTATCCCATATAACAGGCAGGAGTTCTTCGATGATGTGTACCTCATCTTCCTCCAACGGAGCACCCGCATCGCCTTCTATGCAACAGCAACCATGGCATGTCGCAAGGTCACAGCAGAAATCTTTTTCAAGAATATCAAGTGAGAGTATTGTGTTCTGTATCTGTAACACTCAGGTGAATTTTTACTATGAAACAAAGTATAATCTGATAGAAAAACAATTAATTTTCCTTTAACTACCCGCATCTGAGTTCTCAGCTCTAAATCAGATAATGTGCAATAAATATCTTGAGTCCGATGGCTATCAGTATAAGTCCTCCGAGCAATTCCACATTGAATGTAAACCGTTTGCCTGCGTAGAATCCTATTATGCTTCCCGCCCATGAAAGGATAAACGATGCCAATGCGATAATCGCAACGCCCTGCCACACCACTTCGGGGCAAGGGATAAACAACACACCGGTCGCAAAAGCGTCTATACTTGTAGCTACGGCGAGCAGAAGAATATGTGTCAGTCTGTATGCGTCATCTGCAGACTCATGGCGGTCTGTTGTCCCTTCTCCGTTTTCCGTTTTCCGTTTTCCCGTTGACTCATAAATCATTTTGCCGCCCAAAAGACAAAGAATAACAAGTGCTATCCAATGGGTTACATGGTTCATAAGGTCGGCAAATGATATGCCGGCAAAAAATGTTATAAGCGGCATGGCTCCTTGGAAAAGTCCGAACAGCAAGGCAGTAACAAAGAAGTCACGAGTGCGGAACTTGTCGCAGAGCATACTATGACTCATACTTACAGCAAAACAATCCATTGCAAGAGCGATAGCAAGAAGAATGACGTCAATATAAGTCATAGTTACCTCTTGTTGACAATTTTATTTCACAACTATCTTGTATGTTTGTGTGCCGGTTGACAACAGGTAAATGCCTGTAGGCGGTGTGTCGAGACCTATAGCGGTGTTGTATTGTGTTGAGGTAATCAATCTGCCGGTCATATCGTAGAGACTGATGTCGCTCTTGTTATCAAGTCCTTCAATATATAATGTCCCGTTATATTGTGTGGTGTTAAGTGTGATTACTGCGCCGGATTCATTCTCTATATCTGTAGTGATTGAAGGAGCGTGGGCGAATTCAAGGAAGAAGCGTCCGTTGTATGTCCCGGCATCAAGAGTGATATCGTAGTCGCTATATGTCAGGCAAGTACGTTGATTGAGTTGTTTGTCGTAGAGATATACTGTCTTGTCGCCGGTAACGTCTTCAAGGTTGAATGTGTATGTGCCTTCGTCGGCAATTTTAACTCCGAGTGGCACTGATTCGATATCGTAAGGCACCACATTACCTGCGAGTTGGTCATCACCTACTATCGAATAAATCTGCGAACCGCTGTTGATTATCTTTGTAAGGTCGATGTTCAAATCAAATTCCTCGGTGACATTCTCTTCGGTTGAAAGAGAAACGAATGTGCGGTCAATATTGCCTTGCTCATCGTCCAGATTGATTTGAATAAGTATTTCCTTGTCCTCCGTTTTAGCAATAATCTCTCTTCGTCCCGGCATTGATTTGTTAGTGGAAATATCTTTCGGATCCCATGTAACACTTCCGGCATATTGGAACATATATGCCTCAAACGGTCGGAAGTCGTAATCTGTAACTGCTGTAGGTGTATAATTATCCTTTCGGTTTGAGCTTCCCCAAGTGTATTCGTAGAAAAATCTCATAGGTGTACTTGCTGAATCTAAAGCGGCTGAACCTGACGGTAGATTTGCAGGATTCGTGATGTGGGCTGTATTATATCCTTTAACACCGGCTACATACCAGTTGCTGTCCTGATTGCGTCTGCCGGCGATATTGCAGATGTTTTCCGGGAATGTGGAGGTGAGTGTTGTTGACCCGTTATATGTCAATGTAAAGTCGTCGGTATTGTCTGACGGGAAAAACAGTCGTTTGATAGATTTTGTTTTTGTTGTCTCATCGGTGTCGATATAACTTACCTCTTTGAAATCACCTGCGTCTAAATTCAGATATACCACGTAGCCGCGTCCGGCTTCAAGAGTGGCTGTTTCGTTGGCATTCATATTGCGCCAGAAAGTCTGACCTTCATAATAGCCGTTTTGCGCACGCAAATCGCCGCGATAGCGCTGGATAAACCATTTGGATTTGAAACCGTCAATACCGAATATATCTTTTACCTTCACATCAAACGGCAGACTTATCCAATAAAACATATTACCGCTACTTTTCCTTGTCAGGTAAGCATCTTTGTTGATTTCCAATATGCCGTAAATCTTATGCACAGATGTAAGACTCGCGTTTGAACTCGGGATACCTACCGTTTTTGCTTTCGCATCATCTGTACGGATAATCATCATGTTAGCATCCAATACTCCGTCTGGCAGGGCACTATCGTAAGGAAGCCATGCAGCTATCAGACGGTTGGTCTTATAGTCGTAAATCACTCGCACAAGATATAACCCCGCAGAAGTTGTCTTGCCCATTACGATAAACGGTGATGATTTAGTCTCGTCTTCTCCGCCGAGGTATAATTTTGATACAGAGCCGTCTGTGCCTGACGCATAGTAATTGGCTTGAATACTGATGCTTGACGTGTCATTCCCGTTCCCGGGTGCATTAATATAGAAATCTGCCTGATACATCCAGTCTGACAAGTCTGACATAGTTACAGGATGGTCAACAGTCATGTGATTGGCTTCATTGATTGTAGAAGTCTTATACGCATAGTTTTTAGTGTTGTCACCGCCGGAGGAATAGCCTGTTATCTGAAGGAAATTATCAAGTTGGGCTGCCTGCAAGCGTTTTACTTCAAACAAGTTGGTAGTGTTATCGTATGCAAAGCGAACATTAGTACCCCAATTGACTGAACTATTTGATTGTTTGGGAAGTATGTAATCAGGCAATGTTACTGACAGACATTGATTATAGTCGTTTGCAACTTGCGCTTTGATATTAATATCTGTCCATGTGCTGCTTGAGTTTAAGTATTGGCACCAGTAATGGTTGTAGTATTCATTAGGATAGAGGTCTTTTTTGTTTTCGAACTTGGTCATTGTCTTACTGCCGTCCTTATAGTCGTTCCAAGTTCCCGTTTCTCCGTCAGTGCGTACATAGAACGAACCTGTATAAACCGTTTGACTGTTTATGTACGTGTATTCTGGTGTTCCTGCCAATACGGCATAATATACATTGCTTGAAGTGGGGCTCGTTGGTGCGCTCTGTTTGCGCCATGCTCCGTTAACTAATTTTTGTACTTCCAATGCCCCGCCGTCGGTAGTTGTTGCAGCATAATAAGACATTGTGTCACCTATATTCTGAACCACATTAGAGTAGAAATAGTCGCTGCCGCGCTTCGACTGAATACGGTAGAAGTCTATCGAGCAGTTGTCCGACTTAGTGTAGTTCCAGTCGTTATTGTTTGACAGATAAACGCAGGTGTTGCTTGTGATTTCTATATCACTGGTCTTTTTGTTATTAGCGTTTTGGTTTATCTGTATGTGTGTCCACATCGGGTGTTTAAAGGTGAAGTTATACACGGTATATGCAGTGCCATTCACCTCAATACTTGATATTACCTCTGTGCAGCAATTGTCTTTGGCTACACCGGGCCAAACGGCGTTACATGTCTCGCCTCCTCCCCACGCATATACATGTGAGAACCAGCCGTGCGGGTCGTAGATAAGTACCGAATAGGTGTCGTACAGGTTGATGCTTACGCCTGCAGAGGTGAAGGTCGAACCGCCGTACCGCATCTCCACGGTGAAGGTGTAGTAGTCGGGAGTACAGGTTTTCATTTCAAGGGTTTCAGGAATAGTAGTGTTTGCAGCACGGGCTTGTCGCTCGGTTGCGTCGCCTACGCGGGTGTATTTATACTCGTAGGTGGGGACAGAGGTGCCTGACAGACTGACATTGGCGGATGTTGTCGTTATGCTGAACGGCTCTAATATATATGCGGCATTTCCTCCGTTCTCCTGCGGCAGACCGCTCAACGCTACCGTCGGCGTCGGCACAACCTTGTAGTAGATCTTTGCGGACTCGGCAGAGCCGGAAGTTATCGCCACATTATTAAACTTATAATATGCCTTCACGCTCACATACTTCACATCATCGCCGGCGGTGGACTCGGTAAACTGAAGTTTCTTGTCAGAAGATGATGCACTACTCCACGGTCCTTTCTCCTCTTGCTCCGTGCCGTTTTTATCGAACTTGAAGTATATATTTCCCGTATTGGACGGCAAGGATAGTGCTATCGTCTCTACCACATCCTTCCCTGCGAACAGCAGATACGGACTTGCTTCTGTTCCGCTTCCTATTTTTGTTGTACCGGATGTAGTTGTCTTCACCCAGTTTGTGCCGTCAGTCAATGTCGGCGTGGGGATGGCGGTGAGGGTGGGATAGGTCACTTTGACTGTCTTGTCGGCAGTATCGAAGGTGAACCGATAAGAGCCACCCTTCGCTACGGCAAGGTGGTAGTTTGCACCGTTGGCAGTGAGTGCTATCTCTGTGTCTTTCTCATCGTAAGTGATGTACTGACCCTCTTCTGCGCCGCCATACCAAGCAGAGTTATATATCACCTTGAACTCCTCGTCGTCATCTGCCGTAAGCGTTATGTCATAGTAGTATTTAGTGCTACTACCCGAAACTTGGGTCATGTTCGTAGCGCTTTGCGCCCAAGAGTTATTATCACATGAAAGGATTACATTCCGGGGATATTGCACCGTTAACTCGGTATCGGTTGTAGATGCATCAAATGAGAAGGTGTAGTCACCTGCAATGGTTGTTTCAATATAACAGTTTGTTGTACCGGACTCGTTCTCGTACATACGCCAGTTGTCACAGTCATACGCTGTGACGGGGTTAGAAGCGTTGTTGGCACGGGCAGCAGGGTCACCTGTCTTGAAGCAGTAGAAGTTGCAGTTATAAACCACCATAAACTGATAGGTGGTGTTGGCAGTCATACCCGTCACCGTCTTGGAATAGACATTACTTACAGGCGCATCAAAATCATAACTATTGGTTATATTGCCCTCGCCATCATAGAACATCAGTTTATTGATGTCGGGGAAGGTAATATATAAGCGTTTTGTTGAGGTATCGAAATAGAAGGTATATGTGCCGGTGAAGTCCACACGTAGCGTGAGGTTGGCTTCGTCGGAGGCATTCAGCGCAGCCACTTCGCGCGTAGCGCAGTCCAACGCCGTCAAAGCTTTTGAGAAATACTCGCCCTGATAGATAACCTTAAAGCGGTAGGTCTTGCCGCCGGTGAGCGTCATACTCTTCGAGGCAGTGCCGCTGCTGAGGGTCATATCCTCAAAAGTAAATGAGCCGTTATTACCATCGTCTATCATCAGTTGCTGCGCAAGTGTCGGGCATATCATCGAACCCATACGCTTATTACCGTCTGTGTTATCTTTGCTTCTGTCATACCAATAACAAGTCTCTTCAAACGGATTATCGAAGTTGTCGGTCTTATAATTATTAGGATTGGTCTGTTCCGTCACTAAAAACTTATTATATTCGTTACTCAGGCTGTAGGTGTACCATTTATACACAGTACCTGTCGTGGCGGCAGTCATTGCGACACCGGGATCTGCGGCATTTTGTTGCACTGTTCCATTGCAAGTCGATTCTCCCGTCCATGCGTAGATATATGGGGCGTTGTTGTTTTTAGGAATGCGCACCTTAATAGTCGTCGTCCCCGTCGCACGAGTGGTGACGGACTTCGAGTTGCTGCTTGTGCCGGTGCCTACTATGTTCTTGGCGTATGCCTTAACGGTGTAACTCGTGCCTGCGGTAAGGCCCGTGATATAACCCCAGAAATACTTGTTATTATCACCGCCCATACAGGTCATCGGATATTCCGTGTCGCCTATCTTAAAGCCCACCTCTAACATATCTGTCACGGCACTGCCATCTCCGCCGTAGTTGTCGATATGTGCAGTCGCAAAAATCTGATTGGTATTGACCATATAAGTCTGTCCATCTCCCGTATCCATATAGACAGTGGGAGCGGACAGCGTCTGTTTCGTCAGATAGTAATACTTCTTGCCGCCATCATCATAAGTAGAGGAATAAGTGAAAGACCAATAACTGTCTGCGGGGTAGGTAGATAGAGAGGTAGAGAGGTCGTTCGTCTGCTCTATATATTGCGTCCAATTGCCTTTTGAGCCGGTTGCGTTTTCTACATTATTATCCAAGATAAAATTAGTATATTTGCCGTCAAGTGTTACCTTATACCATTTGCCTGAATAAACCTCGCAGCCTGTACCTGTTCCTTGCACTCCGGGCCAAGTGGCATTAGTGCCGTTGCCGTACATATACAAGGCTACGCCGTTCGCCCAGTTGCAGTTGTTCTGCACATAGATGTCCCACTTGCGATAGATGGTGATTGTCTTGGTGTAGGCTGTACCATTAACCGTCATACGCACCGTATAAACCTGCGAGATGGTGGTGCCTGTAAATTCGGGACTGACACTCTGCCCCGTAGCCGTGTGAGAGGTGCCAGTGATACTGCTGAAGGTCTGTGTCGCCACTTTATTGGCATCCGTCAGCGTTGTGCCTTTGAAGAACTCGTAGGTGATGCTCTTTGAGCCGGACGGCAGGTCGCCGCTGCTTACCGTCAGCGTGGTCGAACCGTCAGCATATACCGACTCCGCCGAAGCCGCTATCGTCAACGACGGCGGGAAAGTGACGGTCACTTTCGGCGAAGCGGGAGTGGAATAATCCAACTTGAATACATAATCACCTGCTATATCCGCGCGAAGCTCGATGTTTGCACCGCTGGTTGAAAGAGTCTTTTCAGTGCCACTCTCACTGCGCAGCAAGTAATACTGATCACCACTTGCCGTTAGTCCGTACCATTCATCTGAACTGCCTGTCTTCACCACCTTGAACTTATAATCAGCGTTGGTATCGCCTGTGTTGGTGGCAGCGATGGAGAAGGTGTGATATACTACGCTCTCTGTTGAATGTCCTGTCTTTTTTGTCAATGCGTGTTCTGTTGACCATGCCGTTCCGCCAAATGCCGAACCGCCTTTGATAACCCATGTTCTCTGCGTCAAATCCTCAGCGTAGGTAAACGTGGCGGAGCCTGCTGCTGTGGCTTTGACTTTTATAGAAGCGTTTGTAAGCGAGTAGCCGCTAACAAGCGTTACGCCGCCTGTCAGAGCCCATGAGCCGCCGGTGTAAGTGTAGCCTGTTGCGCCGGCAGGTACGGTGATGGTCACCTCCGTCACATTACCAATCTGTGCCGTACCATTTTTGCTTGCAACCCAACCGGCAGCAGAACAGTCTATATTTCCCGCTGCGTGTGCAGCATTATCTACTGCCACCGTCACAGCATACTTAGTCTCTGTCCACTTGGCGTAGAGGTTGATATTGGCGGTGTATGCCGTGGCACCTAAACTTGCGCTTGAGGCAGTCCCTACCGCACCGGTTGAGCAGTCGCTTGAAGTGTACCAACCGCCGAAGGTGTAACCCGTCTTGGTCGGAATCTTCAATGTCGTCGCCGTTCCGTAGGTATGTGTCGTCGGCGCACTTGACTGTGTGCCCGAGAAGGTACCGCCCCCTTGGTCATAGTAAGAGATGGTGTATGTGTTTGCTGTCCATTTGGCATAAAGAGTCTTGTCTGCTGTGATACTGAATGTACCTGTCCCGGCTGTATAGTTTGTGCCGGTACCTGAGGTGTTTTCGTTCCAACCACCGAAGGTGTGACCGGTGCGTACCAATGAGCCGGTATTGCCTTTCACTGTCACCGTTGAGCCGCTGGTATAGTAGGTCGCGTCGGTAGGTACAGTACCGGAAGTTGAACTGTTACCATTATAAGTCACTGTAAACACTTTGGCTGCAATGATGTTCCAGTCGCTGCCGTTTTTACTTATGGTAATGCGGAAACGCCCTGCACCATCCTGCCATGCAATGCGACCGTTATTATTCTTCAAAGTACGAGTCGTGGTCAGTGTTTCTGCTCCTGTCGCTCCAACAAAACCTTGGTCATTATTATAATGCAATAAGGAGTAACCGCTTGTCGGTATGGTTATAATGAGCGTATATGTGTTATCTCCGTTATTGGTGAAGTCGCCTAACTTGGTTGCATCATTATACATCGACCATTCCGGGTCGGAGGCGTTAGCAACAGTATAGGTGTAGTCGGAACTGGAATATACAACGCTTCCGCCTTTTAGTATGACGATTTGGGTCTTATAGGTGCCGGTGCTGCTCATCATTCCCGGAGTCATTGTTTCGGTTGTGATGGTGGCAGTAGAAATATTAGTTGCACCTATCTGGTAACCTGCACCGTATGATGAACCGGATGCGGCGAACTCACGGATGGCATACTGATAGGTATTATCCGTTGGTACATTCGTGGTAAAGGTCATTGTAAAGGAGTGCGACTCCGTTGTACCGGAAGCAGAGGGGGAGAAAGACACACTCGTCACGGTTATCGCTGTCCACTTGGCATATAACGTGATGTCGGCGGTATATCCTGTGGCACCAAGCGATGTCACGGCTGTGCCCGTACAACCGGAATTTGTGAACCACCCGCCAAAGAGATATCCCGTCTTGGTCGGACTGACAAGTGCCGTTGCCGTGCCATAGGTATGTGTCGTCGGCGCACTTGACTGTGTACCCGAGAACGTACCGCCCCCTTGGTCTTTATAGGTGATGGAGTAACTATTCGCTACCCAGTGCGGATAGAGGGTTACATCGGTGTATCCGCCGGTGTATGTAGCACGGAGGTCATAGGCTTTCGTCCCACCGTCTGTAGTACTCCAACCGTCTTGCGTATAACCTGTGCGGGAGAAAGTAGAAGAAGAAAGCGTACAAGTCGAACCGTATGTCGTCACCGCACTTGCCGATACACTACCACTTGCCCCCGTCCCCGCTGCATACGAGACTTGGTAAGGACAATAAACATTAATTGTACCACCTGCTTCCGGATGAAAAACTACTACAGCATTTCCTCCATGAGTAGGAGTAACTTTAATATTACTTCTATAAGTGCCAGTTGCTGTTCCGTTCTTACAAGTCACGCTGCTACTATAACCCGTCCAGGTATCATTAGCATGAATCTTAAATTCGTAACCAGTACTTGCTGTCAAGGTCGCAGTACAAACTTGTTTCCATGAACCATCGCTCTGGAAAGTCATCGAAGTCGTATTATCCCAGCCGCTTGACATTAAATCACCTTTAACCTCAATCGTATTGTAAACGGTAAGATACAATGTTAAAGTATTGAAGTAATAGTAATATGTTCCGGATGACCAATTATCTGTATATGCATTACTTCCGTCTTTTTTCATTAAGTAGGGGGCACCGAAAACAGCATTACCACTATTCTGACCATATTGGGTTGTATAACCTGTGCCATTGGTAATCTTGAAAGTAACATAGCCTGAATTTGTAGCATGAGACATCCACACGATATTATTGGTTCCTGCCGTCATCATGTTAGCTGCGGAAGCGTCCCAATTACCATTTACTCCCCTAAGATACCAATCCGCCCACATCTCTCCCACGCCTACGGTAAGCAGGCAGAACACCACCGCCGCCACACGCCGCAGCAAACCTGCCCTGAATCCTGACTTCTGGGTCTTGAATCCTGCCTTTTGACTTTTGCCTTCGGACTCCTGACTTTGTTTTCCTATACGTCCGACACCCCATGCGAACAAGTTCTTTGGAGTCCCCGTGATACTATAGGGATACCGAAGGGATACCTCATCTATAGTTTGTTTAAGATTAAGAAAATTTGTTTTCATATCTTTGAGTTTTTATTATTATTCGTTGGTATTATTAAATCAATTTCTTTAAGTCCTCTACTGAAGGTAGCGCATTTCTGTATAATTCAGGTAATTCGTTTGTTGAGTGATATGTTGCCACACCCATCGGCTTGGTCATATCCCGCAAAGTAAACTCCACCTCCGTATTATCCTTATCCCGACACAGCAAAATACCTATTGACGGATTTTCTTCCGGCAATTTTACCAAACTATCTAAAGCCGACAGATAATAATTGAGTTTGCCTGCATATTCGGGTTGAAACTCACCTCCTTTTAGTTCTATCGCTACCAAACACCGCATTCTGCGATGATAGAAGAGTAAATCTAATTTTCTCTCTTTGCCGTTCACGATAATACGGTACTGCTCTCCCATAAAAGCGAACTCACCGCCGAGCGACATCATAAAATTTTTCACATTCTTCACAATCTGTGCTTCCACATTGTGCTCGTCCACCAAGTCGGGGTTATCTATAGTTAGGAAATTCAGCACATTGTCCTCTTTGAAAGTCAGCATCGCCACTTGACGTTGCTTCTCGTCAGGAATAGTCCATGCAAAATTGTTTGGCATCGACCCTTGCTGATGGTAGAGGTCAGAAGTGAGCAGTTGATGAAGTTGGCGATACCCCAAAAAATCCGTGGCTGTTTTCCTAATATAGAACCAACGTTCTTCTATTTCATAATCTACCAACTCCATATGAGCCGTAAAAGAAACACGAAGAAAGCATTCTATATCTGCGGCATCTAATTCGTTCGGCACTGCCGAACGCTTTGCCTCATTCAATCCGTTCGGCAATGCCGAACGTTTTGTAATTACCTTACTTCCTGTGTCTTGTAATTCGTTCGCAGGTTGCGAACGAATTATGTTCGCAGCCGGCGAACGAAAGTCGATAAGCTCAATATGTTCTGCCACCGGCACTATCCCGAATGTGTTCTCTGAATGCGGCTCGAACACCGGTTGCCAAGCTTCATAGAAAAGTCGCATCTTGCGCATATTGCCTTCGGAAAAGCCTTTCAAACCGGGCATCTCTTGCTGTAATTGGTTAGAGATGCTTTTGAGTGCGCCGCTGCCCCATTGGGCATTGCGAGTGTTCAGAGAGATAAATTTGCCGACAGAATAGTAAAGGCGCAGTGTCTCACCATTGGCTAACTTCGCGGCACGATAGCGACTAATGCTGATTGCCTCACGAATCTGCTTAACTTCTTCAATATAATTACGTCGTATGCCTTGTATCATTTTCTGTTTTTATAGCGTCAAACTACTTTATCTTACATCCCCTATCTCTATGCTTCCCGGTAGTGTGTGTATTATTATTCGTTGGTGATATTATCTGATTTATGCTTTTAATTCAGGTGGATATTTCGTTTCTAACCGTTTGAATTGTTGCTCCACATTAGTATTATTGAGTGAAGTTAATTCATCGGTCGCCATTTGCTGAAGAAACGTATATCGTTCATAACGCTCAACACCCCTTTTGATGAGTTCTGCGTTAACCACTTCCATGTTGGATAATACAATCAACTGGTTTATTGATGCCGTATCGCGAAGATTAAGACCTTTCTCTGCCAATTGCGGATTATGCTCTTCCCAATCTTTTGCTCTGCAACCAAATAATGCCATATTCAACATATCTGCTTCTGTTGCATAAACCAAATACTCTTTCGCCTTTGATAAAGATAATTGAGGAATAATATTATGAGTCAACTTTAAAATTAGAGTTTTTGTAAATTATATTTATCGCGATGTTCGGGTGCGAAAATTGACAAGAAATGATGTCAAGTTCCAAAAATCGTTATTCGCAAGCGACACATCACTGAAAATCGCCTTA
>ERZ842401.640-NODE-640-length-51209-cov-11.604391_pt1 | contig 51209 bp, 22 predicted proteins | sample MGYA00521270_ERZ842401 | MGnify/ENA primary metagenome ERZ842401 (study PRJEB31892, sample SAMEA3878208) | bioreactor metagenome | biome: Moose rumen | place: Sweden | collected 2011-10 | study: EMG produced TPA metagenomics assembly of the PRJEB12797 data set... | reverse complement strand
TGACACCATTAATATAGTCAATCACATAGGCAATATCTGTGATGTTGATTTCTCCGTCACCGTTTGCATCACCCTTGAGGCCTGCACCATCGATTCTCGCAGCAACCTTAGCAGCAGCAGCAGCATAGTCATAGTCTTTAGCCTTACCTATCATATAAAGTCTGAAGTTATCGATAGATGCAGTTGAAGCAAATTCAATCATGCGAGCACCAACCTTAGCGCTACCAGTAGCCTCACCATCGTCAGTAACATCGAATTCAACTGAGTTACAATCGGTCTTACCATACCACTGACCCTGCTTTGAGATGTCGAAGCCAGTCTTAACTGCCTCTGCCTCACCTGTCTGAGTATAGATGTAAGAGAATATTTCACCTTCAATCTCTTTTGAACCATCAGTACCAGTAACATGCCAGTGTTCACGTGTATCGAGAGCAGCAGTCTTGCCTTCAGAGTTATCATCGAAGCCACGATCCTGTGTACCTACTACAAGACGATACCTACCTACAGGAAGCTCTGACAACATCTGAGAGAAGTCGAGTTCACTATTCCAACCGGCAATCAGCTGTGGTGCATCAAGAACAGGATTGAGTTCTGAACCAGCCCAAGATACCCAACTGAATTCGTAACCTACATTACCTTTTACCTTGTCGATAGTCCAACCAGGAATTGCGTCACCAGGCTGCATATCTCTTGAGTTAGTTGTTACCTTTACATAGAAGCTACCATTCTGGATGTAGTTAGTTACAGCGATGCTGTCAGCCACTGTAGTTGTTGCACCTGATTCCTCATCAACAACAACTTCATGACTGAATGGATCACCTGCAGCGCACTGGTCATAGATAGCCTTTGTAAGGCGCAACTTGAGCTGTTCAGCAATAGCCTGATCGTCAGTAATAGATTCACCTGCTGCTGTTACATATTCGTCATCAACCCTTGTTTCGTCAAGTTCTACGAGTTTATCTGCAAGACCATTAATCTGCTTAGTCATAAGAGCAACGCCAGTGTCTCTCAGGTTCTTGAAGAGAGTACTAGCATTCTCCATTGTTGTAGTTGAACCGACGAGAACCTCATCCTCAAGGTCAGAAGGATTAACACCTTCATATGTTTCAACAGCATCTTCGAGAATCTCGAAGCAATCAAGCTTTTCATACTTGGTTCCAATTGCACTTGTGTACATATCTTCAGCCGCAGCATAAGCCTTATTGAAGCGTGGGATGTACTCAATACGTATTCTCATAGACTTCTCGAGACCGTTCAGTTCTGCTATAGCAGCCTTGAATTCTTCTTCCGTTGTCATAGTAATCTTGGTCGGATCCTCATACTTAGCGATTGCTGCCGCAAGAGCATTCTTAGTAGTACCATCATATATAGGATCCTCAGCCTCAACGAGAGCTTCCTTAGCTGTCACTACAGCTGCAGCAATGAGTGCATAGTATTTTACGGCACGAGAACCTGGCTTGATGATAGAAAGGTTACCTGAGAATGTCTCACCTGCTGGAGAACCAAACCTTACAATATAGTTACCGTCTGCTGGGCAAGTCCAAGAGAATGTGAACTTATCAGCCTCTATTGTTGATGTACGTTGTCCATCCATGTGTATAGGAGAGGTATTGAACACCTGTTCAGTTTTTACCTCTTCCTTGTCATTAAGAACCTGAACATAAATCTCACGAGAAGTATTAACCTTCCAGTTTGCTGCATACAGAGTAAATTCGAGGTCACCTGCTGGCAGAGCAAGAGTTGGAGCACCATCGTTATTGGCAGCACCATACTGTACGAAGCCGTTTGGCCACTGACCGTTACAGTAGTAACCAACATGCAGCCCCTTCACACCAAGACCAGTGAAGATACGTGTACCATTATAGTTGAAGTTTCCACCAGGAGTACGCATTGAACCAGCTTGCCACAGTTCCCAACCAGAGGCAGCAGTTGGTGCACAGTTGTCTGCTGCACCACCGAAAGAATCGTCAGCGAAGACAGTCTTATCGTCTGGCACATCACCCTCTGTCTTCTCGTAAGTATTTATGACAACACCTGAAAGAAGAGTCTCATCATAACCTTTATGTTCAACAGTGTAACGCAAGATTACATTCTGCTCTGCCTCACTCTTATAAGCAACCTCTATCTTATCTTCTGCTACAGGACCGCCATTAGGAGTATTCGATTCCGTTTGGTGTTCTGTAGATGCAAGAACGTTCTGTCCTGTTGCGTCAAGAATCTCGCACTTAACCGTATGTCCGGCAGCCTTAAAACCAGATGCAAAGAACCAAATACGGAGATCACCTGCTGGGAGAGTAACTTTATAATCATCGCGGTCACCATATGTAGCTGTAGACCTTAGACCTCCATCAGTTCGAACATAGAGAACTTTCTTATCATATTCGAACAGACGTGGACCACCGCTTTGAGAAGTACCAGATTCACGAACTTCACCTTCTGGATTTTCTTCAGTGATGTTAATGTTAAGCGTCCATCCCAAAGGAACTGTGTTAGCAACGTCATTGCTGAAGTCGATTGTATCGATAGGAGTGTAAATCTCCTCTGCAAGCTTTGGTATACCAGTCTCGAAGGAAATAACATAAGGATCATCTTGAGAACTACCCTTTTCAGATACAACATTTGTAAGTGCTATATGGTTGTATCTTGCAAGTACACCATTGTCATTGCGTACGAATACAACTGTCTCAGCATAGTCAGCCTGACCTTCCTTAAGAATAAGATCTGACTCTTCATCATTTGCTCCTTCATCTACACGGCTCAACTCACGGGTAAGAACAGCCTTGATTCCAGCTGTTTCCACCTTACGGTCGAATGTGAATGTGAACTCACCCAACTGAGGATCGATAGCGAAAGACCTGTTGATAGGATTAGAAGACATCATTACAGGAGCTTCATAGAGGAAAGAGTACTTTCCCTCAAGAGATTCATCGTATGTAGGAGCTACATTCTCGAAATTGAATACGCTTGCCTCTGACTCTATCTTACCATCAAACTTAATCTGCTTCTCGTCTGTTGGGTTTATGAAGGTTACACCAACAACGCTTGTTGATTCAAGTACAGAATTTTCTGATGTGAATATATAGAGGCAACCATCACTGTGGTATTCTATAGCCTCTACTTCTGCAGGCTCACCATCTATTGTAACTGATGCATAAGAGAGATCGTCGAAGAATACGAGACCCTTAGGATCAGCCTTAGCCATAGCAGCGATATTGGTATTTCCAACAAATTCAATCTTGATAGCTGAATCACCATGCTTTGCAGATGCAACAGCATCAGTCTCAGTAAGAACTACATCCTTAATGTAGAATGTACCTGGGTTGTAAACGCTGAGAGACAGGAAGAACTTTTCAGCCAACTCACCTGGACCTGTATAAGCATCTTTCTGCTGCTGCTCGCTTGCGAAAATGACTTTCCTAGAGTAGGTAACATACTCATTTGGGTTGAAATCCTCAGCCTTAAGACGCTGCTCTTCACCAGCAAAGTCCTTCAGATCGATGTCTGCATTATCCTCACCCTGCAACAGCAGAGCAGAGAACTTACAGTTAACATCTTTTTCGTTCTCGTCCTTATAGGTCTTATCGCCCTTCAGTTTGAAGCTGAGACGATAGATACCCTCCTTCAAAGGAAGATTACGGAACTTGACGGCACGTCGCCATTGTTTGTCTGAATCCAGAGTTCCTGCATCATTGAAAAACTTCAGAGCGCCATCTTCAAGTGTGCGTTCGTCGCCTTCCTCACTGTTGATGAACTCGAAATAACCTACAGCAGTTGGGTCTTCAATCATTGACTCAAAATGCTGCTCGAACACTAACTTTTCATCTGCTCGTACGCCGAGACAAACAAGAAGTAATGTTACCATGAAAAGTAGACTTTTCAGTTTCATAACATTTAGATTTTAAAAAAGTTAATAAATAAAAAGATTAAAATAATTAATGATTAAACATTAAGGTATAGTTTGTCGTTTTCAATTCTTAAAGGTGCCACCTTCAGGCTGCGCAACCAGGTAATACCATTAGATGGTACACAGTCGTGGTGGAAGAGATACCACTGTCCCTTGTACTCTGTTATGCAGTGATGGGTTGTCCAGCCTACTACAGGCTGCAGCAACTCTCCTGCAAAAGTAAACGGCCCATAAGGATTGTCTCCTATAGCATAACACAGCAGGTGGCTGTCGCCTGTGCTGTATGAGAAGTAGTACTTGCCATTCATCTTATGCATCCACGAAGCCTCGAAGAAGCGATGTGGGTCATTAGCCTTCAGCGGTTTACCATCCTTATCGAGGATGACAACAGGCTTTGGTGTCTCAGCAAACTGCAGTCCATCGGCTGTGAGACGGGCTACACGAGAAGGCAGAGCTTCTACGTCACCTTCTGGGAGGTAGGCATTCTCAAGGATTTTGTTGTCCTTATAGCGCTGAAGCTGTCCGCCCCAGAGTCCACCAAAATAGATGTAAACCTCACCATCCTCATCCTTAAAGGCACATGGATCAATGCTGTAAGAGCCATACATAGGATATGGTTCAGCCTTGAAAGGGCCTTCCGGCTTATCAGCGATAGCAACACCAATATGGAAGAGACCGTTATGGTCCTTAGCAGAGAAATAGAGGTAATATCTGCCATCATTACCCTTGCATACATCGCTGTCCCAAAGCTGACCTGCAGCCCAAGGCACATCTTCCAGAGCGAGGATAACACCATGATCGGTAACTTCGCCGTTTTCTATGTCATCAAGAGAAAGAACATGATAGTCCTTCATCTGGAAATGACCACCATCATCGTCTTCTGACGCACCACTATCCCAATCGTGAGAAGGATAGATGTAAACTCGTCCGTCAAAGACTTTTGCTGCTGGATCTGCCATATAGTCGGCAGGAAAGAGATAACGTGGAAACATATTTTAGTTAAAAGTTAAAAGTTAAGAGTTAAGAATTAAGAATTAAGAGCTATTACTTACTGAACAACTTTTCTATCTTCTTCACGACAGGTCTTTCTTCTTTCTTTCTGTCGAAGAGAAGCGGATAGTTCACTCTGCCACGAACAGGGAAGTTGTTGAGCCAAGACTGACCATCTTCTATACCCCATAGTGTCACACGACTTATCTGGTCGCGATGCTTATAGTATATCTTCCAGAGGTCCATCCATCTTTCATCTATCTTCTTCAGGGAGTCAGCAGGAATATTGCCGTCCTTGTAGGGATTGTACTTCTCCTGATATTTGAAATTCTGGGCTATATCGGCACCTCCAAAGTCCTTTGGATTAGGCAGAACATTAAGGTCGAGCTCTGTCATCATTACCTTCACACCTTCTGCTGCAAATGCGTCGATGCTCTTCTCGTATTCTGACAGTTTAGGATAGTCCATACCATTATGACTCTGCATACCAATAGCATCAATGCGAATGCCTTTCTTCTTGAAGTCACGGATAATCTCGCAATACTTTTCACGCTTACCTTTGTTAGACATAGAGAAGTCATTCAGGTACAGTTCAGCATCTGGGTCAGCCTCCATAGCAGCACGGAAGGCTATCTCTATAAATTCAGGGCCGATAATCTTGAAGAACTCTGACTTGCGATAAGAGCCATCATCCATAATAGCCTCGTTGACAACATCCCAACCCAGTACTTTTCCCTTGAAATGGGTCATAACAGCCTTGATATGATCCTTTATTCTACCTATCAACACCTCTCGAGAGCATGGATTACCTAATTCATCCTTGAAGAACCAGCGTGGGGCCTGAGAATGCCACAACAGGCAATGACCTGTGAGAGTCATATTGTGCTTCTGGGCATATTCCACAAGTTTATCAGCCTGACGATAGTCGAACAAACCCTCGTTTGGCTGCAACTCCTCTGCTTTCATACAGTTCTCTGCTACAACAGCATTGAAATGCTTATCAACAATAGAGTTCAGTTGTGGATCATCGATACGCACCTGAACTGTATTCATTGCAGTACCAATGAGGAAATATTTACCGACAGTCTCACGAAGGCCCTCTGCCTGCACAGCATTTGCAAGCATCAGAGCTGATATTACTATGATTGATTTTACTTTCATTGACTTTTTCTTATGAGGCTTATAGGGCTAATGGGCAATTATGAATTATGAATTATTAATTGTGAATTATTAATTGTTTAGCGCTCTGCGACGAGTCAACTCTGCCTGCATCTTCTCATTGTACTCCTTAGTGATAGGATAGAAGAAGAGAGCCACAACGCCAATAGCGAAGAGGACTGCAGGAATCACACTGCTGACGAGACGTATACCCTCGATTGCAGAACCGCTCTGTACAGCAGCACCACCTACATAGCCGAAACTTGAGAGGATTATACCAGCGAAAGCACCACCAATACCAAGACCAGCCTTCAGAGCGAATACAACACCTGAGAAGCAGAAACCAGTAGCACGACGGCCACTTACATACTCTACATGATCTGCCACATCACCAATCATAGCCCACAGAAGTGGTACTGTTGGTGCATATGCAAGACTCTTGAGTACACACAGAATATATATGGATGTTACATCCGTAGGCTCTGGCAGATAGAAACATGCTGTGAAGAAAGCTGTCAGAGACAGACAGATGACAAAGACACGCTTCTTACCATAACGGTTTGCCAAGAATTCAGAAAGAAGTATTACACCCAGGAACTGAACTATGGCTCCTATCATATTAAATAAGGAGAAGCCTATACTGTAAGCATCTGCCTGACTGTGTGCTATCAGGTTAAAGGCACCAAGAATGCTTGCACCTATTCCCGTGCGCGTACCTTCTATATCTGCAAGGCCACATTTCTCAATGAAACCATAAAGGGCTGCCTGATCAATGTTGCTCTGGAAGTAGAAACTCATTGCACTACCCCACACAGCAAGTGTGATAAACACAAAGAGAGTCAGTACAAACATTGCCTTCCAAGGGTTACTCTTGAAGGTCTCCTTCACATCAGCCATCACATTGCTCTCCTGAGCAGGAGGAGGAGTAATTCTCTCCTTTGTTGACAGGAATGCTATTACGAGGAATACGAAACCTACACAAGCAAACAGGCCGATAGTACAGAGCCATCCGTGAGCTTCATCACCATTACCAAACTTGTTCACCAATGGCAATGTGAGGCCTTGAACGACGAACTGTGCTATTGTGCTGGCAACAAAACGAATACTGGTAATGCTGGTACGCTCCCTAATATCACTACTCATCACCCCACCCAAAGAACTGTAAGGGGTGTTGTTGATAGAGTACATCGTCATAAGGAGGATGTAAGAGATTGTTGCATAGAGAGCAACCAGACCCTTATCCTCGATACCAGGATTGTAGAATGCCAAAACATAGAAAACAGCAAAAGGCAAAGCAGACCACAATACCCAAGGACGATATTTACCCCACTTTGTCTGAGTCTTGTCGCTAAGAATACCAACAGCCGGATCGACAAAAGCATCAACAATACGAGCGATGAGAAGCACACTACCTGCTATGGCTCCATCCAAACCAAAGATATCAGTATAAAACTTCAACTGGAAAATCATCATCATCTGGAAAACCAGATTTGCAGATGCATCTCCCAAAGAGTATCCGATCTTTTCTCCGAGACCCACCTTCATGTTGGGTATCTTAGCTTCAACTTCTATGTTATTTTTGTTTGACATTTGAACTGTATTTTAGATTTCGCTTGCAAAAATATATATAATGTATGACACATAAATTGTAGAATATTCTAAAAAGTTTTTCCAGTGTAACATTATGAAGAAATTTCTTGTTCCAGAAACAAATTTTCATGAAAAAGAAACAAATTACAAAGTTTATTTCCGATGAAATGCCTACTTTTGCACTCGGTAAAGTTTTTTCATCATAATGGTTAGTAAGTTTAGTTAAAAAAGGAGAGAGGCTGCAACTGTGACAGTCACAGCAACACATCCAACGGGAAAATTTCAAATCCCCGTTGGATGTTCTCTTTAAAAAGAAAAAGGAATTATGAAAAAGAGAACTCTATTTCTATTAATTGTCTTACAGTTTTTTTATATAGGTATAACTGACTGTGCTGCTTCCCCACTCACCTCTGAAGACGGAAGTCGGCTATGGTTGCGCTATGACACCGTAGACACTCCTGCTACAGTTACAGGGGTACAGTGTGTGGCAATGAACGAGTTGAAAGCTAGTTGGAAAGGTACGCCCATAGAGTTGAAGCGTCAGCGTGGTATGGGAAATGACGACTACAGCATCACCTCCACCAATGGGAAGATACGACTTACAGCAAGCACAGACATAGGCTTGCTATATGGTGCATATCACCTGCTGAGACTCCAACAGAGTGGTGTCGACTACACCTCTTATAATAATATAAAGGAGAGCCCAGCCTATAATCTTCGCATTCTGAACCATTGGGATAATCCTGATGGCACTGTTGAGCGAGGATTTGCAGGCAGAAGCATTTTCTGGACAGAAAAAGAGCTGGATACAGAACATATAAAGCAGTATGGACGTGCCAATGCCTCTATAGGCATCAATGGAACAGTTCTGAACAACGTAAACGCCAAACCTGCGACCCTTTCAACCCAACAACTTGAGAGAGCAAAACAGATAGCAGATATCCTGCGTCCTTATGGCGTGCGCGTGTACCTTTCTATAAACTTTGCCTCACCAATACGTCTTGGCGGTCTGACGACTGCCGACCCCCTAAATACTGATGTTAAAAAATGGTGGGAGAAAAAAGTTGCGGAAATATACAAGATGATACCCGACTTTGGCGGATTCCTCGTAAAAGCCAATTCCGAAGGAGAGCCAGGTCCCTGCGATTATGGTCGCACGCATGCAGAAGGTGCCAATATGCTCGCCAAAGTACTAAAAAAGCACAACGGTATCGTCATGTGGCGTGCCTTTGTATATAATCCTCAGAGCAGCGATCGTGCCAATCAGGCATACGAGGAGTTTATTCCACTTGACGGTCAGTTTGACGACAACGTTATAATACAGATAAAGAACGGTCCTGTCGACTTCCAACCACGTGAGCCTTACAGTCCGCTATTCACCTCTTTGCAGAAAACCCCGATGATGGTGGAGTTTCAGATTACGCAAGAGTACCTCGGAGCTGCCAACCATTTGGTGTTCCTTGCACCTATGTGGAAAGAATTCTTCGAATTTGTAAGGCCTGCCTCACTCAAGGCTATGGCTGGCGTTGCAAATATCGGCAACGACACAAACTGGTGTGGTCACCATTTCGCACAAGCTAACTGGTATGCCTTCGGACGTCTGGCTTGGAATCCAAATCTGACATCAAAGCAGATTGCAGAAGAATGGCTTGGACAAACTTTTGACTCTCATCTCTCAACTCTCAACTCTCAACTTTTAAAGGCTATGCTTGAAAGCCGTGAGGCATGTGTCAACTACATGATGCCTCTGGGTATTCATCATATTTTTGCTGGTACACACCACTACGGACCAGAACCCTGGTACAGTCCTAAAGGCGTAAGAGTTGACTGGACTCCACCCTATTACCACAAAGCAGACAGCATCGGTATGGGCTTCGACCGCACTCTGACTGGCTCTGCGAACGTACGTCAGTATCCTGACCCGCTTTGCAGTCTTTATAATGACATAAACACCTGTCCAGAGAATCTGCTGGTATGGTTCCATCACGTTCCCTGGGACTTCCGCATGAAAAGCGGACGTATCTTCTGGGACGAACTGTGCCATAAGTATGATGATGGAGTGCAGCAGGCTCGTCATTTCCTGGTTGTATGGGATGCTATGCGACCATATGTTGATGCTCAGCGCTTCAACGAAGTACAGCACAAATTACGCATACAGGCTCGAGATGCAGAATGGTGGCGCGATGCATGTCTGTTATATTTCCAAACATTCTCTAAGCGTCCCATTCCACAGGATATGGAGCATCCTGTACATAACCTCGATGAAATGATGAAATATAAGATAAATATCACCATGTATGAAAACCCTGAATATGGATATAATAAATAAGGTAAAGGAATTCATCGATAGTATAGACGTAAGATTATCTGTAACAACATTAATCTTCCTATTACCCTATTTCTATGCATCTGCCAAGCCACAAGAATGTAGGCAAAGGCTTACCTTTGACCAAAACTGGCAGTTTAAATTAGTAGAAAACAAGGAAGCAGGAACTCAGAAAAAAACAAGAGTTACTGATGACACTGAGCCAGAGCAGGCACAGGTGACAGCAAGTGAAATAACAAATGGAAATAGTGGCAAACAAGCTTTTGATAAGGATTTTCGGAATGTCACTATTCCACATGACTACAGCATAGAGCAGGATTTTCAACCGCAGATAGGCGGTTCTGCCGGCTATCTCCCTGGTGGGCTGGGAATATATCAAAAAGAGTTTGTCCTTCCTGACTCATTAAGGAATTACAAGAAAATCTCTATCACCTTTGATGGCGTTTATCATCGCGCTACTGTCTATCTTAATGGACAGAAACTGGGGTACCACATGTATGGATACACAGGATTTTCATTTGACATGACTCCCTACGTAAACAGGGAAGGAAAGAATGTTCTTAGGGTAGAGGTAAACCGAGAGGAGCAATCGAGATGGTACACTGGTTCAGGTATATATCGCCATGTTTGGTTAGAGGCAACAGGTTCGACACATATCAGAAACAATGGAGTTTATGTAGTTGCCAATAACAGTGGAAACGTAAAGATTGAAACCACAATATCAGGTACTGAAGCATCAAAATTAGAACATATTATCTTTGATGCCAAAGGTAAAAAAGTATCCTCTATTACCTCAGAAATCAACGAAGAAAGCATTTCTACCATCTCAACAACGGTGAAATCGCCAAAATTATGGAGTGTTGACACCCCTAATATGTATAAGGTATGTACTTATCTTTACAATGGGAAGGGAAAAATCATTGACAAGGTTACCACTCCTTTTGGCTTTCGGGACATTTACTTTGATGCTGACAAAGGTTTTTTCCTTAACGGTAAAAACATGAAAATAAAAGGAATGTGCCTCCACATGGATGCAGGAAGTCTGGGAGTTGCCGTTCCTGACGAAGAATGGGAGCGGAAGATTCGCACTCTAAAGTACATTGGATGCAATGCCATCAGATGTTCACACAATCCCCCATCTCCTGAGTTTCTAACTATTTGTGATACAATGGGAGTAATGGTCTTAGACGAAGCTTTCGATAAATGGAAGTCTGGCTATTATGAACCATTCTATGACGACAATGCACACCAAGATATTACTGATATGATAATACGCGACAGGAATCATCCATCTGTAATTATCTGGAGCATTGGTAATGAACTGAGTGAAGCATGGCTAAAGGATGACACTGGAGTATTGAGAGCCAAAGAACTCAATTCCATCGTGAAATCTCTCGACAATACGCGTCCTACATTGGTAGCATGTCAACAAGGGTTTGAAGACAAATTCGGAGAGGTGACTGATTTGGTAGGCTATAACTACCTCGAACCACGCATGATATCAGACCATAAGAGACACCCCCAAAGGAAGATGCTCGTAACAGAGGCTTTTGTTTATTATTCTGGAATGCGTGAAGATGTTGTTCGTGATTTCGTAGAAGAAAATCCATGGAATTTCGTAAAGAATAATGATTTTATTGCTGGCTCTTTTGTATGGGCTGGAGTCGATTATTTAGGAGAATCCTCACCATGGCCAGCAAAAGGATGGTGCTCATGTCCCTTTGATATAACATTAAAGGAACGTCCACAAGCAGCATTCTATCATCCAGCATGGAACCCAGAGAAAGATTTCCTGAAACTAATGGTAAGAGACAACTGCTTTGACCAAGCCATTGGTACCGACCATTGGCAATATCCTCCAATGGCAGACACGTGGGATTTGCCATATACAGACTCTCGATGTGTTGAGGTGAGATGCTATACTACCTGCGATTCCGTACAGTTCTTCTTCCCAATGTGGAGTAATCCACAACTACCTCTAAAACCACGTAAAACATCTGATTTCACCGACAACTGCATAAAAATACAATTGCCTGCCAGAAAAGGCAAGGTACTTGCTATAGGGTATAAAGACGGAAAACCAATAATGCGTGATTCGCTGATAAATCATGGTGTGGTGGCTAACGTAAGGTTAGAGGCAGACAATAAAGTTCTAACAAATGTAGCAAAGGACTATTCTCCATGTAATGCCAGAAATACTGTTTCCAATATCCGTCTCACTCTGGTTGACAAGGATGGTTTGGTACAGCAAATGGAGCCACGCAGATTTAAAGTGGAAACGACTGGAGGTATCCGACTGCTCGGTGTAGAGACAGGAGACATGAGACGCGAACAATCTTGGCGTACAACTTCAATGAACACATATTTCGGAGAAGGATTCATTAGAATACAGTCAACAGCGGAATCAAATACTGGACAGGTTATAGTTCATGTTGAAGGATTTGAGACCCCATTTAAATTGAACTTTTGATAGTAAAAGGTGAAAAAAACTTAAATTTTCGTCTTTTATCCTCTTAGGACTCGCCTCTATACAGATTTTTTTTGTATCTTTGCACCCGCAAGCGTGGTTCCCACCTTATATATATACCACGTTAGCACGGGCTTTTAGCTCAGTTGGTTAGAGCAACAGACTCATAATCTGGAGGTCCTAGGTTCAAGCCCTAGATGGCCCACGAAAGGCACCACTCGATATGAGTGATGCCTTTTCTTTTTTAAAGTATGAATAAAAGATTATTCTCCATTTTGCTACTTTCTCTTCTAGCGCTAAGTCTGAATGCCCAAAGCTGGGAAGAGGATTTAAGGACAGAAGTAGAAGAACTACTTTCAAAAACCAAAAAAGTTTCCATCGGATGTTGCATCTATGACTTGACAGCCGATTCTACACTTTATGAGTGGAACGCAGACAGAATGATGATTCCTGCCAGTACCCAGAAACTTTACACAGCAACGGCCATGCTCTCCACATATGGTGAAGATTTCACCTTTCTGACAAGTATCACCACCAATGGAGAGGAGGCAATGGACACTTTAGGAAATCTATTTTTAAAAGGGGATATATACATCAACACCAACTGTGATCCGACTCTGACAGCCGAAGGAGCGAGAGCCATAAAGGACAAAATAATAGCGATGGGTTATGATTCCATCGATGGTGGCATCATACTATGTATTAATGAGAAGACACAGCACATACGTCTTGCAGAGGACAATTTTGCACCACAGGTAGCAAGACTACTTGCTTCAGATACTGTAAAGTTTTCATCGTCCCTGACTTGGGGGAAAGAGAACACTACTGACAGAGGGACATATCCTTTGGGATATATTCGCACTCCCCTGCTGAAGGTTATGAATCGCATGTTGAAAAGCAGCGATAATATATATGCAGAATCGATGTTGCTGAATCTCGTAAAGAATGATCAAAACTGGTCATATGACGGATGCAAAGATGTAGTACGGGAGATGGTAAGTAAAATCCGTGAAAGATATCGACCAGAAGAATGTCAATGGGATATTAAGTATAACTACTACAACATCATTGACGGTAGCGGATTGTCACACTCCAATAAGTCAACAGCCCAATCACAAATAGATCTTTTGAGATATGTCTATAATGACAAGAATATTTATCATTTGCTATATGACAACATGCCCATAGCAGGTGTTGATGGTACCTTAGGAAGACGAATGACGAACGGAATGGCCCACAATAATGTGCATGCAAAAACGGGAACTCTTAATGGAGTATCAACGTTAAGCGGATATCTAACGGCATCAAATGGACATGATATTGCCTTTTCTATCCTTATTAATAATTGTTATGACAAACCTTACGCTCGAACATTACAAAATAGAATCTGTGAGATAATGTCGAAGTGATTTTGGGTGGTTTTTGGGTTTTTTGCATGAAAAAGTAAAAAAACTCGCTGAAAAATTTGGAGATTTCAGTTTTTCGTTGTACCTTTGCACCGCAATTCGAAAAAATTGCATAAAAAAATGCTTCCTTAGCTCAGTTGGTCAGAGCATCTGACTGTTAATCAGGGGGTCCTTGGTTCAAGCCCAAGAGGGAGCGCATAAGAAGAGTCACACTAGTTGACTCTTCTTTTTTTATTATTTTTTTTCGTTTTTTCTTGCATTATTCATAACTTAATATTAATTTTGCAACTGTTATGAAAAAAACATTCTATACAATCATAGTTCTTCTCTGTTCCGTTAGCAGCATCGTTTATGCTGACAACAAGTCTGCCGTCAAGAATCATAATTTCGACGTTATGCGCAATCTCGAGGTCTTCTCTGCCATATACAAGAATCTCGATATGATGTATGTGGACTCTCTAGACCCAGACAAAACAGTAGGGATTGGCATAAGGGCAATGCTACGTTCTCTTGATCCATATACGGAATATTATCCTGCTAGCGAGGTAAAGAACCTGAAAACTATGTTGACAGGAAAATATGCTGGTATAGGAGCAATAATAAAACAAGACCTTAGAGACAGTTGCATCGTCATAGACGAGCCATATGAGAATATGCCTGCCTCTATCATAGGACTGCAAAAAGGTGACAAAGTCATTGCTATTGATGATTCCTCAATGATTGGTAAGAAGGTAGATTACGTTTCCAGTCGTTTACGTGGAGAAGCGGGTACCAGTTTCACTTTAAAAATAGAACGCAACAGCAAGATATACAAGAAGAAAGTAACAAGAAAAGCCATACAACTGCCCAGTGTACCATACTATGGGCTACTGAAAGGTTCAAACGACATCGGCTATCTCTTACTGACACAGTTTACAGATGACTGTTCACGGGATATCAGGAGAGCTTTAGTGGAGATGCGAGGACAAGGTATGAAAAAACTTATCTTCGACCTTAGGAATAATGGCGGTGGAGCTCTGGCAGAAGCTATAAAAATAGTGAATATGTTTGTTCCGAAAGGCGTTACAATCGTTACCACCAAGGGTAAAATAGCACGTTCAAACAATGAATACAAAACAGAATCGGAGCCACTAGATACCATTATGCCTGTGGTTATTCTTGTGAATGAGAACAGCGCTTCTGCAAGCGAAATAACAGCAGGTTCCCTGCAAGACCTGAAGAGAGCGACTATCCTGGGAAAGAAAACATACGGCAAGGGGCTTGTGCAACAGCCTATCGACCTGCCACATGAGGCTTCCCTCAAGGTAACAACATCAAAATACTACCTACCTGCAGGAGAATGTGTACAAGGCATAGGCGTTAAACCAGACATTGAGGTAAGCAACGATTCTCTACCAAATATAGCAGCATATCTTTGCGGCTCAGGCCTTGATTCTACAGAGGTTGAATTCCACTGGACTGTTGACTATATCAAGAAACACAAGAAAATAGCACCTGCTGAAGATTTTCACCTTACCGATGCAGAGTGGGAAGATTTTAAAGAAACTGTACTAAAAAGTGGTTTCAAATATGATCGTGAAACCAGTAAGGAATTCGATGAATTGGTGAAATTTGCAAAATTTGAAGGTTATTATGATGACGCTAAGAGTGAATTCGAAGCATTAAAAACAAAACTGAATCACAACCTTTCAAAAGAACTGGACAAAAATCGTGCAATCATACAACGACTCGTAGAACAAGATATTATCACAGCATACTATTTCCAGAGAGGTAGCATTGCCAGTGCCATACAGCATGACAAGCAAGTGAAAAAGGCAGTAGAGTTTATGGAACAAGAATAAGAGGTGAGAGATTAGAGAGATTTGAATTTAAGAAAAAAATATAAAACCTAAGATAACTATGGCTAAAACTAGAAGTAAGAAAGGCGGCAAACGCTTAACGAGATCACAACTGATTGAGAGACTGGAGACTTTCTTCTCAAGTAATCCTAACGAAACTTTCTCGCTCAAACAGATTTTTAAAATCTTACATCTTGATACTCATCCCCTTAAAATGCTTGCCATAGATATTATGGAAGAGATGGCATGGGATGATTTTCTTGTTAAAATTTCAGATACCAGCTATAAACTTGCTGATAACACCCAAAAACTAGTCGGCACCTTCCAAGCGAAGGCTAACGGCAGAAATAGTGTCATCCCAGACGGTTCAGAAACCCCTATTTTCGTAGCAGAGCGTAATTCCTTGTTTGCTATGAATGGCGACAAGGTGCAGATAATGATGATGGCTCGCAAGCGCAACCATATCCGCGAAGCACGGGTAGTTGAAATCATACAACGCAAGAAAGACCAGTTTGTTGGGAAACTAAAGGTGGACAAAGGATTTGCCTATCTGCTTCCAACAGAGAATATTACCACAAATATCATCATCCCTAAGGACAAGCTGAAAAAAGGCAAGACCAATGACAAAGCTGTTGTAAAAGTGATATCATGGCCAGATGGTGAACAACGCAGTATCGTTGCAGAAGTCGTTGACATTCTTGGCAAACAAGGTGATAACGATGCAGAAATGCATACTATTTTGGCACAATATGGCTTGCCTTATAAATATCCAAAGGAAGTGGAGGATGCGGCAAACAAAATACCAGATACCATTACCAAGGAAGAACTTGAAAAGAGAGAAGACTTCAGGGATGTATGGACTTGTACTATTGATCCACATGATGCAAAAGATTTTGACGATGCCTTATCCATTAGAAAGGAAGGAAATCTTTGGGAAGTTGGCGTTCACATTGCTGATGTCTCACATTACGTTACAGAGGGTTCAATCATTGACAAGGAAGCACAACAACGTGCTACATCGGTATATCTTGTTGACAGAACTATTCCTATGCTTCCCGAAAGATTATGTAACTACATCTGTTCACTCCGTCCAGATGAGGAAAAACTGGCATATAGCGTCATCTTCCTGCTTGACGAGGAAGCGAACGTAAAGAAATACCGCATCGTACATACTGTCATTAAAAGTAATCGTCGCTATGCTTACGAAGAAGTTCAGGCCGTCATAGAAAGCAGCAGACCAGGAATAATGAATCGCGACAAAGTTGAAGATCCATATTCCGAACAACTACTTTCTCTTGACAGATTAGCAAAAAAACTCAGAGAAAGACGTTTCAAGAACGGTTCTGTACGATTTGATCGGGAAGAAATGCGTTTTGATATCGATGAAAAAGGCAAACCAATACGCTGCTATGTCAAAAAGAGTCAAGATGCCAATAAACTGATAGAAGAATTCATGCTTCTGGCAAACAAGACTGTTGCAGAACACGTAGGAAAGGTAAAGAGATCTAAGGGCGGAAAGCCAGCAAAGGCAAAGACCCTACCCTATCGAATACATGATTCCCCAGACCCACAAAAGATGGAGACCCTACGTTCTTTCGTCACCAAGTTCGGCTATAAGATGAAGTCTACCAGCACGAAAGGTGCCACCGCACGTGCCGTCAATGCCCTAATGGACGAAATAGAAGGCAGACCAGAAGGCAAAGCCATCCAGATGATAGCATTAAGGGCAATGATGAAAGCCAAATATTCAGTACATAATATCGGACACTTTGGTCTTGCCTTTGATTACTATACACATTTCACATCACCCATAAGACGCTATCCTGACACTATGGTACATCGACTACTTACCCGCTACGAAGAGGGAGGGAGAAGTGCCAACGAGGATAAATATGAAGAATTATGTGAGCATTCTTCCCAACAGGAGCAGACAGCTGCTATGGCAGAACGCGACTCCATCAAATATAAGATGGTAGAATTCATGGGGCAGTTCGTGGGAGAAGAGTTTGAGGCTCATATCAGCGGCTTAACCAGCTATGGCATTTACTGCGAGATTGACGAGAATCATTGTGAAGGAATGATAAGTCTACAAGACCTAAAAGATGACTATTATGACTTTGACGAAAAGAACTTCTGTCTCATCGGACGCAGGTATCATAACAGATACAATCTTGGAGACCCTATAACTATTAAGGTTTCCAAGGCTAATGTCGAGAAAAAACAATTAGATTTTGTTCCTGCGGAATAAATAACGTTAATTAGTGAGTTTATAGTGTATATAAACAATGCAAAATAAGTAAACATTTCTCATATCACTAAACTTTTTTGTAAAGAAAATCGTGTTTGTTCATTAATGAACAAACACGATGCCGTTAGGAGTACAATGCCGAAAATAGTTATTTTTGAATGTCTTGTAAAAGTTCAACTTTCCCATCATCAATAAGTTTCAGTATGAGTTCCCCAAAGAGTGTGTTCTGCCATGCAAACCACGGACGGGTGTAGTTTGAGGGGTCGTCTTTGTGGAAAGACTCGTGAATGAACCCCGTATTGTTGTCAGTACTGACAAGCATTTGCAGGCAGTGACGTATTTCAGCATCATCCTGACTTGTAAACGCCCGCATAATGATGCTCATGGGCCACGGCATATCGTAGCCTACGTGCGGTCCGCCGATACCCTCACCTGCCAGGCCGCGGAAAAACGACGGATTGTCTTCGCTCCATACAAAGCGGCGGGTGTTCTGATAAACAGGATCGTCCATCGGTACGTCACCCAGATAGCCCATAGCCAACAGGGAAGGCACATTTGCATCGTCCATCAGAAGATGGCTGCCATAGCCATCAACCTCAAAGGCATAAATGTCACCATATTTCGGATGTTTCACTACAGCATACTGTTTCAAAGCTGCACTGACTTCGTTGGCAAGATCTTCGCACTGCTGTGTCAATGAGGTTTCTTTGTTCACTTCTCGAAGGATGTCAGCAGCCTTACGCAGGGAGGTAACAGCCATGAAGTTTGAAGGTATCAGGAAAGGAAAGACAGTAGCATCATCGCTGGGGCGAAATACTGAGGCTATCAGTCCAACAGGCTTGACTGGATGTCCCCATCCGTCCCACCCTATGGTGTCAAAGGCTCGCTCTGTCTTACGTTTGAATTGGTATGGACCGAGTCCTGTCTTGCGCTGCTGTTCACGGAACGTCTTCAAAGTACCTGTTATTGCTTTGAGCCATTCTTCACCGAAAATAGATGTATCACCTGTTACCTGCCAGTATTCGTATGCCAACCGGATAACGTAGCAGTGGGAATCTATCTCGTATTTGCGTTCGTGTAACTCCAGTTTCATATCTGTCAAGTCCGTTTGCCAGTCACCACCAGTCGGACCATCGTTGAATGCATTGGCGTAGGGGTCGATATTCAGACAGCGGAACTGACGCAGTATCACGCCCCGCAGCATTTGTGCCATTTTGGGGTCATCCTTGGCAAAGCGCACGTATGGCCACACCTGTGCTCCACTGTCGCGTAGCCACATGGCGTGGATATCACCAGTATATACAAAGGTGTCATCATCACCATCAGCAGTCTTGCGATAGTGGACAGTGGTCTCCAAGGTGTTGGGAAAGCAGTTCTCAAACATCCATGCCAGATAGGGAGCATCCTTCAGCAGCTTCTTGACTTCCTTGATTTTCTTCTCTATGACATCGGAAGTGAAGAGCCTGTCCTGTTTAGCAGGACGTTTATCCTTCAGCACCATGCCGGTATTGGCAGTCATGGCGATATACTCTCCGCCAAAGTCCTGCTGCCAGGCTTCCAAAGATGCCCAGTAGCAGGTGAGTGCAAGTGAAATTATCAGTTTTCTCATCAGAGCTTACTTTTTCAAATACTTAATAGAGCTACCATCACCCCGACGTATAATGTTTAGTCCCTGGGTCAGTCCGTCAGTCTGCATGCCCATGGCATTGTAGAACGCGTCGCGCCCCGTAGCATGAACGTTACGTAGGTGGCTGATGCCTGTGATTGTCTCACTACTGTTTGTATTTATGATATTACTGTTAGCTGCCTTGATGCGGTCCTCATAGACCTTGACAACCTCGCGGTCGTATGTCATCAGACCGTTCACCTCCGTCTCTACGTCGGTAATCTGTGTATAGACAGCAGCGGCGAAGCACGACTTATGGTCGTTGTATGTCACGCCCTTGGCAAGACTGTTAACGATGTTGGCATAGTACTCATACTTCGAGGTAACGCCCTCAATGCTGCCATTGTCATTATAGGTCTGCGCAAACTTCTCGTACCAGCGGTGCCCCTCCACGTTCAGTCCCAATCCGCCATACTCGCCGAGTACGAGTGGACGGTCGGGATCGTCGAAGTTGATGACAGGATCTACGTATGTGTGCAAGTCAACTATATCGCCGACCTCCTGATGATGGTTGCCGCCCGACGCAGGGTTGATGATGCGGGTAGCATCCTGCTCGCGGGTGTAGTTGACGATTTCACCAGTCTTGAACTGTCCCCAACGCTCGTTGAACGGTGTCCACATAATTACGCACGGACTGTTGTAGTGTTGTGCAATGATATCCTTCCACTCGTTCTTGAAGTTGTTCTCAACGGCGGTTGGCTGTGTACCGTTGCCGTTGTACCATTCACGGTCGTGCCAGTCCTCCTCGCCGCCAAACTGGATACATGGCATATCCTGCCATACCAGCATGCCGAGACGGTCGCAGTGGTAGAACCAGCGGGCAGGCTCTACCTTGATGTGTTTGCGAATCATGTTGAAGCCCAGTTCCTTAGTCTTCTCTATGTCGAAGCGCAGAGCCTCATCCGTTGGAGCGGTATAGATGCCGTCAGGCCAGAAGCCCTGGTCGAGCGTACCCATCTGGAAGAGTGGTTCGTTGTTGAGCATCAGTCGCCAATAGCCGTTTTCGTCACGGGCATATGAAATCTTACGTAGGGCGGCATAGCTCTTCACGTGGTCAACCTCCTCGTCATTACTGATGTAACTGATGTCAAGGCCATAGAGGAAAGGACTATAAGGACTCCAGAGTTTGGGGGATGTTACAACTAGGTTGCAACTTACCGTGCTGGCAGCGGCAATGGTCTGCTCAGCCACTATGGTCTGACCATCCTTCAGCGCCACCTTTACCTGATCGCCAGTGGCAGCACGATTCATACCTATGTTCAGCACAAAGTTGCTATTATCAACATCGGGTGTAATCTTTAGATCGTAGATGTATTTTGGGTTAACAGGCTCCAGCCATACAGTCTGCCAGATGCCAGAAGTCGGGGTGTACCAGATGGTATTACCCTCCCAGTTGATGCGTTGCTTACCAACGGCTTGTGTGCGCACATCGGTGGGGTCTTGCACCTTCACGACGAGCGTATTGGAGCCAGCCTGCAAGCGGTTGGTAATGTCTGCGCTGAACGAGGTGTAACCACCGGTATGGGTAGCCAACCGGCGACTGTTGCCATTCAAATAGATATCTGCAATATAATCAACAGCTCCGAAATTCAGGCGAACGTTCTTACCTGCCCACTCTTCAGGAACAGTAAACTCACACTTGTACCACAGAGCCTCATCGGCATCCAACTGACGCTTGACACCTGACAATGCAGACTCGATGGGGAACGGAACCAATATCTGTCCATCCCACTCGGTAGGTTGTGAAGCACTCTTCGCAGTAACGGCATACTGCCACAGGCCATTTAGGTTCTTCCAGTCAGCACGCTCCATCTGCGGACGCGGATATTCGGGTAGGGGATTCTGCGGATCTACATCCTTTGTGAACTTCGACTTCAGTCCGTTGCCAGCGACTTTCCATTCGCTCTGTTCCTGTTTGGCAGGTGCATACTTGTCCATGAGCACCTTCATCCAGTGGCCACCGATGACGCTGCGTGCACGGAAGCCTACGGCATTACCAGAACCATTGGTCCAGAACCAGTCGCTGAGCGGCCAACGGGTCGGTGTGCGGTTGGCATACTCCCAGATACGGTCGCTGAACTCGAGGAAAGTGTCCGTGTCAGGAGCCATAGCAGCCATCCACAATATCCAGTCAGTCTTGGAGTAAGCCATACGGCTATCCAAGGGCAGACCAAACTCATTCTGCTTGCTCTTGTAGAACTTAAATTCACGGCGCATCACATCTTCAGAGAAGAGATTCAAGCCCCAGAGTTTGTCCCATACCATGTTATACTTAATGCTCCATGAACCGCCATTGCCGAATGCCAACTTGTAGTGGTCACCATCGCGGGCATCCACCTCCCACAACTGTGCCATCTCCTTGGCTTTCTGGGTCATATTGTCCATGTAATAGCGCGAAGCAGTCATCCCCTTCATACGGCAGAGTTCTGCGTATGCCGCTACACCGAAAATGGCTTTCAGTGACAGGTTGGCATTGTGTGCCAAATGTCCGGCAAAGTCGTCGGTACAAAGCTGCTCGGCAGGATCCTGTCCATAGTCACGCAGATAGACTGCCCATGAGCGCAACGTGTTCATGTCAGCGGTGGTCAGCCAGTTGGCATTGCCATCGATACGGCTGATGGCATAACAGAGCGTAAGAATGTTGCCGCTCTCCTCTATAGGCATGTTGCCACCGAAGTTAGTCTTGCTGCCCGTCGTGGTGGCATATACCTGTCCGTTAGCATGCGGATAGGTACCCAGATCGTGTGCGGCAAAGTCGGAGAATCCCCAACGATACCCTGTAAAACGGTTACTACAGTAGTCAATGATGGAGCGTATCATACCCTTCATCAACGTGGTGTTATACAGGAGGAACAGCGGAGCTGACGGATAGGTCAGGTCAACTGTGTTCACACAACCATTAGAGTTGTTCTCCTTAGAGAAATACAAGATGTTGCCATTACCGTCCTTGAATAGCTTGTGAGCTGCCAGACAGTGGCGATATGAGCCGCTGAGCAATTCGGCATACTTCTGGTTGCCTGCGGCAAGGGCATCATCATAGATGGTCTTGTCTTGCTGATGGCAGCGGTCCATGATGCTACGATAGTTGTCACGCAGTTCCTCAAACGCAGTGGTGATGGTCTTGCCATCGCGTGCCCAGTAGCCTGGATAGTTCTGACCCATATATTGGATATCTTGAACCTCATCGTAGCCGATGAGCATGAAACTGCGAGCCTCACTAACGGTGCCGAAGTCACGAGCGTATGCCAGCGTCGGCATATTGCCTGCCTCGGTGCTGGTAAGTTGTGCGTTGAACTGCGGCAGCTTGCCGTTAGCGTTGAAGTAGTTCTCCATCTCAGCCGCGCTTGCCATGCTGATAGCACCATTGATAGCCGGCAGGTACAGATAGCCCCAGTCAATGCTGATGAGATCACCCTTGCGCTGCAAGATAGGTTGGCTGACAGAACCAGACTTCAGATACTGCACATCGTTCTGTTTGACGAGATTCGAACGGGTGCTCTGCGTCGTCTCGTTCACCGTCAGCTGCGGACTTGTGCCGAAATAGAACTGTACATTGTGTGGATTTCCGTCAGCCGAACGCACTTGATAGCTTAGGTAGTTGACTGGTGTGGAGATAAGGTCGAGGTCGTCCATCAACATAGGAGCAGTAAATACGAGGTCGAGTTCAACAGGACCGCACTTGAAGGTATAGTATGTCGAGGTGGCAAGTACGTCAACGGACTTCTGCACAGCCTTATCGACTGTTTCTCCTACCTGCATGATATTGGCAAAGAGACCGAAATCCACGTAGGCACCGCCTGATGTATTGTGACAACGGACAGCAATCATGTTATCCCCCTCCTGCAGATAGCCCTTCTCGGTGCTGGTCAGTTGGTGCTGTTCACCCTGCAACCAAGTCTCGCCCGTGGCAATGACCTGATGACCATTGATATAGAGTTGAAATACATCGTCGTGTGAGAACTGAATCCACAAGTCCTTCGTCAGGTCGTCGGCAGTCAGGTTAACCGTGCGACGGATATAGATGTCGCTGTTTTCGGCACGCCAGTCATGGCGGCAGTGTGGATATTCGCCACCGGAACCCCAGGCGGCATCTTCAGTTGCCCAGTTGGAGTCGTTGAACGAAAGCTGTGTCCAGCCAGTACCACTTTGTGTCTGATGCGACACTTTGCCTATCCATCCCACCTCACCATTTGCCATTGGGGCGATGGTTTGAAGTATGTTGCCACGCTGAGTTCCCATGAAACGGTATGACTTGCCATCAACACGCAGGATGCCATCCATTACTTTCTCCTGATCTGTCCAGTGACGGGTAGTACCATCGTTCAGATTGTCGAATGGCGACCACAGTGAGAAATATGGGTCGTTGGTGAACAGAGGTACCGATGGCAGGCGCAAGTCAACCTGCTTGTAAGGAATAAAGTCTTCCGCTGTCACTTGACTGTCGTAAAGAGTTGTGGGTTGCTGAGGCACTATAGTCTCTGTCGGGTCGTCGGGGCCCTCTTCGTTCGGTCTATTCAGTTGCCAAATTGCCAACATGGCATATTCAGCGGCAAAAGCCGACTGATGGAAGCCCTTGGTTTTGGTGCTACCACCCCACCCTCCCAAGAGGTCGATGGGCAGCATGTTGCTGCGCAGGTATTTGTCGTAGGCGTAGTCCAGATTGGTCTGGAAAGTGGTGAGTGCTTTTGTCGTGTATTCGCGCACCGTTTGTGTGGCGTCATCCACGTATGCACGCATCAACACGTTGTCGAACCATGCATTAAAGCCATTGAGTGTATTCTCGTCGGTAGGCCATTGGGTGAATACCCTGCCATTGATGGTGCGCGACGATGTAAATGCTTTATAGCTGTTCTCGCAGAGGGCTTCGACATCGCTACCATAGGTGACATCGTTTACTCTCTGTTGCAACTCCACAGCACCTGACAGCATCGTGCCGGTATTGTAGGTCAACGCAGTGCCGGTACGTTCACCTGTTCCCACATGGGCACGGTAACCATTGTCGTACCTGATTGTGTTGTCGGCACCCATCATATCGTAATAGACGCCGGTAGCGCTATTCAGCAGATTTTTCTTCTGCCATGCATAGATTTTCCTGGCAAAGTCCAAGTAGAGTTGTGAACGTTTCACGGTCTCGGAAGTCACCACATTGTTCGTCGTGCGGTAATAGTAGGTGACGTCCTCGTCATTTGTGGCATAGATATCGTACAGCCACACCAATGGCTGGATGATGGGTGCATTAGAGCAGGCATGTTTGGAGTTGTAGCCCGGTCCCCATGTGATACCTCCGTATTCATTGCCTTGGCTGTCGCGCCAGCTGTCCCAACCGTCAAGGACATAGTCTGTCAGGTTGGTGGCTTCCTCCAGGTATGCCTTCTTGCCAGTGAGCTTATAGGCACGTATCAGTTCGCGTGCCAGCCACATCTGGTCATCATATACATTCAGTGTCAGGTCGGTGCCACCACCGTTCACATTGCCCTTGCCGCGCTCATTAGCACGCGGCACGGCATAGACGCTCCACTCACGTACAGAGGCATAACTGGTCAGGGTATATGTACCACGATAGTATGCCAGATTGTCAATGAGCACGTCAAGACGCTGTACAAGACGGTCATGGTTCGCTGCATATAGGTCTGGAGCCTGTGTCTTAAGTGTCTCCAAAGCCTCTAAGATAGAACAGTGTGCCTCAATAGCAGCTGTGTATGGCCAAACATCGCTGGGGCCGCTCACATCACTGTTGTCAACATCGCAAACATCTACCATGTAGAGGTTGCTATTGTCGCCACGGAACGAACGCTCCATAGTGGCATCTATTATTCTGATGGCTCTCTGCAGATTCTGTACGGCAAGTGTCTCGTCGACAGCCCATATTGCAGATAGCGACATAGATAGAAGAATTGTTGAAAATAGCTTTTTCATAGTTATTTTTCTTTAGAGAATGAATAAGGTGCAGCAGCCTCTGCTGTACCGCGCTGGCGGTTAGGCTGGGCTTGCATGCTATAATTAATAATGCCACCCTTCAGCAGGTCGGTGTGCTCCACGTAGTTGCGGTCGCAGGCCAGTCCGTTCCACGTCATGCTGCCGATGTAGCGTGACGTGTCACTGCCAGGGGCATTTATAACCAATGTCGCGCCTTCAGGCAGATGCAGGGTCATCTTGTCGAAGTATGGCGTGCCGAGTGCATACTGACCACTGCCGGGACATACGGGGTAGAATCCCATGGCAGAGAAGACATACCATGCCGATGTCTGACCATTGTCCTCATCACCGCAGTAGCCGTCAGGATTAGCATTGTAGAGGCGGTTCATGACCTCGCGAATCCAGTATTGCGCTTTCCATGGCTGTCCTGCCCAGTCATAAAGGTATATCATGTGCTGGATAGGTTGGTTGCCGTGGGCGTAGTTACCCATGTTCATAATCTGCATCTCACGTATTTCGTGGATGACACCACCATAGTAGCTGTCATCGAACAGAGGCGGTACGTTAAATACCGAGTCAAGCATACTTACAAACACATCCTTGCCTCCCATCAGGCGAATGAGTCCCTCGGGGTCGTGGAACACAGACCATGTATAATGCCAGGCATTTCCCTCGGTAAAGGCGTCGCCCCACTTCAGCGGCGAGAACGGACTTTGGAAGGTACCGTCTTCGTTGCGTCCACGCATCAGCTTGCTCTCTAGGTCGAAGACCTTCTTATAGTTCATGGCATGTTCGCGGAAAGGCTTCAGTTCCTTTGCTTTCTTTCCCAGTGCTTTACCCAATTGGTAGATGCACCAGTCATCGTAGGCATACTCCAAGGTACGTGCTACATTCTCATTGATGCCCACGTTGTAGGGGACATAACCCAGCTTGTTGTAGTATTCAACACCCTTGCGGCCAGACGAACCGACAGTAGGATGTGCCGTATTTGCGTCATGAACGATGGCATTCCACAATGTCTCAATGTCGTAGCCCTTCAGTCCTTTCAGATAAGCATCTGCCACAATAGACGCAGAGTTGTTGCCCACCATGCAGTCACGATGCCCGGGACTTGCCCATTCAGGCAGGAAACCACTCTCCTTGTAGCAGTTTACCAATCCCTCCTGCATCTTTACGCTCATCTCAGGATAGAGCAGGTTAAGGAGTGGGAAGAGACAGCGGAAGGTGTCCCAAAATCCCGTGTCGGTGAAGTAGTAACCCTGGCACACCTCACCTGTTGTCGGACTATAGTGTACAATCTCACCCTTGGCGTTCACCTCGTATAGTGAGCGGGGGAAGAGCACAGAGCGGTAAAGACAGGAATAGAACGTACGCAGATGGTCAATATTGTTGTCCTCTACCTCTATGCGACCAAGAATATCATTCCAACGGTTACGCCCTCGATGACATACCTGTTCAATTGAATTTCCCATCACTTCCTTAAGATTCTGCCACGCCTGTCCCTCACTGATGAACGAAGAAGCCACACGCAGGGTAACCTGTTCTGCGCGATGTGTCCGGAATCCTACTATGGCACCGGAATGCTGAGACTGCGCCTCTAACTGTGAAGAGGCAACCTGATGACCATCACTGACAATGGCAGAGAAGGTAAAAGGCTTGTCACTCTCGATTACAAAGTAGTTACGGAAGTTTACCGGTACTCCACCACTATTCTTGGTAGTGTAGCCCACAATATGCCTGTCATCCACGATTTTCACATACGAGCCATTGTCAAAAGCGTCAATGACGATACGTGCCTCATCGGTTTCCGGATATGTAAATCTCATCACTGCTGCCCTATCTGTCGGAGCGATTTCTGCCGTTACATCGTAATCAGCCAGATATACTTTATAATAATAAGGTTTGGCCGTTTCTGCCTTGTGGCTGAACCACGAAGCACGCTCGTCCTCGTTGAAGACTGTACGTGTGGTGGGCAGTATGCTGAACTGACCATAGTCGTTAATCCATGGCGATGGCTGATGCGTCTGCTTTAGTCCTCGAATTTTGTCGGCATCGTAGGTATAGGTCCATCCGTCTCCCATCTTACCTGTCTGTGGAGTCCAAAAGTTCATGCCCCACGGCATGGCAATGGCTGGATAGGTGTTACCCGTTGATAGCGAATGTTTCGACTGAGTTCCCACGAGTGTCGATACATAATCTACAGGCTCAATAGCACCGACTCCTATTGGAGCCAGCGCCATGAACAAAGTAATGAATGTTGATATCTTCATCAGAATCTCTAAACTTTAAACTTACCATTCCACCTGATCTTCCTCAGGCATCTGAGTATTCAGTTTGCGTTCCATAGTCAGCGTACCTGTGACATGATACGGGAAGCGGCTACCTTTTGCCATGGTGTAGTCCGTAAAGTGGTAGTCAATGTCTTGAATAATCACTGTTCGACGACGGATGTACGACTCTGTAGCATCATCCTCCTCCATAATTCTGAACGTAGCCTGCTCAGCAGAGAAATTCAGTTCGGGATTGTCTGCCGTAAAGGTCACCTTGCCTGTCTTAGACACGGATGAACCGCTATCAGAATCGTACGTGAAATGTGCATATACCTTATAGTTCTGTCTATCCAGACGGCTCTCATCATTGTTGCCGGCATAGAAGAATGCTGTATTCTCGTCAATGGCGTACATTTGTACGGCGCTTGCAAAAGCACCGGACTGACCTTCATCAGTACCATCTGCCTGCACTAAATAGAAGTGTATGTTACCCGACTCGTAAGCTCCGGAGAAAGTTGTATATGGCAGTATGCGCAACAGAGCCTTGGCATAATTCTTACGTGGGTTGCGTTGGTATCCATCACCTTCAGCAATATTAAGCGGCAATACGTATCTGTTGACGAAGTCGGCATTGCGGAAGTCCAGATTGATATGGAGCATGGCAATGTCCTGACCGGACGCGATGTGCAACACCTCGTCAAACGACGCAAATGATGCCATGTCGGTATAATAGAGTTCCGTACGCGTATTGAAACGGGCATAGTTCAATGTATTCAATGTGTCAGGGTCGTGAACGATATGAACGTCGATATCATTGTCGTTATGCGTCGAACCGCTGACGATGACGGGCAGTTCATAACTCGACATACCCTCAGTACCATAGCGGGGTGTCCCGTCTTCATTGAAGCGTGTCAACGGTACATATACCGTCGTTACACCGATACTGTTACCGTCGGTATCCAATGGAGCCTTGAAGCTGATGTAGTGTTCGTACTGTTCGTCTTCCCACTCATTGTTGCAACTGGTAATTGTTACGGAGATGCCGCAACAAACGAGACCAGCCAGCAGATAGGTTTTAATATTATTGCTCTTCATAATTGTCAATCATAAATTAGTCATTGTACTTCCATCCGGGGTTCTGTGACAGCTGATTGTTATGTTTCAACTCACTGAAGTGGATGGGCCAGAAATACATCTTATCAGAGAATACAGTAGGCAGAGAGGTTATCTCCACGACATTTTGGAAATCGTCGCGCTGTGTATTGGTCATCATCACGTTACAGCCATATATTGGCTTAGCCAGTTCCACAGGAGCATCCATCCAGCGGCGCAGGTCATAGTACCGTTTGCCCTCTGCAAGGAACTCAATCATGCGTTCGCGCTTAATCTTTGCACGCAGTGCATCGCGGTCACCATACTCTTGAGAGGAATAGTCTGGCAGACCGGCACGAATACGTACGGGGCGGATGCCACGCTTTATCTCGTTGACGTCACGGCTGATGACATACGTCTGTGAACCGTTCCATGATGTCATCTGATATGTACCGCTCAGTTCATTCAGCGCCTCGGCATACATCAATAAGATGTCTGCATAGCGAATGGCTGGCTCATACTTGTCGGTGATATTGTCAAAGTCATCTTCCTTGCTCTGCCAGTCTTCAGGATTGACGAACTTCTTGATGCCGATGCCGGTACGCAGGTATCGTGATGTGTTGGAGTAGCCGTTGTTGGCTTCTGAGCCTGACGCACGATAATAGAATATCTGCGGATACTTGTTTGATTGCGCTGGGTCGTTGTTCCACCAACGAGAGCCATTGTAAGCCACAGATGCATAGAAACGTGGCTCACGGGAAGCATACTGCAGCGAAACATTCGCATACAGAGGCTTATACGAAGAATAGTTTCGCGTGGTAGTCCATCCGCCTACACGTGCCGACCCATCACCCTCACCATACTCGCTGTCCTTGCCGGGACAGTCGGTACCGTCTTTCATGTAGTAGGCATCCACCATCTTCTGCGTCAGTGCATGACAGTTCCAGCCACGCATCGGATTAGACGGCATCTGGTGCGAGACAAAAGCCTTAATATCATTGCCCAGATTGTAGCCACGCGAGAAGATAATCTCTGGATTGCCCGTGAAGTCTATCTCTCCGTCGAACAGACGGCGGTAACTCAGATATGGGTCAATGTCAGCATATCCGTCAGGCCAGTTCTTGGTCGAGAAATCACCATCGTCGAACGGAGCGATGGTTATTGGCATCGCATTTGTCCCCGTTCCGGTAACGCGGCCATAGTGATACAGCTCATAATGAGCCTCACACTCTATGACATCGCGACAGGCAGCGGCAGCGCGTGCCCACTTCGACTCGTCATATTCAAGGCTCAGCAGATGAGTGCCGTCCTTGTTCACCAACTCACGCGCCACAGCATCGGTCACCTGTGACGGGTGGGTGCCGTTCTGTAACTGACCGTTAGCCAGCGGACTGGCAGCATAGATGTACACCAGGGCACGTGCGGCAAGTGCCGCGCCTTTCGTCGGGCGGACAATAAACTCTTCGTCCGTATTGTTAGGAGCCTCGAAATGGTTCCAGTCCTTCATCTCACCGGCAGCCTTCAACATCTCGTCGGCAATGAATGTGGCACACTCCTCATAAGTGCTACGGGGAATGGCAAGGCTCTCATACGACTGCGTATAGTCAGCACCCTCCTCAGGCATGATGGGGACAGGACCGTATTTACGCAACAGCAGCCAATAATAATAGGCACGTACAAACCGAGCCTGCCCCTTGAAGTCAGAACGTTCCTCTTCCGTCATTTTTACATTGAGGTCAATGTTATTGATAAAGACCGAAGCCTGGTATATGCCCTTGTAGGCATCACTCCATGCATTACGTCCCACATCTTCGCTGTAGTCACCGAGCATCAGCGCATTGAAACTGGTGAGCGAATTACCGTCCAAGTCAAGTTTAGAGTCACGGTCACCAAATATCATGTCGTCACCGAAACACTGAAAGTAGGCATTTTCAACACCAGTGTCCTTCGTCTTACAGTCAGCCAACGGACCTTTCAGAAAACTGAATGCCTGTGCCAGCCACCCCAGCGTCTGGTTCCTGTCCGTAAACACTGATTCTATTGAGCGGCGGTCATCGAAGTATTTATCCGAGTCCAGCTCGTTAGCACAGCTGGTGAATATCGCTGCGGCACAGCAACACATAGAAACTGCAAGCAGTATTCTTTTCATATCTATATTCTTCATAACTTTCTTCTTTCAATTTTTCAACTATCACCTTTATAAGCTCACCTGAATACCCATAGTCACAGACTTCGTAATCGGGTATGCCTCACCATTAGAGCTGGACATTTCAGGATCCCAGAGTTTGAAGCTGGACCATGTTACCAGGTTTGCTCCCTGCACGTATATTCTGACACTGCTGAGATGCGCCTTGTTGACCCACTTCTTAGGCAGCGTGTAACCCAAATCAATATTCTTCAGCCTCAGGTAACTTCCTTCACGCATCCAGAAAGTAGAGGCACGGTAGTTATTACGGCTCTCATAGTTCTGCACATAATCCAGTCGCGGATAAGACGCATTGGGATTTTCGTTGGCAGAGATGCCGACCAATGCCGCAGTCTCATGATCGACCCAGCGGTCATCCACCAAATCAGAGAATATCTGACCGTAACGGTCCTGACTGAAAGCAAATACGCACTTGCCGTCGAGCATAAAGGTTGACTTGCCAGCACCCTGGAACAACATATTCAGGTCAAAGCCCTTCCATGTAACAGAGAATCCCATACCATAGATGAAATTCGGTGTACGTGTAGCACCGATTGCCACAACGTCGTTGTTATCAACCACACCGTCACCATTGACATCCTTATACTTGATATCGCCAGGCATCACCGTACCGAACATCTGCTTCGGACTGTTGCGGATGTCTTCATAGTCACGGAACAAACCATCTGCTACCAGACCACGCAACTGGTCAACGCGGTAGCCCGTCAGATACTGATAGGGGTAAGGACTGTCCTCTACATCATAATCCAGAATTGTGTTCTTTGAGTAGGTGAAATTACCACGGACAGTGAATCCTACCTGTCCAATGCGGTCCTCATATTTAAAGTTTCCATCGAAACCGCGTGAGCGTACAGAACCGACGTTTGCCCAAGGACTGCTCTCCAAACCGATTGACTGGGGCAAGAAGTTACGAGCCATATATATGCCAGTACGCTTCTCATAGAAATAGTCAATGGTCAGTGACAGTCTGTTACGGAGCAATACCAAGTCGATACCTATATCGTCCTTTCGGGCGATTTCCCATGTCACATTGGGTGATGCCATTGCAGAATAGTGATATCCTTGAGTATATTCGGGACGTGTAGCATGTGCGCCGGTACCGAAGTTATAGACACCATCGCCAGAAGGGTCTATGGTGTATAAGTATGGGAAACGAGTAGGTGAATAGTCGTTACCTACCTTACCGTGAGAATAGCGAATCTTGAACATATCTAACCAAGAGAGCTTTTTCTGGATCCAAGGTTCTTCAGCAACGTTCCATGCAAACGAGTAGGCAGGGAAGAAGCCGAAACGATGGCCATCAGCGAAGTTCTCAGAGCCATTGTAACCGAAGTTCCAGTCAGCAAAGTAGCGATTCTTATAATTGTAGGTAACCTGTCCGGCGAGAGCCATATTCTTACGCGACACACTGTTCTTGATATCTGTACCGATATTTTGTGTCTGAATATTCTCGTCGTAGGTGTATTTCAGGTTAGCACCCACATTGTGAGCCTGCAGGAATGAACGATCCCAGTGCAACAGCATGTCAAGGAACTCACGGCGTGAGCCATCGTTACCTGATGTCTGATTCATATCAACCTTGTCCTTAATTTTATCAAAGATAATCTCACCAGTATCTTTGTCACGTCCGTTGGCATACCAGCGATCAGGCTGTTGGTCATGGTTAATCCAGTTATAGTTATATGTGTCGTAACCAAATCGTCCAGTGAATTTCAGTCCCTTAGTGATAAACTTCAGATCCTGCTCCAACGTGACGTTAGTCTGTACATTATTGTTCCACTCCTCGTGATAACCTGTCTGGGTTGTCATGACCCACGGGTTTGTACGCAGGTCATCACGTCCCATGTTAATCATAGGAACGTAGCCGTTGCTATACATGACAGGGGTCAGTATGGCGTTGTAGCCGAACAGTGAGTTCCATGTGTCTGTATCGCCCATACCAGGTGCGTTACGTTTTGAGAGGTCACCGCTGACACCCAGTTTTAATACTGTAGTCGGTGTAACATCGATGTCCAGGTTGACACGATAGTTCCAACGCTTGTAGTTCGCATTGGTGTTGTACTTGTCACGCAGTGTCTGGTCTGTCTTGTACATACCCTGATCCTCTACATAGCTGATGCTGGCATAGTAACGCGATGTGCTGCCGCCACCATTCATATTGATATTGGCACGGGTACTCCATGCTCCGCTTTTCAAAATGAGGTCCTTCCAATCTACGTTAGGATAGATGTCGGGATCCATTCCGTTCCTAAACAGTTCTATTTCCGTAGGTGTAAAATACCAACCCTTGTTGCGCGTCAGATTTGCCTCATTCAACAGATTGGCGTAGGTGACACCATCCACGAATTCCGGTGTGATGGTACGCGTATTGTAAGACGCTTCAAACTTTCCGTTAATATTAATCTTACCCTCCTTACCATGCTTTGTGGTGATGAGGATAACACCGTTAGCACCTTTTGAACCGTAGATGGCTGTGGCAGAAGCATCCTTCAGTACAGAGAATGATTCGATATCCTCGATATTCAGGTCATCGATATTGGCACGTTCAAAGCCGTCCACCAAAATATATGCACCCTTTCCGGCACCGAATGTTGAGATACCACGAATCCAGAATTCTGAGGTATTCTTACCAGGCTGACCACTGGTCTGCATTGCAATGATACCTGGAACGTTACCTGCCAACGCATTGGAAATATTAGACGTACTGTAGTGTTTCATATCCTCTACGTTGACGTTGGTAACGGCACCTGTTACCGTCAGTTTTTTCTGGGTGCCCATACCAGTAACGACAAGCTCGTCAATAGCTTTCACCTCTTCCTGTTCTAACACAATATTCAGTGGTTGATTGTTCTTTACTACCACTTCCTTCGTCTGGAAGCCAATATATGAGAATACCAGAGTCTGAAACTCTTTCACCTTTATCTTGAAATTACCGTCCATGTCAGCAATCACACCCAGACCCTTCATATCCTTCACCACGATGTTGGCACCAATCAGCGGCTCACCTGTATTATCGGTCACCGTACCGGTTACTTCAACATCTTTTTGTGCTTGTATGCATGCTACCATGCCTACGAGCATCATGAGCAAAATAATATATCTTTTCATAATCATGTCTGTTTATTATTTCATTGTTCACTCGTCTGCACTGACAACGTTATCTGTTTCTAATTCCGTGCCGATGCGGCGTATGCGGGCATTATATTGATCCAGCACATAGAAAGCATCCTCAGTGATACTATAGGCAATACCCGTAACATCGCGGAAACGGGCTGTTTCACGCATATCACCATCCTCTGTTCCCCAAATGTTACCGTTTGTTGCCTTGCCACGACCGGCATAGGTACGTACCACGCCGTCAGGAGTCAGATAACGTACACAGAAGTTCAGACAGTCTGTGAAATAGAAGTCATAGACATCTTCGCGACCCTGCCTCTCATATTCCGGATTCTTCACAAAAACACCATTATATGGTCTGTTCAAGCGTGCCGATGTGCCAACGGCATCCACCCATCCGGCTTGCTGTTCCGCACCTGCCACTGTATATGGTACGGTGAAACGTTTTGTCCTCTCGTCATAGTCAGTTCGAAGGATGTAATTCTTGTTAACCACCACCAGATAGGCATACTTACCCGACGGGTGTATGCAGATGCGGAACTCATTGCCAGAGTCCTTAATCTGGAATACTTCCTCAAAGCCTGTAGTCTTGTCCTCCGCTGTAGATGACACAATCTTGCCGTCCCACTTCGGACGACCTGCCTCTGGATTTTGGGGGTCATAGTTGGGATCATCGGTATCTGGTGTCCAATTCTTCCAAGCAAAATAGTTATCCAAGTCTAAACGGAACACCTGTCCCTGGTTGTAACTGTTGAAATAGATTTCACCATTGGGGTGTACTGCCACCGTGTTGCACTGTCCAAAGAGAGACAGTTTCTCAGGAGTCACATTCCTGAATGTTCCGTTATTGTTACGTTTCAGGAGAAAAACACTGGTCTGCGGGTCACGCTCATCGTAACCGTTATCTACACCCACCAACATATATGCTCCGTCATTGGTAAACGCCATACCGCGAAGACGACGCGTGTTAAACAGGTTTGCAGGCAGCAACTGGTAATATTCTCTGCTGTTGAGGTCAAGCACCTCAATACCACGGTCTGATTCATCATAACAGATGTAGAGAATGTTTGGATACCGAGGGTCATAAGTCATAGAACCAAGTTCTGTGAATCCCATACATGTAGCAAACGAACCATACAGGGTACCTTGGTCACCTGTCTCGTTTGTCTTTCCACAGAGGGTACTCACCACTTTCTTACGAAGATAGGTGATTTTCGTTTCCGAAATAGTCTGGTGAACATTACCGTCAGCATCGGTAATGCAAACCTCTATTACCCCGGAAAAAGCCCCAGATGGTACGAAGCAATAGATTTTGTCGTTTACTACACTGACGACGATTGCCTTCTTGCCACCAATGGTTACTTGAACGGCAGACTTGTCATTGCCAAAGTTATTACCATAAATCATCAGCTGATCCAACGCACTGCACTGCTCTGGGTAGATGCTTGAAATGGTAATTGGCTGTGACGGATCGTAGGGCGTTGCCTCGCCTTCTGACGAACTGTCGCTACACGCTGTTATGGCAGCGACTATAAACACCAGCAGGATACTATAGAAGTATCCCCGCCAGTATGTTTCCTTACTGCACTGTTTCATTTTAATAATATTTTAGGTTAATTATTTGGTTACTGCATTTTGTCAACCAGTACGCGCATCCAATGACCGCCAATGACACTACGGGCTTTGAAACCAGTCATGAATCCTGTCTTCGTGTCGTACCAGTCACTTGTTGGCACACGGCTCTCCGTTTCATTCATGTATTTGTAAAGAGGCTCCACGAATTTCAGGAAAGTCTTCCTATCCTTTGCCATGCCGGCCGTCCACATAATCCAGTCGCTCTTAGTGTAGTCACGACGGTTGTCGAGAGGCAGTCCGTATTTATTCTGCTTGGTAAGGTAGTACTTCACCTCACGCTCCATGGCATCATTTGGGAAGAGGTTTAACTTCCAGAGTTTGTCCCATACCATGTTGTACTTCTGACTCCATGTATTTTCGCGGTCGAAGGCAAGACGGTAGTGGTCACCTTCACGTGCATCCTGCTCCCATTTTTTTGCCATCTCGCGTGCGCGTCCCATATATTTATTATAAGAGTCTGTCAATCCTTTCTGTTGAGCCATCAGTGCATAGCCTGCAACTCCCATGATGGCTTTGATGCTCAGGTTTGCATTGTGAGCCCAATGGCCGGCAAAATCATCAGTACAGAGCTGATTGGTGGGATCCTGACCATTTGCCGACAGATAGTCTGCCCAAACAGTCAAGATATCCCAATACTTATCTACATAGTTTGTATTGCCATCCAACTGACAGATGATAGCAGCCAGCGTCAACATGTTGCCACTCTCCTCCAAAGGCATATCACCACCATATACCTGATAGTTAGCCTTGGGATACTGACCCAGATCATGAGCAGCGAATGGCTTTGTCCAACGACCATCGTAACTATAGTCGAGGATAGAGGTCATCTGTGCCTTCTGCAACTCTGGATTGTAGATGAGGAACAGAGGGCTCTCAGGATAAGTCAGATCAACGGTGTTTACACAACCGTTGGAGTTATTCTCCTTTGAGAAGAAGAGCAGGTTACCCTTATCGTCGCGGAACAACTTGTGGGCTGCAATGACGTGGCGGTAAGAAGCTGAAAGAATTTCGGCATATTGTTTGTTGCCGGACTTCTCTCCATCGTCATAGATAACCTTATCCAGTTGGCAACAACGTTTCATGATGTTGCTGTATTCACTGTTCAGACGCTGGAACATATCAAAGATGCTGACAGCGCCTTCGTGAGCCCAGTAGCCTTTGTAACGTTTGTAGAAATATTCAATGTCCTCAATCTCGTCATATCCGATGAGTGCGTATGAAGCAGCCTGACTGATGAGACCGAAGTCGTGGCGATAAGCCAATACAGGAGTCTGGCTGGGCTTGGTAGCGGTTACGGACTGTAGTGTCTGTGGCAGGCTGCCTGTTTTGTTGAAGACATTCTTTACATCATCAGCATTGCCAATGGCTACGTCACCATTGATGGCTGGCAAGTACAGGTAACCCCAGTCGATACATATACCATCGCCTGTTTTGGCGAGGATAGGCTGTTCAACCGTGCCTGTCTTCAGATATTTTACACCACGGTGTAGCTCGGTAGTTGTTATGGTATGCTGACCAGACTTATTGACTGCAAGCAATGGAGATGCCGTCAGCAACAGCTGTGCATCATGAGCCTGTCCGTCTGTAGAGCGCACCTGATAACTGATATAGTTGACAGGAGATGACAAAAGGTCGTAGTCATCAATCAACATTGGAGCAGTGAACACTATATCCAGTTCTACAGGACCGCACTTGAAAGTGTAGTAAGTGTTGGTAGCCAGAACGTCGATAGACTTCTGCTCAGCCTGCAGTACGGCACCAGCCTTGGGCTTCATTATCTTGTAGAGTCCGAAGTCGGTGTATGCGCCACCTGTGGTATTGTGACAGTGGGAAGCAATGACGTTGCGTCCTGGCTTCAGTAACTTCTTCAAATCAGGAGTCAATGGCAGACGAATGCCCTCACGCCATATTTCGCCTGTATTGGCAACCTCAGTACCGTTTACATACAGTTCGAAGACATCGTCATGTGAATAGATAATCATCAGGTCTTCCTGTAGGTCGGATTCTGTCAAATCAACAGTACGACGTACGTAAAGGTCACTGTTTTCCTCTTTCCATTCTGTCTTCACAAAATTCAATTCAGGAGTACCAAAAGCTGCGGTTCCCTCTTGCCATGAAAAATCGTTGAAATCGGGATTTTGCCAACCATGGTTGGGATGTTTACGTGTGTAGCGACCTTTCCAAGCCTCTTCGTTTGCCATCGGTGCTATGGCATCGAAGACATCGCTGTCAACACCCATAAAGCAATAGGTCACGCCGTCAACGCGTAACCAGCCCTGTAGGGGCTTCTCGTCGTTGGTCCAATGGCGAGTGACGCCCTCATTAAGTTTGTCATAGGGCGACCATATTGAAAAATATGGGTCGTTGACCACCAACGGAACTGATGGTAATCGCAGGTCAGTAGTCCGATAAGGTTTAAAGAAATCGGCATTTTGTGCCGATGCACATAGGCATCCAGTCAGCAATGCCGCACATAGCATAATTGTCTTTTTCATAAGCATTGTCTTTTTTCGTTTTAATTGTCCTTATTTGTATAAAAAGATTCTTTGTCTGTTGTTTTATTGTTTTCCTGTTACAATCTTGATACCCTAAAAAGACAATACTAATCGAAAAAAAATTACTTACTAACTAACCTTGATATTAACTAAAAAACTAAAAAAAAACTTTTGTGAGTGCAAAATAACGAAGAATATCTCAAAGTAGAGGAAAAATGCTATTCAAAACATAGAAAATAGAGTTCACAGCAGTTAAAAACATATCTAAAACCAAACTTCTGAACTGTTTTTTCTTTTATTTATAAAAGATGTTGTATCTTTGCAGCGATAACCATAAACATGAATAGATGAAAAACATTACAATACTCATTGGATGGCTAATTATTTTAGCAAATGTAAGTTGTAGTCGTAAACTTAAGCCACAGGAGTTACCAATTGTTGTTTTCCAGAATGCCTGTTACCCTCATGTACAATTTTGGCAAGGCAACTACTATGCTACCATACAGCCTCAGTCGGGTGACAGTATCATTCTCTACACCAGTAGCGATCCCGCTCAGCTGTCAACAGGTCGTAGCCGTTGCGTGTTTCACGACAGCCAGATGCAACACATCTGGTCACCGGAGTTGCACAGACTGAACAGCAAATGGTATATCTATTTCGAGGCGGATGACGGCAACACCGACAACCATCAACTCTACGTCTTGGAGAATAGCAGTGACAATCCTATGCAAGGCGAATTTAAACTGAAGGGGGGTATCAAAACCAACGAAGAGTGGAACTTCGGTCTGCATCCTACCAGCATTGTGGTACGCGGACAGCAATACCTGATATGGTCAGGATGGCAACACCGCCGTTCAGAGACAGAGACACAATGTATTTTCATTGCCCGTATGCAGAACCCATGGACGTTAGAGTCAGAGCGAGTACTTCTCTCACAACCTGAGTTGGAGTGGGAACGCCAATGGATTAACCCCGACGGGCTACGCTCCAATTACCCAATCTTTGTTAATGAGAATCCCGAGGCTTTTCTCACTGATGACGGACGTCACATATGTGTGTGCTATTCTGCCAGCGGAATATGGACAGTCTATCATGTAATGGGAATGTTAACAGCACCAAGTGATGCCAATCTGCTCGACATACGGTCATGGTCAAAGTCGCAAGAGCCTATATACATTGGCAGTACTTCACGCAATGACAGCATATATGGTTGCTCAAACATCTCACTTGTACCAGCTGCTGACAAAACGGGGTATCTGCTGTTCTACGAGTCAATGAGCATTGATGACGACGGTACGCAACATCGAGACATTCGCATGCGTCCCTTAACATGGAGTGACGATGGCATGCCTGACTTCTCAAAATAAAATAGTTGAGAGAGGGGGACTTCGAAATTGAAGCCCCCCTCGTCGTTTTCAGTTATATTGCAAATATTTACTTCACAACAATCTTACGTCCACCAACAATATTGATACCTTTCTGCAGACGGCTCAACTTCTGACCAGTCAAACTGTAGATAGCATCTGTATCCACTCTTTGCACAGTCTTTGGCTGTATAGCCCTGATAGGCTCGACGCCAGTGATGACAGGCTCATTGCCATTGCCGTAGTACTTCAGGCGGAAGTTATCAATTACTATCCAGCTACCGGCACGGTAACCTTCAATCTCATCGATGCCGATGACACTTTCTAATTGGTCTGCTCCAACATAGAGCAACAGAGAGTTCACATACAGCCCGTTCTCGAAGAACTTGGAGGCCTCTATCATATTGTTTGGGAAGTTGCCGATCTTAGTGTCTGTTCCCTCGCCTGGTGCTTTGTCGGCGTCTTCGTTGATATACTTCAATGGCACTTCATCCATACCATAATAGAGCACTGGTGCCTCTGCCAACTCATTCTCATTCTGAACGCTTTGTACGAACGGGTCAATCTCACCGTCGCGGAAATATGCCTGCACGGTCAGCAGATACCATCCTTCTCTTGGCAGTGTGATTTCCTGGTTCAGGCTGAATGGGCTATCCTCATTGTCACCATGGTAGTGTTCGGTGTTCTTGTCACCGAAGTCGCGATTACCCCACTCCCAAACTTGGTTGATGCCTGACCATGGGTCACCATAGTTGGCATACTTGTTGAAGCTGGCATTCTTTATGAGGAATGATACATCCACGCCATTGTCTGCTGATGCATTGTCTAACTGTGCCAGACGGTCTTTACTGCTGACGAGCATCCACTCGGCATCCTCGTTCTTAGGAGCAGCCCACAATGCCGTCACTGTGTTGAAGTGCTTGATACCGCCGCCGTCAACCTCTCCGTCGGGATCGAAGGCAAGATAGCCACGGTCGCTCTTGATGTTATAGACACCTTGTTTGCCGGCTACTGCCTCGAAGGTGTATGTTACCTTGTCATCATCAGCGCAATCTACATATGGGCTGCCACCAAGGTATTTATCGCGGGCATCGCCTGGAATGAGTTCATTGAACTGAATGGTATAGCCATCGCCACTTGCTGCCAGCGTAGCCTCCAGACCAGGAAATCCCAGAGCGGCATGTGAGCCCCAGTCGGAACCATTGGTCAGGTATGCTTTGCGACCTACATTATATATATAGAAATCACCCTCGGCAGGTGCCTTGCCGTTGTATGTGCCATTGTCTTTCTCTATGTGTGCCACCTTGCGGGCTACACGCAGGTCATTGAGGGTCTTGTTGAGGGCTTCCTTCTCCGTACCGTTCTGGATATAATCCCTTGCATCGGCAGTATTGACACCTTCTGCAGAGCAGACTGCAATAACTTTCTGCAATATCGTCACATCAACCGACTTTGCCAAATCATAGTAATTCTGAAGATTCTCAAAGGCTTCCTTTTGAGCAACCAGGTCGGAACCGTCAACTACTTCCTTACCCTTGGCAACGGCATTGTCAAGTGCCATCTTGAGTGCAACGGTAGTGTTAAACTCTGTCTTCTCGACCTCTGGGATAAGCTTTGCTAACCGTGGTTTGTAGGGGTTCAATACAGGATATTCCTCTGTACCCATTCTCTTTGCAACGAGAAGGTTGTCGAATTCGAACCAGAAATTCTTTCCATCATCAACATCACCAAACTGGAGCAGCAGGGTCTGGTCATCTCTGTCGGCTATGAAGTCAAGAGAGAATGGTACATCCTCGCCACCGTCGAATGAGAATGCCTGCGTAGCCAATACGCTGTTGCTGACGTCGAGACCTGACTCCATTGTGCCTAAGTCCCAGAAGTTGCATACGTAGGCGTGCATCTCTGTATTATGCCATGAATTATATTGACTCCAGCTTGAAGTGAATGAGAAGTTGTATGTGTTACCCTCCTCAATATCAACCTTGACCATCAGAGGCTCATGACCACCAGTACCGACGTATGGGTCAATCTTGTAGCCGTTTTCCGTCTTCTGCCATTTGCCCTGGAAGATAGACTTATGGTCATTGTTGGTCTCCCAGTTGTTTAGATCCTGATACTTTGTATCAGCAATAGGAGCCCAAACGGCATCGCTGACATATTCGTAATTCCCTGACTCACCATTGTACTTGTAAACCTTGTCATTATAGATGACCATCTTGCCCTCGTAAGCTGTAATACCACTCTCATCCGGAACCACAAAATCTGCACTGCTGGCAGAATGATATACCTTGCCACTCAATTTGTCCAGCAAGCCTCCCTTACCATCTGACAATACGGGAACGAGGTCATATATCAGATTGTCGCCTTCGTAGATTTTCATGCTGTAGAGCGTAATATAGGTATTGATACAAGGGTCATTGTTGGCACCAAAAGCGTCTGGGTTTTCATTGTATCCCTCAATGATAGGCAGATGCTTGTTGATGGCAAAGATATACAAAGAAGTCTCGCAATCAGCTGTCAACGGAGAGTCGTTAATCATACCCGGCTCATCATCGTTGAAGTCAGACGCCTCATCGCTATAAATCATAATGTTACCTTCATTGGCATCCTGAATGGTAAGGACTTTCTGACCATAGACCATAGCGTCCCTATTGCCAGTCTCACCGCCAAGGTTGATGACACCATTGGTGTTAAAGAATGCAAAGCCATGCTTCCAGCCATTGCCGGCAGAGTAATTCTCTGTTCCGGGAAATTCTTTTTCATTCTGAGTGTTTGCCTCGAAGCGTGTGCCATAGACTGCCTTCCAGTCATCACCTTCGGTTGACGCAAACAGAGTCTCGATAATGGTGTTCCTTTTAGGCTTGTAACCCAAGTCTATGTAAGCACCATTGGGGTTCTTAAGATACGACACCTGCTGTGTACCAGTGGCACTCTTGACAGTTAATGTGTTAACAGTCTCAAAAACGCCATAGAGCTCGTAAGCACCAATGTTGTTGAGTGCATACGTCTTGCCGTCCTTCTGGTTGTAAACGTAAGGAGCTTCACCAGTGTACTTCTCCAAGTCTTCAACGACGACAACTGACTGTGCAGAGGCTATCAGCCCCGTGAACAGCGTCATCAAAAAAAGTAATGTCTTTTTCATAACACGTCGTGTTTTAGTTAATAATGAAATTAATAAAATAAATAATAGAAATAAATAATGGAATAATATAAATGAATCTCATGTAATCCGGTTGCAAAATTAGGAAAACAAGTCTTTCTTTTACACCACATCCTGACCAAAGAAGAAAAAAATCTATTCAAATCGCGATTTTCGTTGGATAGATAGTCTTTAGACTTTAGAGCTTAAACGTTAAAGTCTGAAACCATTCTCTCGCCCATCCCTTTAAAGAGTAGGGCGGGAAGAGGGGCTTAATATATCACACGTTGCTTGCCATTTACGATGAATACACCTTTGGAAGGATTCTTCACGCACTGACCGCTGAGGGTGTAAATACTGTACGATGATGGTGACGATGCCGGGGAGGTTGTCTGTATGACAGTCGGCTCGTCGGGCAGCACCTGAAACTGCAGATGAGCATCCTGTATGCCACAGGTGGTATTGACAGAGAGGCGGTAGGCAGTGTTATCGTCGAGTATCTTACCGGTGGGCAGATGTAAGTTGCCGTTGTCGTAGCCGTCACTTCCAGTGCCTACCATCAGCAACGGGCTGTCGGAGGTGATGCCCCCCCAGCCGTCGTGGTGGCAGTATTCCCTGCCCCAGTCAGGTTGGGGGAAGAACTTGAAGTTCACCCAGCCGGCATTAAGCTGCTGTCCCGTTGTCAAGTCAATGGTCCACACATTGCTGCCGGCAGGTAGCAAGGCTATGGCATGTTCCGGATTCCAATTGTTGCCGGATGTATAGTTGGGCTGTCCTATGCTGCCGTCGGCACCTATCATCCATATACCAGCAAGGGCGGAAATCGTCTCGGGGGCAGGATGCTGATATACCCTTACGTAGTCCACCTCCATCGTGGCAGGCAGGGCAGTCTCGTCAACCCCCATCAGTCCGCCCCAGTCTCCTCCCCACGCCATATTGAGGATGGGGAAGAAGGGCTTGTCGAAGGGCCAGGCATCGTTGCCACGATGCTCATTATAGAATACCATGATGGCAATGCCATCGACAGAGAACTTTATCCACTCTGGTGTCCACTCGCAGCCATAGATATGAAAGTCATCCTCGGCACCATCGAAATAGCGCCTTACCGTCTTCTGGGTATTCATGGGGTGGTTATAATCGTGGCAGTGGATGGAAGAGTTGATGACATTGGGGTCGTACCCTACCTCTTCCATAATATCTATCTCGCCGCAGTCGGGCCAGTTGCTCACGCCTACCGGCATCATCCAGAAGGCAGGCCACGTACCCTTGCCCTTGGGAAGACGGATACGTGACTCGAAATATCCGTAGAGCCATCCTTCATTGACGTGGGCATAGATGCGCGACGAATATACGCGACTGCGAAGTTTGGAACATATTATCTTCAGCGTACCGTCACCGACGGTCAGAGTTTGCATTCCACCATATTTCCCTGCCACGTAGTATTGCAGTTCGTTGTTCACCCATCCGGCATCCTTTACCTCGTATGTCCAGTCGGACGTGTTCAGGGAGGTTTCCTCAAACTCGTCGCTCCACACCAGGGTATAGCCTTGGGGCACCGTCTGCAGTTCTCTAGCAACCATCCCGGCAGGGATGAGAAACAACATTAAGACATATAAAGCTTGTCTATTCATCGTGAATATCTCTTTATTTTACGACAGAGAAGCGATAGATGCAATGGCTCTTGTAGGTTTCGCCAGGTCTCAACCACGGTGACGGCCATTCGGGATGATTAGGAGAGTCGGGATAGTGCTGGGTCTCAAGACAGACAGCAGCCTGCTTTGGATAGACTATACCATTCTTGCCCGCCACATTGTTGGTTCCAAGAAAATTCCCTGAATAGACCTGAATGCCTGGCTCGTCGGTGAGCACTTCCAAAAGGATGCCCGTCTTTGGTGAGAGGAGGCCGGCAGCCACCTGAGTATCATCCCCCCTGCCATCCTTGTATGTATTCAGGCACCAGTTGTGGTCCAGTCCGTTACCGGCATTGCGAATCTGGTCGTAATCCCACTCTGCCAATCCGGAGAGGGACGTAGGGTTGCGGAAGTCCATTTTAGTACCCTCAACGGGGCGCACCTCGCCGGTAGGCATGTAGGTAGTGTCTGTCGGTGTGAAGTGGTCGGCATTGATATATAGCACCATGTCAGTGGCAGACCGTGACGGTTCTCCATTCAGGTTGAAGTAGGAATGGTTGGTCATATTGATGACTGTCTCACGGTCGGTTGTCGCCTCGTAACGGATATCAATCTCATTCTGTCCTGTCAGCGTATATGTCACTGTTGCCGTCACATTGCCAGGGAATTTGTTATCGCCATCAGGTGAGTGCATCGTCAGTACCAATGTGCTGCTATCTTTTTGCTCAGCATCATAAACCTGATACTGCCAGCCGGTAGGACCGCCATGCAGGCAGTGACCGTAGTTATTCTGCGGCAGTTGTATAGTGCTGTCGCCAACAGTGATGCGCCCTTGGTTGATGCGGTTAGCATAACGTCCGATAGCTGCACCGAAGTCGCTAGGAGCACCTTCTATGTCAGCATAGCGGTCAATGCAGTCGTAGCCCAGCACGACATCCTGCAAGTTGCCCTGACGATCAGGAACCATGATACTGGCGATGCGACCACCATAGTTGGTAATACACACCTCCATGCCCTGCCTGTTAGTCAGGGTGTAGAGGCGAACAGGCTTCTGATTGATAACAGTGTCAAAGTCCTGGAATTTCAGTCCAGACAATGTCTGGTTGCCGGGCTGATGATGACAAGCTGTCAACAGAGCGACTGCTGACAGAAGTACAGATAATTTGTGTTTCACGTTCATAATACCGTATTGCTAAAATTCTGGGTGCAAAGATAGCATACGGCAAAAGAAATAAACGAAAATTACAATTAAGAAAAAGCGAAAATCTGTTCAAAAATACCCCACCCCCAACCCTCCAAAGGGAGGAAGTCTCCCCTTGAGGAGATTTAGAAGGGAGCGTCAATGGTCAAATGAGTAATTAACTCCTAATTCCTAACTCTGACCTATTTTGGATATAGTCTTTGGGAAGGCACCCGAACTGTGCACGGAAGCACTTGGCAAAGTAACTGGTAGATGTAAAGCCGATACGCTCACATACCTCGCTACTGCGATAGCCCTGGCATAACAGGTATGCAGCCTGGTTCATGCGAGCTGTCTTCAGATAGTCGGTAGGTGTCATGCCTGTCAGCCCCTTTATCTTGCGATAGAAGCTGCTACGACTCATATTGAGCTGTTCGGCAAGAGTATCAATATTGAATTCTTCGTCACGCATGTTTTCCTCAACCAACTGCTGCATTCGCTCTATGAACAGGAGGTCTTGTTGAGTCATGCCCAGTTGGTTGTCACTCCGGGCTGCAATAGATGACACGCCGTCAATTTTGCGCATGCGCTCATAGAACTGTTGGCGGAGACGCAGAAGATTCTCTATTTGCAGATGCAGCTGTCGGACAGCGAAAGGTTTCTCCAGATAGATGTCGGCTCCGCTCTCCATACCCTCCACCTTGGCATCAACGGCAGTCTTGGCAGTAAGCATTATGATGGGTAAGTGAGAAGTCTCTATATCCTGTTTCAAATAACGGCACAGTTCGATACCGTCCATGTGAGGCATCATGACGTCGGTCACTACTACATCAACCTCCTGATATTTAAGCATTTCAAGTGCTTCAACGCCATCGTGAGCCTTTATCACTTTATACCATTTGCGTAGTGCACTGGTAGTCGCTTGCAGCAGTTCTTCATTATCTTCAACAAGAAGAATACGGAATGTAGTGTGATAGGCGGTGACGCCAAATGCCTCACTATTCTCAGCGCCACTGTCTTCAACATTCTCTTCCGGTACTTCACTGTCCTTGATTACATTTTCCTGCACTTCGGTGTCAGGAGTCTGTTTTATGGGCAATATTAGCTTAAAGCAAGACCCTCCTCCTGGGGCATCTTCGTAGCATAGGTCACCATCGTGAACCTCTGCCAACATCTTGGCGTATGCCAGTCCCAGACCTGTGCCCAGATTTGCAGCCGGGCTATCCTTGCCTATCTGATAGTACCGGTCGAATATCTTGTCACGCTCTTCAGGTGGTACACCGTTACCATCGTCAATAACTGCTATGGTTGTCTTGTCATCATCGGTAGTCTGCAGCCGTATGATGATTTCGCTCTTGCCATACTTCACAGCATTGCCTACGAGATTCATCATCACCTTGGTCAACTTATCACTGTCAACGGAGGTGACAATAGGCTCTTCAGGCAATTCCAGACAGATGTTCTTGCCCTGCATTCTGACGGCATCATAGAACTGCTGGTATATTTCACTCAACATGTGGCACAGGTCCGTTTTCCGACGTACCAGTGTGATACCGCCATTCTCCTGCTTTTGGAAGTCAAGCAACTGATTTGTTATACCGAGCAGATAGTTCATGTTGCGGCGAATAGACTGGGCGTGATGGAGGTTTTCATCCGACAGTTGACTATTCTCCATCTGTTCTAATGGAAGGCTGATAAGCGTGAGCGGTGTGCGTATCTCGTGTACCAAGTCGATAAAGAAGCGTATCTTTGACTGGAAGGTCTGCTTCTCCTGATCTTGCCGGAAAGCCTCCATCTGTCGCTCATAGCGGCGCTTCAGACGGTGCTTCGTACGTGAATAGAAATAGAATACGATAGCAACTACCATCAATACATAAATAAAATATGCCAGCCAAGTGCGATACCAAGGTGGTAGGATGGTAATAGCCAATTGGGCATGGATATCAGGATTTGCCTGCCCAACACGGCGCAACAAGAATTTGTAGTGGCCCGATGGCAGATTCACATAAGTAGCCTCAGGGGCTGTAGTTCCACGTACCCATGACCGGTCGTATCCCTCCAACATATATTCATATTTCGCCTCAGCGTCATTACAATAGCGGGCTGATGCGAAATGGAGCGTAATGGTATTGTTGCTATATGGCAATTCTATCTCCTGACGTGTATAGAGAGGTCCGTCAAGCATCAGTCGCCGACGCTCCTCCTCGTTATCGCTGGCAAACGGAAAGGATATGGCATCAATATATACATGCTGCATGTCGGTCTTTGATTTCATCATGCTGGTAGAGAAACGATATACACCGCCGTTGCTACCGAAGAGAACAAAACCATAACCATAGGCACACGATGAACGCTGTACCTGAGTAACATCAAAATCCTGGATATTTCCGAAAACTTGCAGGTCGCGGATGTCGCGTGAAGGACTGATGCGGACGATGCCTGCCATTGTACCCAACCATAGAGCATGCTGACTGTCCTCCTCAATAAAGCTGATAGCCTGATTGTAGAGTGGAGAGCCTTCCTTATCGTAGCGTTCAAAATCACCCTGCTGATTGTTAAAACGATATAACCCGCCTCCGTTGGTGGCTGCCCAAAGGTCGCCCTGACCATCCTCGTGCATCACGACAACGGTCTGCTGTCTGATGGTCTTCGACATGAACCTGTCGAACAAACCATTGGCAGTACGCTTGCAATATAAGCCACGATTACCAGACGATGCCCAAAGCCATCCGTTTGCCGACTCTTGCATACAGATGAATGAGGTATTGGCAGAGATATTGGCAAAACCATAGAAATGTCCGTTTGACGGGTCAAAACGGTTTAGCCCCCAGTTGGTGAGCACATAGATATCACCCTGACTGGTGCGATAGATGCTATTAATCTGATTACTGGGAATGGTATAAGGGGTAACAGCTGAGTAGGTATAGGCTTTGATGTCCCCCGTCTCGAGATTCATTATACGGATACCATTGTGGCGAGTACCTATCCATAGGTCGTTGCCATTCATCATGAGTGATGTCGTCTCGAACGGAATACGGTCATAGGCATAGTGAATAATTTCATGTTTACTGAAGATACCACGATAGATACCACGGTCTGTTCCCATCCAGAGTTCACCATGAGGACCACGGCATAGGGCACGCACAATGTTACGGTCTGTTGAAGCCAAATTATCTGGCAGTGGAACAAAGATAAATTGACTTTCTTTTGTCGTCATCATATTTACCCCCCCCATATTAGTGAGAACCAGCAAGGTGCTGTCGGCATCCCATTGCAGTCGGTTTATCATATTGTCGGTCAATGCCGTGCGTCCATCCTTTGTCTGACTAATAGAAGCCAGCTGACGGGTATCAGGGTCGTAGCGCATTACCCCATTGTCACTGCCTATGTACAGACGCCCCTGACTGTCGGACACCAAGCTATGGATAGAGCCTACTGTGGGGAAAAAGCCATGCTGCTCTATGCCGTTGGCATTCAGTCGTAGTAGTTTGGTGTAGTAACCTAACCACAAATCAGTTGCTGTGCTGGTAATGCTTACAGGATTTTTATCAACGGGAATACCTGGAAGACTGTACTGCTGCAAATACTGTCCGTTATCACGGTAAACAATCAGACTTTTGTCAAGTGTTACAGTATATATATGTCCGTCGGAACTCACTACAGCATCAGTAAAGAAACTGCCATGGCGGCTATCTTGCCACAGGCTGTCAGCCAGGGTATCATAGATAAAGACACCCTGGCCATGAGTGAGGATCCATACTAACCCGTTGTCGGTTTCAAAAATCTTGGATACGGCAGAACTGATGGTCACTCCATACCTGGTACGTTTACTGAAACGATAGTAACGGTTATTCTGGCGATCAAACACATAAAGACCCGACGAACCACCCATCCATATATCGCGGTTATGTTCAAAGAGAGAAAATATGGTATTGATTTCGTTGCTGTTTACCCGAGTCAGTATGTCGCGATAAGACTGTATGCGGAATCCGTCAAAGTAGTTCAGGCCATTTTCGGTACCCACCCAAAGCAGCCCATAACTGTCCCGCATGGCACATAATGCAGAGTTGTCCGACAAACCATTGGCTATGGTAAACTGATGAGGTACTATTTTTTGCGCTGCAACAGTTAACAGCATACAACAGGTCAGTAGTAATATGTATAGGCGTTTCATGCTACAAAGGTATATTTTTTTTCATAATTCCCGCAGTTGAGATAGACTATTGACTCAGGCACCCACGAGGTATTTGCTGCCAGGCAGGAGCGACAACAGCTTCGTGGTCACGGCACAGCAAAGGAACGTGAGCAGTGCGATGACCGGAATGGCCAGCCATACGGGGAGCAACGGCTCTGCAGCATTGCCTGCCACGAACCAACTGGCTATAGGAGCCAGGAAGAAGAGGTGAATGAGGTATATGCCGAACGAGAGGCGCGACAGTTCGGTGATGATGGCACGCGGACGCTCGATGCAGCTGAAAAGGAGGAACATGCCAAGGGTAGCCAAGAGCACATTGGGCGTACAGAATTCCCACGACCATTCCAGCATAGGTGCCTCAATCAACTGACCAGGGACGCCTTTCCACCAGAAGCTCCATGCAGTGAAAGCGGCACCCAACAGGAAACAGAACGTGCCTATGTGCAATCTTTTACGTGTGGTCCAGTGTGCCAAATGCACACGGATGTAATGAGCCAGCACCAAATAGCCTAGATAGCCGGAACAATACCAGAACGCCGAATATTCGTTCCAGAAACACTCGCCCCACAGTTCGGGCGACACGAAACGGTGCAGCCAGGGCGTCAGCGTGGTAAAGGCAAAGATGTAGAGGAAGATACGCTCGTCCTTGGCAGATGCACGTTCCAACCATGGCGATACCACGGGGATGATGAGGTAGAGGCTGATGAGCGGATACATGAACCACAGGTGACCCGCCATCGATGGGAAGTTGAAAGGTAGCATCCTAAGATCGGTCAGCGACTGCTCCAACGTCATGCCGCCCCATGCCAAAGGCAGGAAGGTGTAGAGTAACAGGAAGCATACGAATGGTGGCAGTATGCGCAGAAAGCGGCGGCGATAGAAACCCGTCATGGTCTGACCCTGCTTCATAGGCACGAGCAGAAAAGCAGAGACAATCATGAACAAGGGTACCGCCGTACGGCTCACACCACCATCCCAAAAGGCTACCCAAAAGCGATTCTGCTCATTGGCAAGCATAGACATGTTACCAGCCAACCCTGAAGAGTCGGCACCATAGAAATTCTCACTGGCGTGTACGAGCATAACCATCAGGCATGCTACTACGCGAACATAGTCAATAAAAACAACTCGATTATTCTGTTCCATGTTGCAAAGGTACATTTTTTTTAGGAAAAACATAATACAGAATAGGGGTTTTATATCATCTAACCCAGCGTGTTCCCTCTTTTGCTCTGTTTTTTTCCTTTTCTGAACATTTCGTTTTGTTTGCATTTTCCTGTTTATTGTATTTTTGCAGCATAATTCCACTATGAAATAACTAAGTAACGCTTAAAAAATAACTTGGGATGAAATTGCATATTAAACCGCCTTGACAA
>ERZ842401.639-NODE-639-length-51231-cov-33.324019_pt1 | contig 51231 bp, 36 predicted proteins | sample MGYA00521270_ERZ842401 | MGnify/ENA primary metagenome ERZ842401 (study PRJEB31892, sample SAMEA3878208) | bioreactor metagenome | biome: Moose rumen | place: Sweden | collected 2011-10 | study: EMG produced TPA metagenomics assembly of the PRJEB12797 data set... | reverse complement strand
ATAAGTTACAGCGACGCTTGCTTAGGCATTTGGGCACATCAAATTGGACACCCTACTCTTGTTCTTTATCTTGGTTGAGGGATTATTTATTCCCTCAGTTGTTCCTTATTTATATACTCGGCCACATCCCTTCGACAGGCTCAGGGTAAACTGTCCTTTGCCTTTTGACAATTCTTTAAGTTTATTTATATCGCCTCGAATGAGTGCTTCTTTCTTTGCTCTACTCCATCCATGAAGCTGTTGTTCTCTCATTGACTATCGTCTTCGTATTGACCGTGTCGAGCCTGCTCACGCTCGTGGGTAATCAAGCGAGCTTATTATTGCTCTCACTTACCCGCAGCCTTCTTCAGTGTAAACCAGCATTACCGGTTGGTGAGCCTTTGTAAACTTGGCTCCTCGGTAGACCTGTGGTGAGCTTCGTCGCGCTCGACCTCTGGTCGCTTCGCTCGTCGAAGAACCATCTACGAGCCATCTACGAGCCTTCTACGTTACCACTCCGAAGGGTGAAAGTTTGTAATTGGGAATGATACCTATGGTAACTACCGCAGATATAAGTATTGACAGTATCGCTATTATATTCTCGTGAGACAACATAGTATCCAAACTCAATCAAATCACATGATGTGACAGTTCAAACCTGTCTATTTCATGTACTTTCACATTCGTGACCTTGAACTTATCTCCATCAAAGAAGGCGTAATTAAAGCCATTTGGACGCATAGCACTGCCATATTCTATGCCATCCATATCAAGTGACTTGATATACTCACAGATATACTGGGTGGGTACATATTCCGTCTTTGAATCGAATCGACGCAACGGTCTTGACAAGGACTGCGAAATTAACCGCGTCAATTTGCTGTTATATAGTATGGATTCATGGTTATCTTCGAGAGAGAACGGATCCATACGCTGGATTTCCTTTAATGTTATGATTCGCTGTTCTTCTTTAGCCTTAATAGTAGCAACACATACATAATCCAAGTAAGAGCTACGAGTCTCATACATTATCGTTTCCAAATCACTGGACAAATAAAGATACGAAATTCCTTCTGGATTTGCTCGACCCGGTGTTGCTAGATTTGCGGGTGGGTTCATCATATCTTTTGACTTATACTTCTCAGGCGAATTTGAAGTCCTTGCACGATAAAACTTTTGACTGGCGGGGATTGTCTTTACAAAATTATCTAACCAGAAATCCCTAAGCTTTTCTATCATATCCCTACGCCCAACAAGATACCTGTTCTTATGCTTCAAATCCTCGCAGAATCCATCCCAGTCTGATTGTATGTTGGCTATCGAAGGTACTTGGCGGACATTTGCATGCAGTAGTGGTTCATATTCTGTACCTGCCAGCATGTCATTCAATAGCCTATCTCCTATTGCGTTTGAAATAAAACAGCACCAGTCTTCATTAATGGCCTCTGCAAGAGATTTATCTCCACCTACCTCATATAAATCCAATATTGGAGTGAACATATCTTTTAACACTGAAGTCGGTACAACTTCTCCCAGTGCATGGGTAAAATCGCATTCTCCTTGCATAGGCGTTAGTCCATGAATAATCTGGCCCATGCAGCAATTATCATCAAAACAATCTCTACTGCAATTCATTTTTAAAGTAATTAGAGATTATCTCGAAATGATTCAACATAGACAACTTCTTTAGCATTCCAAGACCAGGAAAGGCCTCCTTAGAGTAATAATCCATCAACTGATTCAAAGCGCGTGTATGGGGGTATCCTTTTTCTTGATACCAATGATACATCTTGGTTAATGCTTCATATAACTTGTTAGGAACATCGTTGTAATCATCATTGGAATCAGAGACGAAATGATGAATCCAAAGCACATTATCTTCTTTCAAATAGGTCATGTGAATGGCAACAGCATAGGGCAGAAAGCCACTATCCTTATATTCATCACCTATAGTAGAATAATCACTAAATCCTTGGAAACCGTCCTCCTCAAAATAGAGATGATCATCACTGAAGAACTCATCTTCCGGTTCTTGGTAATCCGCATTCTTAGCCTTAATAGGAAACCTATTTGCCAATGTGATTTTTTCAGCAGCACTATTGCGAATCAGGCGACGAACAGAACGTGAAAGACTCTCATCAATAAACACCTTATTTACATCTTGTCGAACTAACAAACTCGACAAAATGGATGTTTCAGAAGGGTCTTTCTTCACAATGAGAGAAACATTTTGCACATTCTGATTATCAAGGAAATCCTGAAGTTCAGCCGTGCGGACATGGTAAAGCAGAGCTATCGACATCTCAGGAACTGACTCTCCAATGAAAGCCATCATCTCACTAAATGTTTGTTCAACAGGCTTAGCGGATAGTTCTCCATATTCTGGGTTAACCACCAATATAAATGGTCTATGCCCATCTCTAAGAATCTCAATGGTCTTCTTTAATGTTGAAGAAAGCTTGATTGGCTCTATGATAGGACAAATAACGCTACCTGTAGTATCCACTTCGCTAATTTCACGCAGGGCAAGCAATTCGTATTGCTTACCTCTAAGATATGGATAATATTTCATACTGATATGACTTTTGTTAAAACATTATTCAATCCTTGGCATTGAATGCTGTCAGGGTTAAGGTTGATAGCAAGCAACTTCAAGAAATCAGGTACTTCATTCTCTATATATTCATAATTGTGAAGCTTTCTTCGCTTCAACACATTAATGAACTGGCTATGTAACTCCAAGATTGGCAGCGAACGGAAAACCTCCAAACAGGCTTGAAAAAACCTTACTGGTGTGGTATCCGGTACTACAGACATCTTCCTTATGATATCGGTATATTCCTCCTTCCTAAGACATTTCATCATCGTCTCTGCATCAAGATAGTCATAGTTCGGAATCGCTTTTTTGTACTCCTTCATACTGTTTCTATTCGTAAGTAAGATAATACCTATACTCTCGTCGAGCATACTCTCATACCGTGATAGGAGAGACTGAGGAATAACAAGATATACACGAGAAAACGCCTTTCTATAGTCTGAGAGCTGAGACAAAAGTCTGACTTCTGAATCATATTCAGTCTTTATCTCAAAAGCCCGGTCTGTTCCGTTAAGGAATATCAAGTCTGCGATAGAATTACCTATGTGAAACTCATTAAGTATTACTGAAGTTTTAAGGCTGTGTTTTTTTATAATTCGGTTGACAATCTGGTTCTTATAAACATACTCATTCCTATAAGACTTTGCCAAAAGGCGATAACCATACTCCAAAAAATCACCATAGGTAATAACATCAGGGGCTATCAAGTCTCTGAACTGATTATATTTCTTCTTGATATAATCATTCTCGCCACTATCAACCATTGAGCGTATTTTCCCAATTGTCAAGATGTTGGCAAAACTGATGCATATACTGCGTGAATCCATTTAATCGTCGTATATTTAGAGAGATGGCAGGGGACTGTTCTTGACAAGTGGGGGTTTATATTATTTCTTCCAACTTAGCCTGGAGCTGGTCAACGCTCTCCTTGAGAGCTTGTTGACTGGCGGAGCAGTCATCAACCTGGCTAGCCAGGCGGTCTACAGACCGCTGCAGCGCTGCGCGCATAGCGGCACTCTGCTGCACAGCAGCATCTGTTTCACGTCGCAACTGTCTTATCTCGTCATTCATATCTTCGTTCTAATCCTTTCAGGAGCAAGCGTCATTCACGTTATGAGGAGCGTGGACCCTCCGTGTTCCCTCCGTGTATGTACCGTGTACCTAACGTCTTCCTGGTTGGTGAGCTTCATCGAACCACCGTGTATGTTGCACCTTTGGTGCGAGCCTGCTCACGCTCGGTAGTGCTTAAGCAAGCATGGCATTGCTCTCGCTCAACCGCAGCCTTCATGCCAGCTGCCCTCCATTGTTACGGCAGTACAGCGCCAGATCCTCCACCACGTCCTCGAACGGTTGCGTGTGCTCCACGTTGTAGAACTTATCCACGAAATCAATGCCCTTGAAGCGGTCCAAGTAGCGGTATGCCTGCTGCGGATTCAGCTGGAATGCAACGGCAAACTCACTGACCACGGCAATGATATATGCCAGTTTGTCCTTTACCATAGTTGTTTGTCTCTATTTTGTTTTGGCAGTCATAACTGCCAGATTTGTATACCGGTTTGAGGGATTATTTATTCCCTCAGTTTGCCAATTCTTCGACTTTGTGATTAATATAAGCCTGGATATACTTCTGGATGGCCTCATCAGACCCCAGTCGCGCCAGCAAATAATCATGCTGCTCAGCACTCAACTTAATCTGAACCTCAGTCATATATTTCTCGTTTTACCTGCTTGTCGGCATATCGCCACTCCAACCGTGGCCAAGGTCCCAATGCTCGTCGTACACGAACTCGAAGTACGGGAGGGAGAATTCGGCCTCTAGCAGTGCGGTGAGCTCCTCTTGGATGGGCTCGGCCCACTTGCCAACGAGCACGATGAACTTGTCAATAGTCCACGCCACGCGGCCACGGGGCACCTGCGTATAGTCGCCCTTGAACTTGGTGTCCAAGTGCTTCGCCTGCGCCCGGAAATATTCCTTGGCCCACACCTGCCTGTGCAGCTGTGGGTAGTTGATGAAGGGCTTACCTTTCTCAGCAGCCTCTTCCACCATCTGTGGCGTCAGTTCCTTCTTGCGCACGCCAAACAGCGTGTTGTCCTCCGAATCGTACCAGAAGATCCCCACGCACGGCATCTGCTCGTCGAAGGACTTCATGTCCTCCATTTGTGCCTTATGGTCTTTATCGTTGAGTTGGGTCATAATGATTCTGATTTAGTTTGAGGGAATAAATAATCCCTCATTTGGTCTGTTTGAATTTCGTCTTTATCTTTATACGAGGTCCGAACAGGTCGTGTGCCATGCACGGACCTCGTAATATTAGAAGGTGAGGTACGTTTCGCCGGCCCAGTCGGTATTGATCGTCACACCGGTAATCGATGTGGATGAAGACCCGGAACCGTTGAAGAATGCACCAGAGAGCCACGTGATATGGTTCTGCTCCATCGGGACGTCGAACTCGCGCTCATAAAGCACATTGCCACTGGCATCGAGGGCCGTCACCTTCAGGGCGATATTGTCCGAGAGTTCGTGCAGGAACGTATAGAGGTCGAACTGCTTCTGACTGCCGTCCGTCACGTCGAACGTCACCGTCTGCTTGCTCGCCACACTGCCCAGGCCCGTCGCGGCATTGAAGGCTCCCGAGCCGCCGGTGTAGTAGAACTGCATCTTGCGGACATCAGCCGGAATAGTCTCGTCGGTGAGACAGAAACGACAGAGGGCCACGATGCGCTCGAGCGTTACGTCAACTTTCAGCGGGTCTTCCGCTTCGATGGTGATGTCGCCACTCGACAGGAAGGTGTCAGTATAGCCGGTCGAGTTGGTGAACTGGATCTTCGCGGGGTTCGTCATCGTGGGGTTGCCATTGGCACTGTGGCCCACAACCACCAACTGATACGTGCCCTCTTCGAGCGAGAATGATACCGTTCCGAAGTTCGCCTGGTCTGACGTCTGGTTAATCTGTTTCAGGCGCGAACCGCTTTGGTCATAGACCGCGAAGTTCAGTCGCGTCACCACCTCAGAAGCCGCTTCGGATGAACGGGTTGAAGTATTGTTTGTACCCCGCGTCAGACTGCCAAACGGAGTCTTTTCTATCTGATAGACGCTGACTCGCAGGTTACCATTTGCATCGCCAGCCGCCTCGTCATTGTCATTAATGATTGCCTTCTCGCAGGAGAACAGCACACCTGTCATCATCAGTGCGAACACTGCACACAGGGCAATATGTACTTTTTTCATAATACATCCTCCCCTGCGTTAGAAGTTCATATTTTGGTCACCCAGCCAGTCTGTCTCTACAGAGAAAGCGCTACTGGTGGCGGCTGTAGGATAAATGGAGCCCGTGAGCTTGGTGCGACGGTTGCGCTTGAACGGCACATCCTCCACTACCGTACTATAAATCATATGTCCCTCACTATCCAGCGTCTCAATGGTCACATCCATCGTTTGCTCGTCGGTGGCCAGGAAGAGGTAACTGATGGAACCGCTCCTTTCGCCAACCGCACTACTGATACTAACCGTACTGCTGAATCCTGTATTGACCGTGGCCAGGCCCGTTGAAGGGCTGAACTGCTTGCCGCCCTTAGAGAACGTCATCCGCACGTTACTGACATTGGCCGGACGATTATCGGTAGAAATCACCTTCAGCTGAGCTACGATGCGGTCGAGCGTCGCACTGAGTTCCAACGCACTGGTGCTCGTGACATTCACCGCCTGGGTCTTCGCAAACGTCTCGCGCGGACTGCCAACTGTAAACGCGGCTTGTGTAGGACCGGTCAGTGTGAACTCATCGTCGTTGTAGAGCGTATACCCCAGCACCACCATGGTGTAGCTGCCCAGGGGCAAATCGAGACTGAAGTTCCCGAAGGTGGTGAAAGTCGTGTTGTCATCGCGGTTCTGCGTGTGCTTGTACACCTCGGTACCGTCACTGGCATAGAATGCCAAGGTCACAAACGAAATACCTCCGTAAGAACCAACAGCAGTGGCACGGGTAGAACCTCCTGTTGTCTCAGGGAATTCCCCCTGCTCTACCGAGAATCCGTTCACACTAACAGTCACCGGTGCCAGCTGACTCTGCTCGTTTGAAAGATTAACACTTGAGTCCAGAGACTCGTCATGACCGCACGAAGCAGCCAACAGCATGAAGGCTGCGAAAAATACTTTTTTGTATTTCATAGGAATTTAATAATTTAATTGAGTTATTAACGGCAGGCACTTTGCCTACCTTCGTATTCCATGAAATACTTTTTATGTCTTCTTCGCGTTGATGATTCCTTAAGAGTCTTCCGTCTTACGTTTCTTCCTCAGTCCTATCCAACGCTCGCCGGCCGTCTTGGTACTCTGCTTGACGAACTGCTTCAGATAAGTGGACTTGGGTTCGTAATTTTTGATGTACGCCTTCACCTGGTTGCGGAAATGCGGCTTGCCCGTGGCAATAAACATGGCGATGTGCAGCCAGGCGCGACTGTCGGTGGCCGCCTTGCTCTCGCGAATCCGCGAGAGGTCTTTCAATTCAGCCTCCACCAGTCCTATGTATTGTTTTATGGCCTTCTGGTCGTTCATCATTCGGGCACAGATAAGCATCAGTGCCAGGTGATGGCGACGCATGGCTCCTTCGGGCATCACGATGGTGCGGTCTTCAAACACATCGTGAAGTGTCTGCTCGTCTTTCCTGCGGCTGGCCTCGGTCTCCTTTTTGTTCGTCTTGCGGCGGAAGATGGCCAGCAACTTCTGCTGGGCATCGTAGACCACGTTCGACGACTTGCCACCGGCACCTGGGTCTTCGTAGGTGACGGTGAGGTTCGAGAACTTGATGTTGAACAGCGTCAGCTCGACGCGCAACTCGATGCGTCCGCCCTTCTTGCGGTTGATAGACTGAATAACGCACTCGCGCCCCACCCCGTCATCGCTGTCGAAAGGCGTATTGGTCAGGCGAATGGTCTGCCCCACCTTCAGCTCGCGTGCAGAGAGTTCCTCGGGCTTGATGAGCACCGAATCGCAGCTGGCCTTCATCATGTCCAGCTGGCGGGGCGTCACCTGCGCCACCACCCCGTCGCCACGACGCAGAAAGAGGATGCTGTTGACCGACGAACGGCTCCACTGTGCTACCGTGGATATAAACTGCTGCCTGTCTGCCGTCTTCGGGATGCGCACGAAGTCGTACCTTCGAAGTGCCGCCCGCAGCGACATCAGACTACTATCAGCCTCAGCCCCACCCGACTCTTGCGGCAGACTGGTGTACGGACAGAAACTGTCATAGCTGCCAGGACTCACCGCATTCTCTTGTGCGATGATGTCCTCCAGATGTTTGGGATTGCTGGTGGTCAGCACATACCAATGGCTCCAATTGCCGTTGTCCGTGTGGCGTGATTCGTCTGCCATAACGCTATTTTCTGTCCTCCGCAGGCAACGATGAGCCCCTGCGTTAAACACCTCATTACCAATTGGTTACAGACACAAAACACCCCGAAACGGCTGACCGGAATCTTGAATAGGCTATGCTCTGCCTTTCTATCCAGCTGCCCGCAACCTGTCAGAAAGTGCACCTTCACGCATTGCCCCATCGGACACGCAGAAGTGCAAAATCGAGCGCAAAGGTACGAATTATTTTCAATAAACCTATTACATAATGACAAAAATTTAAGTATTTGTGCAAATTTTACAAAAAAAAGGTGGTGTAATTCTCACAAAATTCGTACTTTTGCATCCACAAAGAAACAGAAACTTAAAACACATATCATAAGTATGAAGAAGACCACACGACTATTGATTGCGCTGCTCATAGTGGGCGCAACCACGGCAAAGGCACAGTTTGCCCAGCCAGACATGGACAGCAAGTATGCAACGGAGCTGGTGAAGGCAGGCACAGCGGCAGCAGACTTCAAGATGAAGACCCCCGACGGCAAGACTATCCAGCTGTCGAAATACGGAAAAGGGAAGATCGTGGTGCTAGACTTTTGGGCTTCATGGTGCCCCGACTGCCGTAAGGATGTGCCGGAGGTAGTGCGGCTGTATGAGACATACCGACAATATGGTGTAGAGTTCATTGGCATCTCAATGGACACCAACGTGGAGGCCTGGAAGAAAGCCATTGAGCAGTTTGGCATTACCTATCCACAAGTAAGCGAATTGAAAAAATTCAAGGAAACGGATATCGCGAAGGCCTATGGTGTGAAGTGGATTCCCTCGATGGTAGTCGTGGGGCCAGACGGACAGGTCAAGCTCTCCACGGTGCTGACGTATAAAGTGGACAAGTACCTAAAGGAACTGACAACGGGAGGCTATAAGGGGGCCAGCAAAGGCGAGGCAGTGTCGATTGACGGTGACCACGGCCGTCTGAAGGCCATCATCCAGAAGCCCGAACTGAAGCAGGGCGAGCAGTGTCCGATGGTCATCTTCTGTCACGGCTTTGGCGGCACGAAGGGCGGTCCGCTGTTTGAACTCATCGCTGACACTCTGCAAGCCCACGGCATCGCCAGCATCCGCTTCGACTTCAACGGTCACGGTGAGAGCGAGGGCGAGTTCAAGGATATGACTGTGCCCAACGAGATAGAGGATGCCAAGAAGGTGGTGGAGTATGTGCGCAATCTGAAATACGTAAGCGGTCTGGCCATCGTAGGCCATTCGCAGGGCGGTGTCGTAGCCTCGATGACTGCCGGCCAACTGAGTGAAGCGCTGGGCGAGCCCGCCTTTAAGGCCGTAGCGCTGATGGCTCCTGCGGCCGTGCTGCGTGATGATGCCATCCGCGGCAACACGATGGGCAAGCAATACGACCCCTTCGACCCGGGCGAGTATGTAGAGCTTTGGGGCGGCATGAAACTCGGAGGCCAGTATATCCGCACAGCTTTCAGTCTGCCCATCTATGAGACGGCAGCCAAGTATCAGGGACCGGCGCTCATCATCCACGGCAATGCTGACCGCGTGGTGCCTTACACCTACGGTGAACGGTATCACGAGATCTGGCCCAAGAGCCAGTTGGTGATTCAGGAATACTTTGACCACGGCTTTTCTCAGAACATCTATCGCACGACGGATATTGTTGCCGACTACCTGATCAAGCAACTGAAATAGCGGCAGAAAGACAATGTGCCTGTCATGCCGCTATACCGGAGCGACAGCCATTCGATGAAATGCAACAAACGAAGACTTCCATATTTCAGAGACCTGCGTGGGTGGTGGTTTTTGCCCTGACGGCAGCCATCGCATGGGGATGGGCGTTCCCGCTGATCAAGGTGGGCTTCAGCGCCTTTGGCATCGCCCCCGACATGACAGGCAGTAAAATGCTCTTTGCCGGCATCAGGTTTGCTACTGCCGGGCTGATAGTCCTTACCGTTGCCCACAGCAGCGGAAGGTCTTTCAGTACGTGTAAGACAAGCGACTGGACGTTCATCCTCGCCTTTACACTGATGAACACAACACTCCACTATTTCTTTTTCTACGTCGGAATGTCGCACAGCGAGGGGGCGCGCGCTGCCATTCTCAACTCGCTGAGCACCTTCCTCGTAGTGATGTTGGCTTGTGCCTGCTTCAAGAGCGACAGGCTAACCCAGCGCAAATTGCTGGGCTGTGCCGTCGGATTCAGCGGCATCCTGACATTGAACCTCGGGGGTGCTGACAGCGGCCGTTATACATGGCTGGGCGACGGCATGATTATCCTGAACGCCATCTGCGGTGCGTGCGCCAACCTGATGACGCGCGGACTGAGCCGGCGGGTAGACGTCTTTGTCGGCACGGGCTATAGCCTCACCATCGGAGGCCTGCTGCTCATCGTACCCGGGCTGGCCTTCGGGGGCACGCTGCCCCAGGTCAACCTGCTTGGTATCACGTGTCTGCTGCTGCTCGTCGCTATCTCTGCCATTGGATTTGCACTCTACAACAAGCTGCTCAGCCTGAACCCTGTCGGAAAAGTGGCCATCTATAATTCGCTGATTCCCATCGTGGGTGCACTCACCTCATGCCTCTGCCTGGGCGAGACGTTTCATGCAAAATATGCTCTGGCAGGTGGTTTGGCCGCCCTCGGCATCTGCATCATCAATAAAGGCAAAAACTGATTTCCCTGCCGCTCACCGCTCTACATGCAGCAACTGGGTGATCTGGCGGGTCAGCGTGGCGGGACGGTTGTCGATGAATGCATCAAGGATACGCGAACGACCACTTACGGGTATGAGGTCATAGTCAGCCACAGCGGCTGGTATCAACGCACTATGCCCTTCGCGCAGCAGTATTTGGTCGCCGGTACTTCTGACGCGCAAGGTGCAGTCGCCCTGAATGCTCATAGTGATGATAAAGCTGTCGTACTTCAGCAGGTTACGATGGAAGCGGTCTGTGAACTCCAACACGCGGACGCTGAAAAAGGGTGTGTCGACCACGAGCACAGCGCGATTGTCGGGCTGTGGATAAGTGGTACGATAGTCACGCTCTACCCGATAGTCTATGGCCTGTGCAGCCAGTTCTGTATGCAACTGACGCGGCTTGCCGTCGAGTCCGGGACGGTTGTAGTCGAAGATGCGATAGGTGACGTCCGACGACTGTTGGACCTCTGCCAGACGGATGCCGCCGCAGATAGCATGCACACGGCCCGAGGGGAGATAGAACACATCGCCAGGCTGAACAGCATGGCGAGCCAACACCTCGGTGATAGTGCCGTCTGCCACACGCTGCCTGTACTCCGAGGGTGTGATGTACTCACGGAAGCCTGCATAGAGGGCTGCGCCAGGTTTGGCGTCAAGTATATACCACATCTCCGACTTGCCCATCTTCCCATGTTCGCGCATTGCCATCTCATCATCCGGATGGACCTGTATGGAGAGGTCTTGCCGGGCATCAATAACCTTAGCCAACAAGGGCAACTGGTTATGATAGCGGTCAGCCACACCGGCACCGAGCACCTCAACGGGCTGGCGGCCAATGACTTCGGTGAGCAGCATGCCTGCCCACGCGCCATTCCTGACGACCGACTCTGACTGCGGTACTGCAGACACATCCCAGTCCTCGGTACCCCAGACGAGGGTCTTCCGGTTCTCGCGAAACAACAATGGATATAATGAACTTGCCATGATTGTGTCCTTTTTGTTTAACAAAAAAGACATTGCTCTTTAAGCAATGTCTCCTGGGGTGCCCGGTGGGACTCGAACCCACGACATTCAGAACCACAATCTGACGCTCTAACCAACTGAACTACGGGCACCATTTCTGAATTGCGGGTGCAAAGGTACACATTTTTTGTGATACCACCAAATATTTCCCGAAAATAATTTAAAAAATATCTTGCACTAACAACACCTAACACACCTCAAGCCCTTTGTACAAGAGCTTTTCAGAGGGGTGGCTAGGTGTTGGGTTACTTTTTAAAACTCGAGTTTAGTTTTCAGGCGCAGGAGTCGGAGCAGCGGGGGCTTCTTCCTGCACAGGACTGCCCACAAGGCTGTTGGCATTGCCGGCGCTGGTTGCAGCGCTACCCTCCACCTGGTCAATCAGGTTGACGTTGGCCTCGTTTTTAGGAGCGACATATGCGCATGCGATACTCACGACGACCATGAATGCAGCGAGTGACCATGTGGCTTTCTCGATGAAGTCGGTAGTTTTGCGCACACCACCAATCTGGTTGTACGACGAGAAGTTAGAGGCCAGGCCTCCACCTTTAGATTCTTGAATCAACACGATGCCCACCATCAGTACGGCGGCGATGACAATCAAGACGATTAGAAGAAAATAAGTTCCCATTTTGTCAAATTATTTTATATTACTATTTTTAATTAATTTCTGTAAGAATCTGATTTGGTCTGCAAAGTAAACACTTTTTTTCGAATCCTGCAAACTTAATTGCTGAATAATTTCCAATGCACGCGAATAATTGCCTTGTTTAATATGAATTCGCGCCAATGTTTCGGTATAATAGCCCTCTTTGCCACTATTACCGCCTGCATCTGATGCCATTTCGAGGTCAGGCTTCAGGATAGGGGTCTCGCTGAGAACTATCTTGCCTTTGTCATTATTTATGAACGAATCAATGAGCTGCTGACCAATGAGTTGAGGCACTTGGGAAGCAGCCTCCCGGTCGTCGTCGCTCTCGCTCTGCATGAGATAGGCCACATAGTCCACAGCAGCATCTGCAGGCGTGGGCTTGCGCTTGGTCCGATTCTCGACAGGTTCGTTCTCCTTGGGCAGGGAATCGAGGAAATCGTCAATCAGCGAGAGGGTACGGCTGTCGCGCTCCTCGGAGGTAAGTATAGGCTCGGCATCGGTCTCAGCATGACTTTTGTTGGAGCGGAGCTGGTAGTGAGCAGCCTCTATCATCTGAAACAGCACACGGCGGTCTGTGATGTAAATGGCGGCGCGGCGCAGTTCCTGATCGAAAGTAGGGTCGTGAAGCAGGTAGAGGTTTTGCAGCATGAGCAGCCTAGCGGTCTGGAAATAGGGATAGAGCGCCAGTGTGGATCGCAACTCGTAGAGGGTGTCGCGGTCCATTTTCTCGGGGTGATTGATGTATTGAACGATCTCCATCTATACTTCTCTCTTTATTTCTTTGTGCCTGCCATCACCAATTTGATACAGTGGCATTGAATATCTGGTCGACTATGTTCTGTACCATCTCGGTAACCAACTCCTCCTGCACAGAGGCCAGCGACTGAGTGGTGTTGTAGGTAGAGGTGGCGGTGAACTGCCGCTCAAAGTCCTGCTTGTGGTCGGCATTGTTCGTGAAGCGCACGTTGACTGTCATCGACAACTCGGTCTGTGCTGAGTAGCCCTCGCTGCTCACCGACTTGTTGCGCTGATCATAGCGTGTAATCTCGCCTTCGACCTTGAGGTCGCCACCGCGCTTCACCTGTATCAGTTTGGTGTGGTCGGCATAGTAGTTGCGCAGGTCGTTGTTGAAGATAGTACCCATCTGGCTCCACACAAAACTGGCACGTATGGGGAACTCGTTGATCTGGATAGTCTTCGTCTTGTTGTAGTCGATGCTGGCACCATTGAAGGTGTAGCACGAGGTGCAAACCAGCGTACACAGCAGCAACAGCAGGCCAAGACCATATTGGCGCAGGCGGCGGTAGAGTGTGCGGTCGCTAATGCCCAACTCCTGTGCGGCACGCTTGCGGTTGCCACCATTGCGTTCCAGCGCCTTCTCCAGCATCTGCCGGCTCAAGTCGTTTAGGTTCAGATTCTCCTGCTCGGGCGTCGGTTCAATGTATTCCTCAGCCTCAGCATCCTCCAGAGGGGCTGCAATGGGAGCTATCGGGCTGATAGTATGGATAGGCGATGCCGGCGTTGTTTTCACATCGTCCATCTGCTTTTTCAGCATACTGATCTCACGGCGCATGTCGTTGACATTGCCACGCAGTTCAAAAAGTATCTTGTAGAGTATCTCGCGTTCGTTCTCGAACGTGTGGTCGCTACTGTTACCCACTACAGCCAACTGTGTGGTCTCTCGATCCTGAGGGATAAACTTCGAGAGGATGGCGGGCGTGATGATGCGCTCGTTGCTGAGTATCGACATCTGCTCGGTTATATTCTTCAGCTGGCGCACATTGCCAGGCCACTTGTAGCGCATCAGCATCTGTTTGGCCTCGTCGGTCAGCACGATACGTTCCATGTGGTATTTCTCAGCCATCTGCAGGGCAAACAGGCGAAACAGCAGGACGATGTCCTCACCTCGGTCGCGTAGCGGAGGCATCTGGATGGGTATGCTGTTCAAACGGTAGTACAGGTCCTCGCGGAAACGCCCTTCACTGATGGCCTGACGGATGTTCACGTTGGTGGCAGCCACAATACGCACATCGGTCTTGCGAATCTCAGTGCCGCCCACTGGGATATACTCGCCCGTCTCCAGTACTCGCAGCAGCCGGGCCTGGGTAGCTAACGGCAACTCACCTACTTCATCGAGAAACAGGGTGCCTTTATCCGCCACGCCAAAATAGCCGGGCGAGTCAGCCACCGCACCGGTATACGACCCCTTGACATGACCGAAGAGCTCGCTATCGATGGTGCCCTCAGGTATGGATCCGCAGTTGATGGCGAAATACTTCGCGCGCCTGCGCGGGGACATATCATGTATTACGCGCGGGATGATCTCCTTCCCTACACCGCTCTCACCGATGATTAGCACGCTCAAGTCGGTGGGCGCAACCTGCAAGGCTACGTCGAGCACATGGTTCAGGGCATCGCAGTTGCCCACGATGTTGTACCGTTGTTTGATGCGTTGTAATTCAGCAGTATCCATAATTGGCTGACAAAATTACGCATTTTTTTTCAAACAACTGCAACTTTGGCAGAATTTTAACGCATTTTCTTTTGGCGGACACTCTTTTTTTCGTAATTTTGCAGTCAGAATAACAACTAATCGTAAAAAACAACCCTAAAAGACAATGACGACACTAACAATTCTGATTATCATCGCCTTCGTCACCGGCTATGCCTGCATAGCGCTGGAGAGTGTGACCAAGGTGAACAAGGCAGCCATCGCCTTGCTGATGTTTGTAATCTGCTGGACCCTCTTCATGGTGGGAGGTCCGCTGCAGTATCCCGAGGTTTCTGAACTGATGCCTGAGTTTGGCAACAATCTGGCACAGACGGTGAGCTCCATCATCGAGAAGCACCTGGGCAGCACCGCCACCACACTATTTTTCCTGCTGGGCGCAATGACCATCGTGGAGCTGGTAGACCAGAACGGCGGTTTCAACTTCGTGCGCGACACCCTGCAAACCAAGTCGAAGCGGGCTTTGCTCTGGCGGATAGCCTTTATGACGTTCATCCTTTCTGCCATACTCGATAATCTGACCACATCGATTGTGATGATCATGATTCTGCGCAAGTTGGTGGCTGAGCGCAGGGACCGCATCATCTATGCCTCGCTCGTCATCATAGCAGCCAACTCGGGAGGAGCCTTCTCACCCATCGGTGATGTCACCACCATTATGCTGTGGAACAAGGGCGTCATCACAGCAGCAGGAGTCATCTGTGAGATTCTCATCCCCTCGCTGGTTTCGATGGCCATTCCTGCCTATATTCTCTCGCTCTCGCTGAAGGGCAACCTTGAAGCCCCCACAGAAAGTACGCAACTGTCTGAGGCTGAAGAGCTGTCAGCTACCCAGCGCAAAATCATATTCTTCCTTGGCGTGGGCGGTCTGATCTTTGTACCCATCTTCAAGACTATCACCCATCTGCCACCCTTTGTGGGCATCCTGCTGGTACTAGGCGTGCTCTGGACGGTGACCGAGATCTTCTACATTCGCATTCACCAGGAGAGTGAGGACACAGCCAACAACACCAACACGCAGAAGCGTGTGTCGAAGATGCTGTCGCGCATCGACATGGACACCATCCTCTTCTTCTTAGGCATCCTGATGGCAGTAGCCTGCTTAGAGACAATTGGCGTGCTCACCATGCTGGGCGATGGACTCAACACCGTGTTCAACGGCAACTACTACATCATCAACGGCATCATCGGTGTGCTTTCAAGTATTGTCGACAACGTGCCTCTGGTGGCAGGCTGCATGGGCATGTATCCTATGGCAAGCGACGCAATGGTGCAGGCCAATGCTGCCTTGGCCCCCTATGCCCTCGACGGCATCTTCTGGCAACTGCTGGCCTATTGTGCCGGTGTGGGAGGCTCCATGCTAATCATTGGCTCAGCTGCCGGTGTAGTGGTGATGGGTCTGGAAAAGATCACCTTTGGCTGGTATTTGAAGCGCATCTCATGGATAGCTTTTGTGGGCTATCTGGCCGGCATAGGCTGCTACTGGGCCCAGAACGCCATTATGGCTATGTTCTAAGCCTAGTCCCGGCGACCTGCTGCTCTAAGGCAAGCGCAGGTCGCTGGGTTTGCGTCCCGTCTTTAGTTTGAACTTTGCAGAGAAATAGTCTGGCGACTCGAAATTCAGTCGGTAGGCTATTTCTTTGATGCTCATATCAGTAGTCGACAGCAGTTCCTTGGCACGCTGCAGCCGTAGGTCCTGCTGGTAGGTGGCAGGCGACAGTCCCGTGTGCTCCTTGAAAAGCTTGCGGAAATTAGAGTAGCTGACCCCAAGTTCCTCAGCCACCTCCTGAATGGTGAGCGAACTCTCGAGTGACTCGCGGATGCGGAGACGGGCCCGGTTCACCATATCCACATGCAACTGACTCCGCGTCTGCAACTGGATGTTACGCTCCAGAGAGTACATCATGCCTATCAGATGGTTCACCAAGCCTGCCAGCAACTGCTGAGAGTAGGCCGCCTCTTCCGAGGCCGCCTGATACGCCTGTTTGTAGAGACTGACTATCAAACCGGAATAGCCCACATGGTAGACGGGTTTTGTGGGCGAGAGAAATCCTGCCCGGACACGGTCGTCCATATTACGTCCCTTGAAGCCTATCCAGTATTTCTTCCAGCCTGTGGGACCCGTGGGGTGATAGCTGTGCCACTCACCCGGGAACAGCAGGAAGAAGTCGCCCTCCTTCAGTTTGGCCTCAGGCACGGTACGACTGTGGAATACGCCTTGTCCCTCGATGATATACAGGAGCTGATACTCGGGCAAGATGCGTCCTCGCTCTAACTCGAAGTAATAGCCGTCGGCATGTCCGCGCGTGGGATAAGGGTCATCGGGCCCTATCTCCTCGTAGCCGATGGTGGTGACCGTCAGGCCCCACAACTCATCGCGCTCGCTGGCTAGCATGTAATTACTGATCTGCATAAATATATTGTTTAGATTATCTGTTCACAGGGAATCCACATCCAGAAGGTGGAGCCGGTACCCTCACCGTCGCTTGTCACACCGATTTTGCCGCCGCAACGCTCAGCAATGGAACGACAGATGCTGAGCCCCAGTCCTGTACCTTGCACAAAGTCGTTCAGCTTTACGAAACGTTCGAACACGCTATCCTGCTTGTCCTTGGGTATGCCGGCACCGGTATCCTCGCAGTAGAAATAGAGGCCTCCATTCTCGTAACGATAGCCCACCTTGATATGACCCTGATGAGTGTATTTCACCGCATTCGTCACGAAGTTGGTAATCACCTGCTGCACGCGCCCTTTGTCGAGCGACGTGCGGAAATGCTCGTAGGGGTTGTCCTTGAGGAACTGCACACCAGGCTCCTGCACACGCTGCTGGAGCGTCTGGCAGATGTCATCAAACGTCTCGGCGAAATCAACCTCAGCTGGTTCTATGGTCAGAATTTGACCAGTATCGGCAGATTCAAGGATATCGTTGATGAGCCGCAGCAGCATGTCGCAATTATTACGGATGATACGAATAAACTCCTGACGGTCGGTGGGGTCATCGACAACCTGAAGCAGGTCGCTAAAGCCGACTATGGCGTTGAGGGGTGTGCGTATTTCGTGCGTCATATTGGCAAGGAAGGCACTCTTCATCATACCCGAAGCCTCGGCTCTGGTGCGTTCCTTGCGCAGTTGCTCCTGGGCATTCATCAGGTCATCCAAACGACGTAGCACACCAAACAGCCCAGTCAGTTGTCCCTGCTCATCGAAGGTAGGCATGCCGCTGATGGCGTGCCACTGCGGATGGTCTGACTCAGGAGAATAGCGGAAATGCCGCACCATGCTGAACGACTTGGGAGCAACCAGCAGGCGCTTCATGGAGTCGGATGCCTGTTGGCGCTCGTCTTCAAACAGACTGTCCAGGTATTCGTCGAATGTCTCGACATACTCCTGCCTGCTGAGCGAACGCGTGAACACAATTTGGCCCGTGGCGAGCGAATAGTTCCACACATACATATCACTACTACTAAGTAGACGAGCCAACTCTTCCTCATAGCGGCTGATATCGCGGGCTATGCGCTCCAGTTCTTTCTCACGCTGCCGCTGTTCACGGTCTATGAGGCGGCTTTCTGTCAGGTCACGGGCGGTGATGATGTAGAACTTCAGGCTGCCGTCTTCATCATGCGTGGGAGTCAGTCGGAATTCTATGTATCGGTCGACGCCTGCCTCGGGATAGTACATGTGCTGACATACATGAAATGATTCGTTGCTTGTCGGGTCGAAATCGTCCTTGAACAGGGGGATGTCAAACATACACATCTGACGGAAAAAAGTCTCACCAGCCTCATCGAAGCAGCACAGCTGGCGCATTGCTTGATTCAGGTCGATCAGCATACCATCGGGACCATAGAACGACATGGGCACCAGGTTGATGTTGAAGACCTGAATATAGCGGCGGGTCATGGCGTTTACCTTCTCAGCACTACGACGGGCATGGCGTCTCAGCATCTGACTGACGAGTACAGCCACAATGGCCAGCACTATCACCGCGATGAACACAAGCGGTTCATAGCCTACTGGAAGCACCAGCAAAGCTGACAGATGTCTGACATGTCGGTTTCTATTCATAATGCGCCGTTCATCTTCTTTCACCTCTTCTTATATTACTCACTTACGTTCTACTATGCTGGCGGCACAGGGCAGGGAGAGCCAGACCGTAGTGCCCCTATCCTCTTCCGACTTGATGTGAATGGAGCCGCCCATTTGCGTTGCCAACTCGTAACATATTGACAGCCCTAGCCCCGTGCCTTTGGCTGCGCCTGTAGCAAACCTGTCGAAAATATGATCCATCAGTCCTGCAGGCACACCGCCACCCGTATCCTCCACCATGACCACCAGCAGATCGCCGGTATAGTCATAGCGGGCACGCACATAACCCTTCTCTGTATGCCGCACCGAGTTGGCTATCAGCTGCTCCATGATATGCTCAATATTCTTGCTGTCGACGGTGATAACCAGACGGTTATAGGGATTCTCGGTCTTAAACTCCACCTTGGGTTCCTGATCTTGATGACATGCCACCCAGCAATTTTGCACCATACCATCAAAGAAAAGTGCGAAATCCACGGGTTGTGGGTTGATTTCAATCATACGGGCATCAAGGCGCGACAGGAACAATATATTATTGATGAGCTTCAACAGCGAAGCTGAATTATCCTTTATCTCGTTGACGAACACAAGTTCGTCCTCCGGGGCGTGGGGCTGCTGGAAGAACTCCGCAAAGCCTACGATAGAATTCAGAGGTGTACGGATCTCGTAGTTCATATTGCGAAGGAACGCATTCTTGACAGTCTCGACATCCCGAGCTCGCTCCGTCTCCTGCTGCAACTGCTCTTCCGTGATTTTCAGTTCACTGACATTGCGGCACACTCCCACATATTCCTTCACCTGACCTTGTTCATCATATTGGGGAATGAAATTCAACTGCAGAAACAGCGGACGGCCTTGGATATTGAGGAATGTCTTCACGGTGAGTTCCACTGTTGTCCGCGACAGGTTATCCATACTGCTGAAAGCCTGATGGGCTGCAGAGCGCGACGCAATCTTCAGATACTGCATGGCTCGCGTCTGCGTCAGTTGGTGCTGAACGGTAGATATGTTGCTATAAACAAACAGAAGGTGGGTGAAAGGATTGTATGACACGAGACGCATACCGCCCACTTGCAACACATAATTGATGTTATCGATATAACGCGACACCTTTTCGTTGGCTTTATTCAGGCGCTTCAAGGCCTCGCGCTGCATCTGGCTGAACCGACATTCATCCGATACCTCTAATCCTGTGGCATAGATACCCTGCAATCTGTTCTGGTCATCAAACACTGGCATCAGTTTCAGTTCATACCAGACCGACTCGGCACTCTGTCCGTCAGTTTCCGGTAGGTCCACGGTGATTGTAGCATGGAAGATATCTTCCATCTGGTATTCATCATACGGCAGACCGAAGAATTCGTAAACATTAACCCTGCGCTTCAATAGTTCCTCACAATGGCAACGGAACGTGCTGCACGCCTTGTCATTCAAGCGACGAAGAATGCCTTGACTGTCAAAATAGAGCATGTCGACCATCGCCGTGTAGAAGACGGACTGATAGCGCAGCATCGTATCCTTCATGTGATGCTGCTGTCGTCTGGCATGAAGACTATCCTTCAGAGCACGGAAAACGAAGATGGAAACCAACAGAAATACTATGACAATGGCACATGCCGCCAGCCAACCCCACGTGGATAAGCCTGCCACTACGCATTCTGTATAGACAATATGTTCCATCAGCATCGCATTTTGACTGTGCAAATATACACAAAAATCGGAATATCTGCAAACTATTCGCCTTTTTTCTTATGTTTTTGGACTTTTTACCCGAAAATTTGGCAAAAAGTCAAAGCGTCATGACAAAACGGGCACCATCGGTATAGATTGTGTCGAGCACAACATCGCCTCCCAGACGACGCGCCAGGCTACGGGCTACCGCCAGACCGATGCCCGTGCCGTCGTAGTATTCGTCAAGCTGCACAAACTCGTCGAAGATACGTTCTGCCTCGTGAGCAGGAACACCGATGCCGTCGTCCTCTACCACAAAGCAAGCATGACCGTCATGCTGGCTCACCGACAGCGTGACACGTGCTTTTTCCCCGTTCCCCTTGGATGTCATAAAGGCCTCAGCAGGGCGTGTGAACTTCATTGCATTGTCAAGCAGCAGTTCCAGGATACGCACTGCCGAGCGCTGGTGGGTCTTAATAGGCACATCTGCCCCCTCTTCCGCTTTCACCTCAAATGTCAGGTGCGACGCTTCGGCAATGCCTGACGTCATCACGGCCTCGTCTGCAATATGCCTGGCCGATACCTCATCATCGCGTGTCAGAACAGTCTGACTGCTCACATCGGCCAGTTCCAGCATCTTGTTGACCAGTCCTGTGATGCGGCCGGTATTCTCTAATATCTGTTGGGATACAGAAGCCTTCTCCTCATCCGACAGCTTCGTGTCAGGCGATGCCAGAATCTGCGTGAATCCGCTCAGGATATTCAGCGGCGTACGTATCTCATGAGATATCTGCTTGATGAAGGCGCTCTTCATGCGCGTCGACTCCTCCGCACGGGCATTGGCAACCACCAGGGCCTCGTTCTTTTCCGACATCTGGTCGTAGGCCGCCAGTAACTCCTGATGGGCAATCTGTAAGCGTTTGCTCAACCGATGGCGGTTGACGCTGTAGAGTATCAGGAATACGAATGTAAGCAACAGTCCTAACAGCCACACCCATATCGGTATCTTGATTGCTCCGAACTGTGAAACGACATTCTCGCCATAGACTTCGTCAATCAGACCCTCAGCTTCCATCCTTTTCAACTCGGCATTGATGGAATCTATCAGCTGTACGTTATAGCTGGCATAACAGTACTCCCGCGGCTCAAGGGTCAGTTCATCGGCTTGCAGCAGATGCTTCAACCGATACTGCTCTATAAAGTAGGCAGCCTGAAAACGATAGCATATCAGACCGTCGTACTCACCTTCGGACAGTCGGAGGAAGGCCTCGCCCAAGTCGGTCACCGACACACCCTGAGCTTCCTCATTCTTCAGCATCGTACCTATGGGGCGCGACTTCATATAGGCAATTTTCTTGTCTTTCAGATGTCGGAAGTCGAATTCGGTATAGTCTTTCTTCCTATACACAATCTGATAATAGAGTCTGAACACGGCCGTCGAGTAGTTAGTCACGTCCTTGCGGTAAGACGAATAGACCATCATACCCAGGTCGTACTTGCCCCCGATAATGCCCGGCGACATCTTGTCCCAGATATTCGGCGAGAAGGTAAAGGGGATGCCCATGCGCTGCATCAGCATCTTGGTAAACTTGACATCATAGCCGCTGGGGACACCGTTGCCATCGACATACTGCAGGGGTGCATAGCTTGTGTTCATGCCCATAATCAGCGGGCGGTCCTGACTGAAGCCCAATTCGGTGGCTAATGCGCTCACTTCGGTCACCTCGTCAGAACCATGGAACAGTACATCCCAACGGTCATCGCAAGCCAACAGCACACCCAGTCCCAGCGTAACTGCAGCTATTATTATTCCATTTCGTAGTCTGCGAAATGTCATGCTATGCTATCTCTCGGTTTTATGGTTTATGGTTTTGTGAAGAGCAACTATTTGTTGAGAATCTTTCTGGTCTGACTGCCAATCTTCACCACATAGACGCCCTTCTGCAGTTGACTGATATTGAAGACCGCCGGCTGCGATACGGCAAAGACCACTTCACCTTTTGTATTATATAGGGTCACCTGCTCTCCTTCTGCCACATTAACTTTCAGCTGACCATTCTCCATCACGACTGCCGACTTACTGACCGCTGGTGCGGCAACAGCATTTATGCCGCTCTCCGAGAAGAACATTTTATTCAACGATGTCAGGGGGAGGCGCTGCTCACCGCCACTGGCCAGCATGAGAACCATGTCGCTCGTATCGAACGTGATCTTCTGTATCTGACTTACCTCAAAACTGGTCTGTGTACCTGTTTGGTCCACTGTCAGATACTGGTAGTTGTCTGCCTCTGCCAACGAAGTTGTCAGAAGCATTGTCAGGGACAAAATAATCTTAGATAATTTCATACGCATTGCATTTTCGATGCAAAGTTATGAATATTTTTGGGAAAAAAGACGGTCTAACCATGTTTTTTTATAAAAAACCAGTCATTTTGTTGCTCATTTCAAATAAAAGTACTAAATTTGTCAGCAGAAAAACTTTATAACAACAAATTATGATCGACGTAAAGCAAACACTACAGCAAGCAGAGGAGCGCATGGAGATGGCTTCCATGTACCTCGAAGAGGAACTCAACCGCATACGCGCAGGACGTGCCAATGTGGCCATCCTTGATGGCGTACGCGTAGAATCATACGGTAGCAAAGTACCCCTCAATCAGGTAGCTACCGTGAACTGCCCCGACGCACGTACCATTGCCATCAAGCCATGGGACAAGAAGCAGATCCGTGACATTGAGAAAGCCATCATGGACAGCGACGTAGGCATCACACCCGAGAATAATGGCGAGGTCATCCGCCTGGGCATTCCCCAGCCCACCGAAGAGCGCCGCCGCGACCTGGTGAAGCAGTGCAACAAGATTGCCGAGAAAGCCAAGGTCGAGGTGCGCAATGTGCGTGGCGACATCAAGGAGAAACTGAAGAAGGCTATCAAGGACGGACTCTCTGAGGACAATGAGAAGGATGCCGAGATGGAGCTCCAGAAGCTGCACGACAAGTACATCAAGAAGCTTGATGCCCTTATTGAGGCAAAGAACAAGGAGATAATGACTGTCTAATTGACAATTGATAATTGACAATTGAAGGGTCTTGTCGTAAAGAATACTGGCAGTTGGTACACCGTTCGTACGGACGATGGCCAACTGCTTGATTGTAAGATAAAGGGAAACTTCCGCCTAAAGGGTATCCGGAGCACCAATCCTGTGGCTGTGGGCGACAGGGTTTCTGTGGTTTGTCAGGAGCCAACGGCCAACAGCCAACAGCAAACCGCCTTTATTACTGAAATTGAGGACCGCCGCAACTACATCATCCGCAAGAGTATCAATCTCTCGAAGCAGAGTCATATCATCGCGGCCAACGTGGATCAGGCCTTCCTCATTGTCACGGTTGCCAATCCGCAGACCTCTACCACCTTCATCGACCGCTTCCTGGCTTCGGCAGAAGCTTATCGCGTGCCGGTAGTGCTGGTGTTCAATAAGACGGACCTGCTCGATAATGACGGTCGGCGCTATCAGGAGGCGATGGTCAACCTCTATGAGACCGTTGGCTATGAGTGCCGCCAGATCTCTGCCGAGACAGGCAAAGGAGTGGAGGAATTGCGTCCGATGCTTGAAGGGAAGATCACGCTGCTCAGCGGCAATAGCGGGGTGGGGAAGTCCACCCTTATCAACCGTCTGGTACCAGGTGCCAATCTGCGTACGGCCGAGATCAGCGATGCCCACAATATGGGTATGCACACCACCACATTCAGTGAGATGATTCCGCTAACAGCTAATAGCCAAGAGCCAACAGTCTCTTACCTCATCGACACTCCGGGCATCAAGGGCTTCGGCACGTTCGATATGGAGCCCGAGGAGATAACCAGCTATTTCAAGGACATCTTCCATTTTTCCAAGGAATGCCGGTTCTCCAACTGCACCCATACCCACGAGCCGGGCTGTGCTGTGCTCAAGGCGCTTGAGGAGCATTACATCGCGGAGAGCCGCTATCAGTCGTATCTCTCCATGCTTGATGACAAGGACGAAGGGAAATACCGTGAGGCGCAATGAAAGTGAAGAGTGAAAAGTGAAGAGTGAAGAATTTGCTACTGCATTATGATTCTTGAAATCACTTCATTAAACGAGCCGGGAGTCGAGGTCTTTGGTCAGTTGACGGAGGCCCAGTTGCGCAATGTCCTTGACCCCGAAAAGGGCATCTTCATTGCCGAGAGTCCCAAGGTGATCCGTGTGGCTCTCGATGCTGGCTATGAGCCCTTGTCGCTGCTCTGCGAGCGAAGGCATATCACTGGCGATGCGGCCGATATCATAGCTCGTTGTGGCGAGATACCTGTCTATACGGGCGGGCGTGAGCTGCTGGCTCAACTCACAGGCTATACCCTGACACGTGGGGTGCTCTGTGCGATGCGCCGTCCGAAACCTCAATCGTTGCAGGGTATTCTACAAAAGGCACGCCGTGTGGTGGTCATCGACGGAGTGGTCGATACTACTAACATTGGTTCCATTTTTCGCTCGGCGGCAGCCCTGGGCATCGATGCCGTACTGCTCACGCATAACTCCTGTGACCCGCTCAACCGACGGGCGGTGCGGGTTTCGATGGGCTCCGTGTTCCTGGTGCCTTGGACATGGCTCGATGACTATGCCGACCTGAAAGAGCTGGGCTTCAAGACAGTGGCTATGGCGTTGACGGATAAGTCGATTTCGCTGGACGCTCCCATTCTGAAACAGGAGCCCCGTCTGGCTATTATCATGGGAACCGAGGGCGACGGCCTTCCACATGATACTATCGCCCATGCCGACTATGTGGTTCGTATCCCCATGGCGCATCGTGTTGACTCACTCAACGTCGCTGCCGCTGCGGCAGTAGCGTTTTGGGAAATAATGAAAGAATGAAATAATGAAAGTTAAATAGATATGAGAAAGGTGATATTATGTTCTTTCCTGATGCTGGGAGTTGCGGCTTCAGCACAGGATACACTGGAAGTAAAGAGTTTTAATCTGGCAGGTCCATACGCCGTGACAGCCCCTGTGGGCATGGACTCTGTCGATGTCAATGGAAAGAAGTTCGATGACAAGAGCCTCTTGGAAGGCTTGTCGCTGTCGGCTACCCCCACCACGACCTTCAAAGGACGGGTCTTGCCCTCGCTCAGCGATGGTAAGTCGGTGGGTGTGCTTTCCTTTTTTCTGAACAACAAGGACTATGCGAAGGGCTCCATCAGCGTGAAGGGTCCCAAGAACTACAAACTCTTCATCGACGGTCAGCCTGCTGACGACGAACTGAAACTGGCCCCTGAGCACCACACCGTCGCCATCAAGTATCTGGCTGAGCCCAACGATTCCGACAGCATCGCCGTCACCATCACCTCTAATTCTCAGTCCTCAATTCTCAATTGTCAATTATCAAAGCAGCACCCCTACATGGTTCACGACCTCACCGACGGTCGCCGTGTGCGTGGCGTGTCGCTTTCTGCCGACGGTAAGTATGTGGTGGTCAGCTACCAGGATACCGAGCGTGGCGGCAAGAGCCGCTGGTCCTATGAGTTACGTGAAGTGAAGAGTGGTCGCCTGTTGCGTTATCTCTCCAGCAATGTCAGGTGGATGCCGCGCAGCTCAGCCTATATCGAGGAGGAGTGGCAGGGCGACAAGCGCGTGCTCTGGAAGGTTGATCCCCTCACGGCGCAGCGCACCCAACTGGCCTACGATATCCCCCGCGACTCATATACCATCAGTCCCACCGAGGATTACCTCATCCTCTATGCCTCAGAGGAAGGGCCCAAGGAGGATGCCGATGTCTATCAGGTGCTTGAGATGGACGACCGTCAGCCCGGATGGCGCACACGCAGTTATCTGAAACGATATGACTTGGCCACTGGTCTCTGCCAGCGTATCACCTTTGGCAACAAGGGCGAGTTTCTTGAGGATATCTCTCAGGATGGTCGCAAGTTGCTTATTGGTACGTCCTACTCCCGTCTTGCACGTCGTCCTACGGAGGTGGTCGATGTTTACCTGATGGATGCCTATACACTGCAGACCGACACGCTGTTGCGCTGCGAGGGCTTCCTGGGCGGTGGTAGCCTGTCGCTTGATGGTACCCAGATCCTGTTCCAGGGTCATCCGGAGGCTTTCGACCGCATTGGTTGTCAGCTTCCAGCCAACGTTACGCCCAGCATGACGGAGAACGAACTGTTCCTTTTCGACATCGCCTCTAAGAAAGTGACGCCGCTCACCAAGGACTTCGACCCCTCTATTGAGCGAGTCGACTGGTCGTGGGCCGACGGACAGATTTATTTCTCGGCCGAGGATCGCGACTATGTGAATATGTTCACCCTCAATCCCAAGACAGGACAGATAACCCAGTTGCCTGTGCAGGGTGACTATTGCTACCGTTTCGATATGGCATCTCATGCACCTGTGCTCGCGTACCTTACTTATAGAACGATGGAGCCTGCTTCGGCATACGTGGCAACGCTTAATAGTGGCAACAGCAAAAAGCCAATAGCCAACAGTCAAACCCTATTCGACGGCAAGACTGCCCTGGGAGATGCGGAGATAGGTACTTGTGAGGATTGGAACTTTACCAATTCAAAGGGTGACACCGTCTACGGACGCCTTTATCTGCCTAAGGACTTCGACAGTACGAAACAATATCCCATGATTGTCTATTATTATGGTGGCTGCTCGCCTGTGAGCCGTTATTTCGAGTCACCCTACGCACCACAGTACTGGAACTCGCTGGGCTATGTGGCCTATATCCTGCAACCCAGCGGTGCTACGGGCTTCGGTCAGGAGTGGGCTTCGCGTCATGTGAACACCGCCGGACGTGGTCCTGCTGAGGATATTATCGAGGGCACCAAGAATATCTGCGAGGCTCATCCTTTCATCAATTCCAAGAAGATTGGTTGCATGGGCGCCTCTTATGGTGGCTTCATGACGCAGTATCTGCAGACGCAGACCGACATCTTCGCCGCTGCCGTCTCTCATGCGGGCATCGCTAATCACACCAGTTATTGGGGTGAAGGCTACTGGGGCTATAATTACAGCGAGGTGTCGATGGCTAACAGTTACCCATGGAGCCATCGCGACCTGTATGTCAACCAGTCGCCGCTCTTCAATGCCGACAAGATCCATACACCACTGCTCCTCCTGCATGGTGATGCCGACACCAACGTGCCCCTCATAGAGAGCCTCCAGATGTTCACCGCCCTGAAACTCCTGGGCCGCGAGGTGGCGCTTGTTCAGGTGAAGGGCGAGAACCACCACATCCTCGAATACTCCAAGAAAGAAAAATGGCTCGCCACCCAGATGGCTTGGTTCCAGAAATGGTTAAAGGACGACCCTACGTGGTGGGATGCCCTCTATCCAAAAAAGCACCTGTAAGGCCTCAACAACAAGCCGTCAGCACCTCGCTCAGCGTAGGGTGTATGTGCACCATATCGCGCAACTGAGCGATGGTGGTGTGCCGGCACATCAGCACGCTGACCTCCTGCACGAGGTCGGCAGCATGGGCACCATAGGCGTGACAGCCCAAGATAAGACCGCCCTCCTGTCCTGCAGACACAGCGTCCTTCTCCTCCGCGAGCGGGGAGATAAAGAGTTTCAGGAAGCCTTCGGTCTCGCCCATCGCCAGAGCTTTGCCATTGGCACGCCAGAAGGATTTCCTGCAGGTGTATGGGATTCCCTGCTCTTTCAACTGTTCTTCCGTAGGTCCTACACAGGCGGCCTCGGGAGCCGTGAAGATGGCTGCCGGCATGATGCTGAAGTCTATATTGTCGGTCCGGCCAAGGATATGGTTAACGGCATGAATGGCCTGCATCTCGGCAGCATGGGCCAGCATCTGCCGACCGTTAACGTCACCTATGGCATAGAGGTGTGCACCTGAGGAAGCACGTTGAGTACTGACCTGGAAACGCTCGTCAACCGAGATGGCACCATTGCGGGCCAGCTCAATGCCGATGCCTTCAAGGTTCAAGCCCTCGGTACGCGGCTTGCGACCGGTAGCCATCAGTATGACGTCGGCATCGATGTCGGCAATGTTCTCGACAGCCGTCTTCATTTTGAAGACGATGCCCTGCTTCTCCAGCGTCTTGCGCAGACGCTTGGCAATATCGCCGTCCAGCGCAGGCAGGCACTCCTTCAGATACTCTATCACCGTGACCTCAGAACCGAAGCGGTTGAAGATGCTGGCAAACTCCATACCGATGACGCCGGCGCCGATGATGGTCAGGCGCTTGGGCAGCGTATCAAGGTTCAACAACCCTGTCGAGTCTACCACTCTGGCATCGTCCGTACCAGGAATAGGGAGCCACTTGGTTTCCGAGCCTGTAGCAATGATGATGTTGTCGGCGGTAAAGGACGACGGGCTATCGGCGAGCGGCGTCTGCGCCTCCACCGTATGGTCATCTGCCAACCGTGCGTTGGCGCGGACGAGCGTGATGTTGGGATGAGCCAGGATGCCCTCAACACCGGCGCGGAGTTGGCCGACCACCTGCGGCATACGCTCGCGGGCCTCGGCAAACGTAGCCGAGTGGACGTAGGTCTTGGTGGGTATGCAACCCACATTAAGACAGGTGCCGCCCGCCTCGGCACCTTCGAAGACAACCACCTTCATGCCCTGCTTGGCAGCATATTCAGCGGCGCGGTAGCCTCCAGGCCCCGCACCGATGATAATCAAGTCTGTGGTAATCATATCTCTCATCCCTCATTTTTCATCTGACGGTATGTCACTACGGGATGCTTGGCAGCCAGCACATCATCGACGCGCCCGATGGGCGTGGTGTGCGGGGCCGACGTCACCACATCCGGGTCGGTCTTGGCCTCCTCGGCAATCCGGCGCATCACGCTGATGAAGCCGTCGAGCGTCTCCTTGCTTTCGTTCTCCGTGGGCTCTATCATCAGCGACTCATGGAAGAGCAGGGGGAAGTAGATGGTAGGTGCATGATAGCCGTAGTCCAGCAAGCGCTTCGCCACATCCATCGTGGTGACGCCCGTGCTCTTGTCCTTCAAGCCGTCGAAGACGAACTCGTGGCAGCACAGACCATCGATAGGCAGCTCGTAGACATCCTTCAGCGACTCCTTGATGTAGTTGGCATTGAGCGTAGCCAGCGGTCCCACCAGCTTCACGTTCTCACGACCCAGCGAGAGGATATATGCGTAGGCACGCATCATGACGCTGAAGTTGCCGTGATAGGGCGACACAAAGGGGAAGTGCGCCTGCAGTCCCTCGCGCACACCCACAGGCCCGCTGCCGGGTCCGCCGCCGCCGTGAGGTGTGGAGAACGTCTTGTGCAGGTTGATGTGCATCACGTCGAAGCCCATGTCACCCGGACGACATGCACCGAGCATGGGGTTCAGGTTGGCACCGTCGTAGTACATCAGTCCGCCGCAGTCGTGTATGAGCCGCGCAATCTCGGGGATTTGCGTCTCGAAGAGTCCCAGGGTGTTGGGGTTGGTCATCATCATGGCGGCGATGGTGTCACCGCACAGCGCACAGAGACGGCGGAGATCATCAAGGTCTACGGTTCCGTCTGCAAGGGATTTCACCTCTACCACCTCCAGGCCGCAGACGGCAGCCGAGGCGGGGTTGGTGCCGTGGGCCGAGTCGGGCACGATGACCTTCTTGCGCTGCACATCGCCGCGCGAGCGATGATAGTTGTCGATGGTCATCAGGCCTGTGAGTTCGCCGTGGGCACCGGCGTAGGGCTTGAAGGTGAAGTGTGCCAAGCCCGTCAGTTCGCAGAGCGATTTCTCCAGAAGGGTCACCATGGCCAGCGCCCCCTTTGCGGTGTCGGCGGGCTGCAGCGGATGCAGGTTCTGGAACTGCGGCAGGGCAGCCATCTCCTCGTTGATCTTGGGGTTGTACTTCATCGTACAGGAGCCAAGTGGATAGAATCCAGTATCTACGCCAAAGTTATTATTAGAGAGGTTCGTGTAGTGGCGCACCACCGTCAGCTCGTCGCACTCGGGCAACTGTGCCTCTTCTGCACGACACATCGAAGCAGGCATTTCGTAGTCGCCGAAGCGGTTCTTGGGCAGACTGTAGCCTTTGCGCCCCTCTTTGGAGAGTTCAAAGATCAGTTTTCCGTATAATTTGTGGTTCATAGGGCCAAGTCTTTATTAGGATTAGACATCGCGACGAACGACAGGAGCATATCCATCTCCTCCTTGCTACGCTTCTCGGTGACAGCAATCAGCAGACCATCCTCTCCCATGCGGACGCCAGGAAGGATATTGTTCAGCAGACACAGATCGAAGAGACGGTCCATATCGCCGTCGTACTTCACGTAGAACTCATTGAAGAACGGCCGGTCATAGACCAGATGGAAGCGCCCCGTCTTCAGCAGCGCATCGCACAGATAGTGGGCTCCGGCGTAGGAGAGTTGTGCCGCCTCGCGCAGTCCCCGTCTGCCCATCAGCGCGCAATAGATGGTGACGAAGAGTGCCATCAGCGACTGATTACTGCAGATGTTCGACGTGGCCTTCTGACGACGGATATGCTGTTCGCGGGCCTGCAGCGTGAGCACGAAGGCACGCTGGTCGCCGCTGTCCTCATCGCCTGCCTGCGACGGCCGGCCCGCAGCCTTTGTCATACCTACGATACGTCCCGGCATCTTGCGGATCAGTTTCTCCGTGCAGCACATATAGCCCACGTAGGGACCGCCGAACTGCATGGGGATGCCCAGCGACTGTCCGTCGCCCACGGCAATGTCGGCACCCCACTCAGCCGGTGTCTTCAGCACGGCCAGGTCGGCAGCCACAGCATCGACAATAAAGAGTGCCTTGTGCTCATGGCAAGCATCGGCAAACCCTGTAAAATCCTCCACGATGCCATACACGTTGGGCTGCTGCACCATCACGCCTGCCACATCGTTATCCGGCGAGAGGTACGAGGCGAGAACCGAGAGGTCGGTGATGCCATCCTTCAGCGGCAGCGTCACCAGCTCTATGCCCTGATGCAGGGCGTAGGTGTCAAGCACCTGGCGCGTCTTCGGGTCCACCCCTTCCGACACCAGCACCTTGCGCTGCTTCTTCCCTGCTGCCACCGCCATCATCATGGCCTCGGCAGCAGCAGTGGTGCCGTCGTACATCGAGGCATTCGAGACGTCCATGCCGGTCAGCTCGGCCATCATCGACTGGTATTCGAAGATATAGTGCAGGGTGCCCTGAGAAATCTCTGCCTGATACGGCGTATAGGACGTCAGAAACTCCGAGCGTTGCAGCAGTTGCGGGATGACCGACGGTGTGTAGTGGTCGTAGACGCCCATGCCGGCGAAGCACGTCAGCTGCCGGTTCTGCGAGCCCAGTTTCTCGAAGACGTCACGCACCTCCATCTCGCTCATCTCCGACGGCAACTGGTAGTCGCCCCGGAAGCGGATGCTCTCAGGAATCTGGGCATAGAGTCGGTCCAGGTCGGTCACGCCGGCCTTCTGCATCATCGCCTGCAGGTCGTCCTGAGTATGCGGAAAATACTTATAGTTCATATCCTCTCGTCAGGGTTTACTGTTCACAGAACGCGGCGTAGGCCTTGGCATCCATCAGGTTGTCCAACTCGGACTTGTCGGCAATCGTCACCTTGATAATCCAGTTGTCATACGGATCCTGGTTGACCAGCTCGGGCTGATCCTCCAGGGCTGCGTTGACCTCGACGACGACACCCGTCACCGGCGAAATCAGGTCGCTGGCGGCCTTGACGCTCTCTACGGCGCCAAACTCCGTGCCGGCCTCCACCTCATCGTCCACCTCGGGCATGTCTACATAGACCACGTTGCCCAGGGCGTGCTGTGCATAGTCACTAATACCGATGAAACCATAGTCACCTTCTACTCTTACGTATTCGTGCGACTCCGAGTAGTAGAGTCCTTCAATTACCTTTGCCATAGTTATAATGCTTAATTTAATGCTTAGTTCTTAATGCTTAATTGATAGAAATAAAACGGCGTTTATTTCTTATAGTTCTTGTTGTAGAACTGTTTCCTGACCACCTTGCCCGGAAACACCTTCTTGCGTATCTGTATCTGCACCTCGGTGCCCAGCGGGGCATACGCCGCATCGACGAGGGCCATGCAGACGCTCCTGTCGGTAGAGATGGTGTGATAGCCGGTGGTGACCTCGCCGATGGGTTCGCCCGCCATATTAAGTACGGTGTACCCATGACGCGGTATCGCCTTGTCGGCCAGTTCGATGCCTACGAGTTTCCGCGCCGGTCCCTCCGCTTTCTGCCTGGCCAGCGCCTCCTTGCCGATAAACTCCGACTTGTCCAGATTGACAAACATGCCCAGCCCGGCCATGATGGGCGTAATCTGCTCCGACAGCTCATCGCCGTAGAGGGGCAGTCCCACCTCGAAGCGCAGCGTGTCGCGACAGCCCAGTCCGCAGGGTGTGACGCCAGCCTCGATCAGTTTGTCCCAGCAAGTGCAGATAGCGTCGGGCGAGGCATAGAGCTCAAAGCCGTCTTCGCCCGTATAGCCGGTACGACTGATAATGGGCAATGGCTCCTGTCCGAACGTGACGGTATTCTGCCCGGCACTGTCGACCGTCTTGCAGGTGTAGAACGCCATCTCCGCGCAGGGGATGCCCAGCACCGTCTCCACCACGTGCTCTGCCTTCGGTCCCTGTATGGCTATCTGTCCGTAGTCGTCCGAGCGGTTCTGCAGGTCAATGTCGAAGCCCTTGGCCTGCTGTTGCATCCATGCCCAGTCTTTGTCTATGTTTGCGGCATTGATGACCAGCAGGAAGTCGTTGTCGGCAAGCTTATACACCAGCAGGTCGTCCACGGTGCCGCCGTTCTCGTAGCACATCATGCCGTAATAGATTTTTCCCGCCGGTGCGCCGGCAATATCGTTGGTGAAGATGTGCTGCACGTAGCGCTCCGCATCCCGGCCGCCTACGGTGACCTCGCCCATGTGGCTCACGTCAAACAGTCCCACGCGCTCGCGCACGGCAATGTGCTCGTCGGTGATGTTCGAATACTGTATAGGCATCAGGTAGCCGGCAAAGGGCGACATCAGCGCCCGCAGCGACGCATGCCGTTCGTAGAGGCATGTGCGTTTCTCCTTCGTTCTCAGTTCTTGTATGATTCCCATTGTTGTTTGTATAGTTATTGGTTAATGCACTAAGTGAATAAACTCGTCGGTCAGATAGGCTTGCTCCATCCGCTCTATCTCTGCCACATCGGCCTCGCCCAGCAGCAGCTCGCCCCGGCAGAGCGTCGACCGTATCAGCGCCTTCACCTGGTCGAGCTCCAGGCTGGTGTGCTCCTTCAGCAGCGTAATGCGCTGGCGCACGCTCTGTATGCCCTTGGCCTGCAGTTTTGCGGGGTCGGGCGTGATGGCGTGCAGCATGTGCTCCATATTGGTGTCGTAGAGCAGCGTGGCGTGCACGATGCTGGCTCCGGGCAGATGGTAGAAGGCGGTGCCGCTCACCTTGCGGTCGCCTATCATTATGTCGTTGTGTGTGGTGCCGGCGGCCTCTATGCCCATCTGTCTGAGCACCAGCAGCAGCATGCCCACAAAACGGCTGAAGGTCGGTCCCACCTGCTCGTCGCGAGTCACGTACGACAGCATCACGTTCTGCCGGTCGGCATAGACGCAGCCCCCTCCGCTCTTGCGCCTGTACATATTAATATGGTGGCGACGGCAGTAGTCCACGTCCACCTCGTTCTCCAGCACCTGGTTGCGGCCGAATATCACGGTGGGGTCCACCTGCCACATGAAAAACAGGTCATCGTCGCCGTCCTTGCCGCCAGCCACCAGCCTGGCGGCATACTCCTCCATGGCAAGGTAGAACGGCAGGCGTCTGTTTTCGGTTTCCGGCAGGCTGATGTACTTCATACCATCAATTCAGGTTAGCAATTTGCCTGCAAATATATGAAATAATTATGTAACAGCCAAAAAAAATCGGGTTTCTTTTTGAAATATGCCCGAATCTTTGTATCTTTGTCGCCCAAATACTATGCTTAAATCGTGGAACATAAGAATCTGAAGATACTCAACACCATCGACAACCCCGGACAACTGAGGCTGATGAAGCCCGACCTGCTGCCCAAGCTGTGCAAGGAATTGCGGCAGGACATCATCGAGGAGCTATCGGTCAATCCGGGACACCTGGCGTCCAGTCTGGGCGTGGTAGAGCTGACGGTAGCCCTGCACTATGTGTTCAACACCCCCGAGGACCGCATCGTATGGGATGTGGGGCATCAGGCCTACGGACACAAGATACTCACCGGGCGCCGCGACCTGTTCTACACCAACCGCAAGCTCCACGGCCTGCGACCCTTCCCCACCCCCGAGGAGAGTCCTTACGACTCGTTTATCTGCGGCCATGCCTCGAACAGCATCTCCGCAGCTCTCGGCATGGCGGTGGCCTCAGGGGGAGCCCGCAAGGTGGTGGCTGTCATCGGCGACGGTGCCATGAGCGGCGGTCTGGCCTTCGAGGGTCTCAACAACGTGAGCAGCTCGCCCAACGACCTGCTCATCGTGCTCAACGACAACGACATGTCCATCGACCGCTCCGTGGGCGGCATGAAGGAGTACCTGCTGGGTCTGAGCACCAACGAGACCTACAACAGCGTGCGCTTCAAGGCCTCGCGCTGGCTGGCCCAGCAGGGCTTGCTCACCGACGAGCGCAAGAAGGGCATCATCCGCCTGACCAACGCCCTGAAGAGTGCCATCTCGCAGCAGCAGAACATCTTCGAGGGCATGAACATCCGCTACTTCGGACCCTTCGACGGTCACGACGTGAAGGAGCTGGTGCGCATACTGAAGCAGCTCAAGGACATGAAGGGCCCCAAGCTGCTGCACCTGCACACGAAGAAAGGACACGGATACGCACCTGCCGAGGACTACAAGCCCGTGTGGCACGCACCGGGCAAGTTCGACCCCTACACCGGCGAGCTCATCAAGAGCGATGCCGCCAACCAGCCGCCCAAGTACCAGGACGTCTTCGGGCACACGCTGCTGGAGCTGGCCCGCAAGAACCCGCGCATCGTGGGTGTCACGCCGGCCATGCCCACAGGCTGCTCCATGAACATACCCATGGCAGAACTGCCCGACCGCATGTTCGACGTGGGCATCGCCGAGGGACATGCCGTCACCTTCTCAGCAGGCATGGCCAAGGACGGGCTCATCCCCTTCTGCAATATCTACAGCGCCTTTGCGCAGCGCGCCTACGACAACATCATCCACGACGTAGCCATACTCAGGCTGCCCGTGGTGCTCTGTCTCGACCGCGCCGGACTGGTGGGCGAAGACGGTCCCACACACCATGGCGCCTTCGACCTGGCTGCCCTGCGCCCCATTCCCAACCTCACCATCGCATCGCCCATGAACGAGCACGAGCTGCGCTGTCTGATGTACACCGCCCAGCTCGAAGGCCGCGGCCCCTTCGTCATCCGCTATCCGCGCGGCTGCGGAGTGATGGTCGACTGGCATTGCCCGTTCGAGGAGATAAAGGTTGGCACAGGCCGACGCCTGCACGACGGCAGCGACGTGGCTGTGCTCACCATCGGACCGATAGGCAACGATGTCGCCCGCGTCGTCCAGCAGCTCTCCGACAGTACGCAGCAGCCCTCAGGCAGTACGCAGCAGCCCTCAGGCACCCGTCAGCCGCTGTCAGTGGCCCACTACGACATGCGCTTCCTGAAACCCCTCGACGAGCACATCCTCCACGAGGTGGGAAGCCGGTTCCAGCGCATCATCACCGTCGAGGACGGCGTGCGCAACGGCGGGCTCGGCTCTGCCGTCATGGAGTGGATGGCCGACCACGGCTACCAGCCCCGCATCACACGTCTGGGACTGCCCGACGCCTTCGTAGAGCACGGCACCGTCGACGAGCTGCGCCACATCGTGGGCCTCGACGACGACAGCATCCGTGCGGCAATCCTCCAGTCAGAAACCCCTAACGCGCTACCCTGATGAAGATAGTCATTGCCGGTGCAGGCGCCGTAGGAATACACCTGTCGAAACTGCTCTCCACGGAGAACCACGACTGTGTGCTCATCGACGACAGCGACGACCGTCTGAGCAACATGGACTCCAACTACGACATCATGGCTGTCAACGCGTCGCCCACCAGCATCAAGACGCTCAAGGACGCCGGCGTAGGGTCGGCCGACCTCTTCGTAGGCGTCACCCGCTACGAGAGCCGCAACATCACGGCATGCACCCTGGCACACGCCCTGGGGGCCAAGAAGACCGTGGCACGCATCGACAACTACGAATACCTGTCGCCGCAAAACCAGCCCTTCTTCCACGACCTCGGCATCGACTCGCTGGTCTATCCAGAGGTGCTGGCAGCCACCGACATCATCAACGGACTCAAGCTGTCGTGGGTGCGACAGCGCTGGGACGTACACGACGGCGCACTCGTCCTGCTGGGCATCAAGCTGCGCGAGGGGTGCGAGATTCTCAACCAGCCGCTCAAGGACCTCTGCGGCCCCGACGACCCCTACCACATTGTGGCCATCAAGCGCGACGGCGACACCATCATCCCCGGCGGCTTCGACGAGCTGCACCTGCACGACCTGGCCTACTTCATGACCACGCGCGACTACATACCCTATATCCGCAAGATTGTGGGCAAGGAGCACTACGAGGACGTGCACAACGTCATCATCATGGGCGGCGGAAAGACGGCCGTGCGAGCAGCCCTCACCATGCCCGACTATATGAACACCAAGATCATCGAGATTGACGCCGACCGCTGCGAGCGGCTCAACCAGCTGCTGGCCGACAACGACGCAATGGTCATCCACGGCGACGGGCGCGACCTGGGCCTGCTCAGCGAGGAGGGCATCCGCCACACGCAGGCCTTCGTAGCCCTCACCGGCAATGCCGAGACCAACATCCTGGCATGCCTCACAGCCAAGAAGCTGGGCGTGCGCAAGACCGTGGCCATGGTCGAGAACCTGGACTACGTCAGCATGGCCGAGGGCCTCGACATAGGCACCATCATCAACAAGAAGACGGTGGCGGCCAGCCACATCTTCCAGATGATGCTCAAGGCCGACGTGCGCAACATGCGCTCGCTGATGATGGTCGAGGCCGACGTGGCCGAGTTCGTTGCCGTCGAGGGCTCCAGGGTCACCAAGAAGCCCGTCAAGGAGCTGGGGCTGCCCTTCGGCATCACCATCGGCGGACTGGTGCGCCACGACAAGGGCATCCTGGTCAACGGCAACACGCAGATAGAGCCCGGCGACTCGGTCATGGTCTTCTGCCACAAGCACCATCTCGACAAGGCCGAGAAGTTCTTCAAGAAAGGTCTGCTCTGGTAATGATCAACTTCCGCATCATATCAAAGATCATAGGCTCGCTGCTACTCATCGAAGCCTTCTTCATGGGCTGCTGCCTGGCCATGGCCTTCACGTTCCACGAGGACGACGTCATGGCATTCATGATGTCCACGCTGCTCACCTTCTCAGGCGCCTTCATCGCCCTCTTCTTCGGACGCGAGGCCGACAACCTGCTCAGCCGTCGCGACGCCTACGTCGTGGTGGCGCTCATCTGGGTGGTCTTCTCCTGCTTCGGCATGTTCCCCTTCCTCATCCACGGCTCCGTGAGCAGCATCACCGACGCCTACTTCGAGACCATGTCGGGATTCACCACCACCGGCGTCAGCGTCATCGCCGACGTCGAGTCGCTGCCCCACGGACTGCTCTTCTGGCGCTCGCTCATGCAGTGGATAGGCGGCTTGGGCATCGTCTTCTTCACCATCGCCATCCTGCCCTCGCTGGTGGGCGGCAGCGTCAAGGTGTTTGCAGCCGAGGCCACGGGGCCCATGCGGTCGAAGATGCACCCGCGCCTCAGCACGTCGGCCAAGTGGATATGGAGCATCTACCTGCTCATCACCATCGCCTGCGCCCTGTCGTTCTGGCTGGCAGGCATGGACTGGTTCGACGCCACCAACTACTCCATGTCGACCACAGCCACAGGCGGCTTCTCCACCCACAACGGCACCATCTTCCTTGCCTCGCCCCGCATAGAGTATCTGGCCATCCTGTTCCAGTTTCTGGCAGGCATCAACTTCACCCTGCTCTACCTCGGCCTGTTCAAGTGGAAGATGGGCGCGCTGCTGCGCAACTCCGAGTTCCGCATGTACGTCATCACCATCACACTGGCCACGCTGTGGATCATGTACCTGCTCATCACCCGACTCGACTACAGCATAGAGCCCGCCTTCCGCTCGGCCCTGTTCCAGGTGGTGTCGTTCATCACCACCACCGGCCTGAGCAACCCCGATGCGGGCTCGTGGCCACACATCACGTGGGCCATCCTGCTCATGCTCATGTTCATGGGTGCCTGTGCCGGCAGCACCACCGGCGGCTTCAAGAGCGTGCGCGTGCTCATGCTGCTCAAGGTGCTGCGCAACGAGTTCCGACACATCCTGCACCCCAATGCCGTGCTGCCCGTCAAGATGAGCGGACAGAGCATCCCCCAGGGCCGTCTGGTCACGCTGCTCGCCATGTTCACCACCTATATCGTCGTGCTGCTCGTCATCGTCACCATCATGATGGTCTCGGGCATCGACATCACCAACGCCGTCACCATCGCCCTCAGCCTCACCAGCAACGTGGGTGCCGGTCTCGACACCAACTTCGGCCCGCAGATGCACTGGGCCGACCTCACACCCGCACTCAAATGGTTCTGCTCCTTCCTCATGCTCGTCGGCCGTCTGGAGATCATGACCGTCCTGGTCCTCTTCACCCGCTCGTTCTGGAAGGAAAACTAATTCTCACCTCTCACCTCTAACCTCTCACCTCTCACCTCTAAAAAAGCAGGTGCTCATCCCTATTAAGGTGAGCACCTGCCCGAAAGTAGTGATTGAACCTTGTTTACTCTTTATTTCACAATCAGTTTGCGTATGCTTCCGTCAGTCATCTTCACGATGACAGTCTGTCCCTTGCGCGGTGCTTCTATGCGGCGACCGTTCATGTCGTAGTAGCCGGCAGCACCCTCAATGGTCCTCAGCGTGCTGATACCCGTAGCAACGTCCTCAGCCTTCTTGGCTGCATCCAGCATATCGGCGATAGCCTTGCTGATGGCAGACGTGTCGATAGTGCTCTTGTCGGTCAGTTCTACAGCCTCGTACTTCTTCTGCACGTCGGCCTTGAGGTCGTCGATGAGCTTCTGGATGGCAGCCACCTCCGTGTCGTAGTTGGCAGCCACAGTGGGATAGTCGGTCAGCAGCTTCTGCTTGGCGGCATCCAGTGCCGTCTGCTGTGCTGCAATCTCTGCACTCAGGCGCTTGTAGGCCTCCTCGTTGGCAGCCTTCTTCGCAGCCTCCTCGGCAGCCTCCTTCTGTGCCTTCTCGTAGACGGCCTGTGCGGCATCGGCATCCGACTTCAGCTTGGCGATGGCAGCGTTGATAGCCGTCTTCTCCGTGTCGATGTTGCTGTTGGCATCCAGTGCCACGGCAGCGTTCTTAGCCTCTACGTCAGCCTTCACGTCGCCAATCTGCTTCTGAATGTTGCTGATGGTGGTGGTGAACTGTCCGGCAACATCCTTGTCGTTGGTGTTCACATACGTGATGGCAGCGTCGAGAGCCGACTGCAGGGCAGCAATCTCGGCAGTCAACTTAGCGTATGCGGCATCGTTGGCAGCCTTCTTGGTGTCGGCCACCTTGACCGTGCATACCATATCTGCTGCGGTGTACGACTTGGCGGCAGGCGTGGTCACGGCAATGTCGTCGACCGCCAGCGTGGCGTCGCCGGTAAAGTCGGCAGCAGCCTTCACCTTGACGGTGAACAGCGTGCCCTCGGTGCCCGAGATGGTGCCTAGGCCCACCAGATTACCGCTGGTGCTGTTGTAGTTCAGCACAGCCATACGGTCAGCCTTGGTGACGCTGCTGATGCTCAGTCCCGTAGACACGGCAAGGTGTGCCTGCAGGCCCGACAGTTGGATGTTGTTGGTCATGCTCACCTCAATGTCAGCCTCCTCGCCTGGGTTCATCGAAATCTCGGCCTTGGCGAAGGCGAAGGCGATGCTGGCCTCCTGCGGGTCGGGATTGGGGTCGTCAGAGCCGCCAGAGCCCAGTGTGACGGTGGCATTCTGCGTAGCGATGCTGACGGCGGTGTCGTCGGTCTTCGTAGCCTTAAAGTCGCTGAGGGTAATCACGGCGCCGTCGGCCAGTGTCTCCGAGGCCGTCACCTTGATATAGGCGAAAGCGTCGGTGCCTGCCTTGAAGGTGGCTCCCGTGAAAACGATGGCGCCGGTGCTGGGCCGATAGGCCGCCAGGGCTCCGTTGGTGCGTGAAGCGTTAGCGTTGACGCGCACGTTGGTGCCGTAGGCATTGTTTTCTACCGTCAGTCCGGCAGGCATCGTAATGGTGCCCTCCAGTCGCTTGTAGTCGGCAGCATCGGTATCAAAGTACAGTGCAATCTCCTTGGTCTCGCCTGCCTTCACCTTCAAGTCCTGTATGTAGACCTTGTCGGCGGCATAGGAGGAAGCTCCCGAGCAGGCGAGCAGGGCAGCCGCGGCGAAAAGCCGGGCCGCTGCCTGTTTGCTCAATCTATTTAATACACTCATGTTACAGTATTTCTGATAGTTATTTCATGTCTTCACCTATCCTGGGGGCAGGCCTTAGTTCTCGGGCTCGCTGCCGTCCCAGTTCAGACCCAGCGACAGGTTCAGGATACCCTGTGCGTCGGCGATGTTCAGCACTCCGTCGCCATTGACGTCGTAGCGCTTGAACTCAGGGTCGTCCTTGCTCAGATTGGGCAGGGTGCCGCTGGAGAGCATCTCGATAAAGGTGTCCACATCGGTTACATCCACCTTGCCGTCGCCCTTGATGTCGCCGGGCACCACGGTCTTGTTTTGAGCGTCCTTGGCGGCAGCCACCACAGCCTCAATCTCCTTGGCGGTGGGCAGGGTGCCATTGGTGCTCTCAGCGGTCAGCTCGCCGGCCTTGTAGGCGGTCTCAAGTGCTGCGGCGGCAGTGTTCACCTGCTGCTGCATCTTGTCGAGCTGAGCCAGGTACTCGTCCTTCACAGAGGGTGCCTCCTTCTCCACATCAGCCTTGGCGGCGGTGATGGCGGAGGTCAGCGCGTCGAGTTCGGCCTTCAATGTGGTGTAGGCAGCCTCGTTGGCGGCCTCGGCAGCCTTCTGCTCGTCGTAAGCCTGCTGTGCAGCAGCGGCATCCTCCAGCACCTTGGCGATGGCGGCGGTGATGGCCTCAGCATTCTGCAGCTCGCTCTCGGCGGTCAGCTTCTCAGCTACATACTCGGCCTCCAGTTTGGCGTTGGCCTCATTCAGCAGAGCGTCGATGTCGCTGAAAGCCTCGTCGAAGTTAGCAGCCACGTCGGCGCAATCGGTTTTCACCTTGCTCTTGGCCTCCTTCAGGGCATCGCGCAGGGCGGTGTACTGAGCCTTCAATGTCGTGTAAGCCTCCTCGTTGACAGCCTTCTTGGCGGCAGCCTCGTCAGCGGCACGCTGGGCGTCCAGGTCCTCGCCGGCCTTTGTAGCAACGGCATCCACGGCACCCTTGTTCTCGTCGAGGGTCTTAGCCTCGTCATACTCCAGGGCGGCGATGGCAGCGGCAGCATCGGCGATAATCTGCTTCGCAGCCTCGCTGTCGTCTTCCTTGGCCAGTGCCTCTACGGCAGCCTTCTGTGCAGCCTGGTACTCGGCGAAGGCAGCCTTGTTGGCAGCCAGCTCCTCGGCATCGCGCTTCGTGGTGTTGGTCAGCGTGATGGTGAAGGTATCGTCGAAGTACTTGCCGGCACCGTTCTTACACGACACGATGATGTTGCTCAGCACCACGTCGGCTGTGGCAGCCAGGTTCTCGTCGGCCACCATGTTGAGCACGAAGAGTGTACCCGAAGTGCCAACCACAGGCGTGTTGACGAGGCTCGACATCATAATGGTGTACTTCGTGCCATTCTTCGTGGCACCGATGGTCATGGCATCGGGAATACGGTCGGTGTAGCCGATGTTGCCGTCGGCGGTCTCCACCAGCTTCACGCCCTCGGGCAGTGTCAGGTCGGCCTGCAGGCCGACGATGGTGGCGGTGTTGTCCATGAGGAATTCCACGGCGAAGGGTGTGCCCTCAGCCACGTCGACACTGGTGGCAGACACCGACACCGAAGCGTCGCCGTCCATGCTCACCGTCACCTTGACACTCGACTCGGTGTCTGCGGGATTCAGCTGCTGACTGTGGTCGCTGGCCAGGACGAGTGTTTTGTTGGAGACGGTGATGACACCATCGTCAATTTTAGCAGTAGCCGTCACGTCGAACGTCACCAGCACGCCCTCGGTAGCAGCCACGGCTGCATTGATGGTGGAAGTGATGGTGAAGCGATAGGCGCCTGAGGCCTGCTTGGCCACAGCTAGCGAATGACTGCGTCCCAGCAGGGAGCCCTTCGCCTGCGAGGCGTCTACGAACGTCAGGCCTGCGGGCAATGTGACGTCGAACATCGGGTTGACCATCAGCTCGCTACTGGTCAGCTGCACCTCGATAGTCTTGGTTTCGCCGATACCCATTTCCAAATCGCCGATGGTGATATCGCCGGTGGCAGCAGCCACGGCGGCCGAAGCCTGTGCCAGCATAAGCATCGCTACCAGGGTCATTTTGGCAGCAAGTGCCTTTTTGATTGATTGGATGTAAAGATTCATATCCTTATCCTTGTTTTTTGGTGTGTTACAAATTGTTGTTTGGAAAGTGGCAGGGACGCTTGTTGCGTATGAGGTCTTTCGGCGCCCCTGCCTTTACACTAAATGAGAGAATACTAAGTGTATGTGTTATTATGCACTTACTTTACCACCACCTTCTCGGTAGAGCCATCATTGCGACGGATGATGTTGATGCCCTTCTTCAGGCCATTCATAATCTTACCGCCCAGGTTGTAGATCTTACCGGTCAGGGTGTCGCTCTCCACGCTGTTGATGCCAGTGGCTTCGCCGTTCAGGCCGAACAGCGAGTAGTTGCCCTGTGCATCGGTGAAGATGACGCTGCCCAACATCACCTCGCCACCAGCGTAGCGGCTGTCGGTCTGCACGTCGATGTAGACCACTGCGCCCGTCTGTCCGGCGATGACGCTGTTGCCGGCTGACATCATCAGCAGGCGGGTAGCACCGCCGATGTTGCCCATAGCCAGCTCGTGGTTGGCTGCGCTGCGCTCGGCAAGGCTTGTGCCCACAATCTTCATACCCTCAGGCAGCACGATGTCCATCTGCATGTTGGTGTACTCGTAGATGTTGTCGATAGCCAGAGCCAGACGCTTGGTGTTGCCCTGTGCAGCCACCTGAGTGAAGGTGAGGTGCTCGCCCGAGTTGTCGAGCTGCATGGTCGACACCTTGTCGTTCACGGTGAGGTATGTATCCATGCCGCGGGCACCAGCCACAGCACCGCTCGGGTTGTTGTAGAGGATGATGTTCACCAGCTGCGTGGCGTCAATCACGTTGATAGCGCCGTCGCCGTTGATGTCGGCTGCCTCGAATGCCGGTGTGCCGGGCTCGGGCATCTCCTGGTTGCCAACCACCATATCGATAATCTGCGTGTAGTCGAAGGTGTTGATGCTACCGTCGCCGCTGATATCACCCAACTTGTTGGCCTCAACCTCAGCTGCGAAGTTTGCAATGGCATCCTTGAGCTCATTGACAATCTTAATCTGTTCGTCATAGTCGACATCGATGGTGACGTCCTTACTGATTCGCTGGTTGTTCTCGTCAAGCGTATAGTAATATCGACCCACGCCATTTATGTTGGTAGACAAATTCGTCACGGCATCAAACGATCCCTCATAAGCTGCATTGGACTGATAAATAGACTGTCTCAACTCAGTAATCTCGCTGTCGATGGCGTTCTTCTTAGCGACCAAGGCCTGCCACATGGCGTTCGAATATTCATTCTCGTCCACAGCGATGGCATTGGTAAGAGCAGTTGCCAGAGCAGAACCCTGTCGAGACAGCTCACGATAAGCTGATTGGTTGAGATAGCTCTGAACCGTTGTCTCGACATTAGTATTCAAGTCGTAGTTCTGAGCATCCTTGTTATCATTGGCATCATCAACTTCGTCCTTAGCCTGGTTGATTTCATACTGTGCACCGCTATATAGATTACCATCGTTGTCATAACGCTCAATCAGATTGAAGTATGTATCTGCAGCATACTCGTAATTTCTATCGCTCACATGCTTCTTAGCATCATCCACGAGACCCTGCAGTCTGTCGAGCTCTGCGGTGAGTTCTGCGTAAGCCTCAGCATTAGCTTCGCACTGCTCCTGCAAAGCTGTAATTGCTTTAACGACGGGCTTAAGAGCTTCCTCGATGGCAGTAATCTGAGCCTGATACTTATCCTTGAAGAACGAGATGTTGTCCTCGGCCTGGATAGCAGTCTCCACCTCGGCAATCTGAGCCTGCAGGTCGGCGATAGCCTCGCCAAGCGTTGTATTGACGTAAGCCTGCTGACCTACCCACTCGTCTTTGCCTTCGAGGGTAGCAGCATCCTTCAAGTCGCCGATTTGGTCGGTGAAGCTTGCCAGCACCTCGGTATTTGCCTGACTGTTGTTGGCTTCGAGCAGTTCAGACTGCTTGTCAGCAATCTTGTTCTGAATCTCAATCAGAGCCTCGGTAGCAGCCACGATGTCGGCATAGTCGATGCCGTCGCCTTCAGGCTTCTCCTCGGTAATGGCGAGGTCTTTAATCTCAGCAGCTGTGAGCTCATCATTGAGTTTCTCGATAGCGGTCTTGTAGTCAGCGGCAGCATCTGTGGAGTTAGCAGCTACGAATGCGTAGTACTGCTTCCACAGCTCGGTGATGTCGGCAGCCAGGCCTGTCTTCTCTGTTCCGTGAGCAGTGGTCAGCGTTTTCTCTATACCGTTGCTGACAGCTGTAGAGTCAGTCTTGAACTGTCCATTATCAACATCCAGGTAGACAACAGCTTCTCCGGAAGCAAATTTTTCATCAATTGTTGCCTTCAGTTCTGCCAAGTTTGTCTCATCTGTTCCAAACGAGGTCTCGTACTTATAGCCGGCAGCCTTATCCTTAGCATCAGCGAGCTTAGCAGCCAAGACATCATACTTCTCAGTCATCTCTGCATAAGCCGTAGCGTTGGCTTCGAAGGCTTTCGCTGCATTTTCAAGATCTGTCTGACCATTTTCTACTGATGACAAGAATTCTCTGAGTTCAGTTGCGATTGCAACGTAGTTTTCAAAGGTCATATCCTGTTCCTTGGCATCAACTACGTCTTCGGTGTATGCTTTCTCAAGTTCCTCCTGAATATCTGACTTGCCAGCAACGCCGTCGTCCACGGTTCCGATGTATTTCATCACTTCTGCGTAAGCCTCATCGACAGCCTGTATGAGTTCATCGATATCAGCCTTGGCAGCAGCTTCCTTGTCGGCAGACAGCATATCAGCGATACCATCCAATGCGGTGATGACTTCCTCCACACCTGCAAGGCTCATGTTCGTTGCAGCATCATTACCGGCAGTTATCAGCTCCACTACATCAGCAAAGGCTGCATTCAGGAATTCATCGTCAATGTCTTTTTCGTCCATACCAGCATCCGTCAAGGCTTGCTTCAATTCGTCCTGAGCTGTTTCCAGCTGAGCTGCATAGTTTTTACCCTCCCAGAATTCCTGGATAGCCGTACCCACAGCATCTGTGAAGTCATTCTGAGCTTTGGTAATATCCGACTGAATCTGCGTAGCCTGTTTGTTGAAGTCATCAACCACGAACACGGTGGGGCTGACGGCAGCGAGGTAAGCCTCTTCCTCTTCAGCGCTCAGCTTCTTGATATCGTCCGGGCAGCTGTTGAGAACCTTGTCGAACTCAGCGGCAGCAGCGTCAACGGCAGCCTTGATGTCGGCATTGGTCGAGCTGTACTCGGCGCGAACCTTAACGGCATTATCATAAGCCTCCTGAGCCATCTGGATAGTACCCTTCGTGGTCTCGTTGCCTGCGAAGGTCTCGTGAGCAGCCTTGTTGTCGGCAGTAATCTGAGCGCTATAGCCTTCGTTCTGGCGAGCCTTCACATCGTTGATGCTGGCCTTGATGGCAGCGAAGTCCTTAGCCTCAGCCACCGACTTACCTTCGGGATAACTCTTCTCCACAGCAGCGAGAGCGGCAGTCAGCGTCACCTGGATTTCATCCAGCTCATCGAGGTAGGCCTGTGCCGTCGTGCTCTGGTCGGTAGCGGCAATCTCGGTGTAAACCTGGTTCCACAGCGTCTGAGCCTCAGCAGCAGCCTTCGTCTGCTCCTGATACTTCTCATAATTTGCCTTACTGTCGGTATAGACGGCCTTCACCTTATTGATAAGAGCAGTAATCTCCGACTGGTAACCAGCCTTGTCAGCCACAGCAGTACGAGCATTCAGACTTGCCTGCATGCGAGTGAGGATGTCTGCCTTGTTGGTGATGTACTGTTCTTTCAAGCCCTGATAGTAAGCCTTTGCGCCAGCACCCATAACTGACTCTTCTGTCGTAATGGTGTCGGGCAGCAGCTTACCCATGTCGTTATTATTCACATTGCGGTAAGCCCAGTAGTTAGCACTCTCATCAGCAGCCTCCTTCTTCAAAGCGTCGACAGCAGCCTTGATTTCAGAAATCTTGTAGGTTGTGCTTGAAGCCTCGTTCACATCAGCCGTTGCAGGATCATCCTCAGTGACAACGGTGATTTGGTCATTCCAAGGAGTAGGCAGCGACTCTGTAGCGTATGCATCAGCAATAGCTTGGGTCAGAGCTGCAATATTTTTGTCGATAGCAGTCTTCTTTGTCTCATAGGTCTGGTCATCTTCAAGCCCAGTCTTAAAGACATACCAATTCGAAGGATCAGACTTCTTGGCTACATTATTTGATGTGTTATTATTCTTTGTTTGACTGCCATTGTAGGTACCGTCATCGCCCGTAACATCAGCAAGGCTCTTTAAATTGTTAAGATATGTGTTCAGGCCTGTCAATGCCTCGTCGGCTTTATCCTTGGCAGTATTCTGAGCATCCACAGCAGTCTTGACGGCAGCGGCAGTTGTCTCGAGTGCGCTCTCCTGTTGAGCCAGTGCGGTGTACTGGTTGTTCAGACCCAGATTCTCCTCGTCGGTATTGTTATAGGTGCTGAGCAGGTCGTTCTCGTGGAAGGTCAGCGACTTAATCTGGATAGTATGCCAGTTGGTGCCCTCTTTTTCCTTGGCCAAACCGAGTTTCAACGTACCATCGGAAACGATGACATTTTCCAGAGTGTATTCGCCATTGGTAATGGGGGTCGAGGTTTGCACCTTTGCAGTAATAAACTGCTTAACATCGTTGGCGAATACGTATGCTACATCATTAGCGTCGCCCTTGATGGAATTAGCTTTGTTGGTAGCCTCTTCATTAGCAGCATAGGAGTTCGCATAAAGCGTAACTTCATAAACACCATTATCAAGGCCAGTAATGGTCTGGGTGAGGATGTCGCCTATCGTTTCCACGTCTGACCCCATATATTTCTCTACCATCTGGCATTCACCCCGTTCATCATCAGGCGAAACGGCAGGAGCTGCCCAGGTTCCGGCTAAGCCACTGGCTCCATTCCAGTTAGCAGATGCAGAACCAACCTTGTCGGTTTTCTTAGCTTTGGTGACTGCCGTCGGGTCAACGTCATCGTTGGCTGTCTTCAGCTCGCCCAGTGCGGTATTAATCTCACCCAGCTCTTTGGTGATGCTACCGTCAGCCTTACCCTTCAGACCGAGCGTAGTCTTTTCGTCATCACCAATCTTATAGGTAGACGTGAAGGTCTCAATCTGTTCTTGCAGTTTGACGATGCTGGAAGCAAGCGTGGTCTGGGCTTTACCATTAGCGGTAACCTTTGCCTCAACAGCTGATGCAGCGGTCTCAAGAGCCGTCTGCTGCTTATCGAGGTCAGCAACCTTTGTGCCCCAGCCATTAATCAGCGAAGCGGTGGTGGCAGTCAGCGACTTGATCTTGATTGTGTGCCAGTTGGTGCCAGCCTTAGCTTTAGCAATACCTATCTTCAACTTTCCATCTGTGACGATAACATCGCTAATAGTGTATTCACCATCCATGCCACCATCCACATGAGCAATCACTTCCTCGGTCTTATCATTAGCAAAGACGTATGCAACGTCTTCAGCACCATCCACCAAGTCAGAGTCAAAGCCACGGCCAGAGGTAAAGTTGGCATTAGCATTGATTACTACTGTATAAGTACCATTCTCCACATTGAATGTCTGGCTCATCAGCGTGCCCGTCTTAGCCACTTCATCGGCCGTTCCGTATGTCTCTGCAAACGTATTATCACCAGGGCATGCAGAGCCTCCCCATGCAGCAGCGTCAGTGGTTACATTAGCGGTATAGTCCACTGTTGCGGGGTTGGTGGCGATAGCAGTCTTGGCTTTATCAACGGCATCGTAAGCGGTTTCAATACCAGTCTCAATAGCCTGATAATTAGCTACATCTGCACCGAGCTTTGAAACATCTTTAGCCTTGAAGGCAGTAATCTTCTCACTAAGAGTGGTCATAGCAGTTCCCAATTCGGTAGCATCGAATTGGTTCTGGTCGGCCTGCACGGAAGCGAGCTGGTTAGCGATTTCGTCTGTGATGGCAGCATTGGCATCGATGTCGAGCATTGCCGTCCAGTGTTCAGCGCCCTTCAGCTCCTTAGCATCGTCGATAGCCTTCGTGATGTTGTTGATTTTCTTCTGGATACCATTGAACTTCGTCTCGTAGTCGTAGCCATCGGCCTTATAGATGTCCAGATTCTCCACCTCTGCAACAGCTGCGTCGAGGTCTTTCTGATAGCTCTCGATTGCCTCCTGCAGAGCGTCGTACTTCTCAACGGCCTCGATAGCCTTTTCCTTATAAGTAGCAATCTTTGTCTGAGTAGTCGTGATATCAAGATCATCATTGTAATCTACGGCATTCTTGTCCTCGTTGTAAGCCTTATTGGCAGCAGTGGTGAAATCGTCGATTTCCTTCTGGATGCCCTTTTCGGCACCAACATAATCAGCATAATAGTCCTGAGCCTTGTATGCCTTGTCGGTCGAGACGGCAGCGTTAACGGCTTCATTAGCCTCGTCGAGATCTGTCTGCAGAGTGCCAATGGTCTTCAGAGCAGCCTGCCAAGCAGTGTACTCAGCGTTGGCGGTGGTCACCTTGCCAGCCAGCGTATTGATCTTGGTCTTGGCAGCGGCTTCCTCTTCCTTCACGCCGAGCGTCAGCTGGGCAGCAGAGTTCTTGGCAGCCTCCACCTTCTCGTTGACTGCGTCGATAGCAGCCTGAGCCTCTTCGGTCTCGGTGGTAAACTGCGATGCAATAGCCTTGTTGGGTTCGATGGCATCGAGCAGAGCCTGCAGGTCTGTCACAATCTTGTGCAGAGCGTTGTAGGCATCAATATTAGTCTTTGCCTGTGTGTACAAGCCCGTTTCGCCAGTGTACTTGGTAAGAATCTCTTCGAGCGCTTCCTCCGTGGGGATAGCGGCAATATTTGTCGCCTTATCAGCCACAGCCGTTTTGCCCGAATACGATTTATAGCTGGCCTGCGTGGCAGCGGTAATCTTATCGTTGATCTGGCTCTTCAGTTCAGCCTTAGCACCATCCAGCAGATAGGCGGCAACGCCAGTGAGCGTATTCTCCATCGTTGTCACGGCAGCGTTATACTGAGCCTTGATAGCCATGATTGCATCATTCACGTCGTTGTAGGCCTGCGTGTTCTGGTGGTCTGCAATAGTGGCTGCAAGTTCGTCGATTTCTGCCTGTATGGGACTGTTCTCCAGGTCATAGAGCTTGTTGGCCGTGTAATCAGCGTAGGTTGGCTCAATCTTGCCAATCTTTGTGACGATGGCGTCTACAGCTTTTTCATCATCAGTGCTTGTATATGCATAAGCAGCGATGTTGACGGTCTTCAAATTGTTCGCGTTGGCGGTCAACTTGTCCTTAGCATCATCGAAGTCGAACGTCAGATCCAAAGAGGGAGCACCCAGAGTGAAGTCAGCTCCCGATGCGCTGGGGTCAGTGCTCTCCAGAGAAATCTGAATCTCCGTATCCGCCGTCTTTTTGCTCAGGTCGATTACAACTGCTACTTCTTGAGCTGTAAGTGCGTCGGCTATAGTTTCCAGCTCCTCGCCGTCGACCAGCACTTTCACACCGTAGGTCTTAGATGTCAGCGATCCCTTGAAAGTGTATTTTCCCGGAGCAAGCGTCACTTTGTCGAGTGTCAACTTACCATCAGTAGAAGCGAGCACATCAGTACTAATCTGAGTTGCCTGCACATCGGCTGCATTCACCGTAACAGGAATTGCACCCAATGCCATGAATGAGTAAACAAATTCTTTTCTCATACGTTTTTGTTTTTTAAAGTTGATAATATTTGAATAAATTGTCTTACGCGTGTATCTTATTTATATATTACAGTAGTCGCGTCGCGCAAAGGCTATTCACCTCCACACAACGCTTGCAAAGATAAATAAAATAAGTGTAGCGCGATTGGTTAAAAAACTTGAAACCCGCCAACCCCCCAATTCTTTTCGCGAAAACATGCAACAAAGCCGGCCCGAACATGTAGCTGACCACGAATTGGACACGAATGGACACGAATCTACACGGATTGTTTTTCTACAACGGATTTAACGGATTAAATGTCCCTTAATTTCCCATAATGTCCTTCCGTAAGAACACGTAAGGTGTATACTGACGTGTACTGAATAAGTTGACACTTTTGGAATTAAAAAAGTGTATCAGTATGC
>ERZ842401.638-NODE-638-length-51232-cov-19.671825_pt1 | contig 51232 bp, 46 predicted proteins | sample MGYA00521270_ERZ842401 | MGnify/ENA primary metagenome ERZ842401 (study PRJEB31892, sample SAMEA3878208) | bioreactor metagenome | biome: Moose rumen | place: Sweden | collected 2011-10 | study: EMG produced TPA metagenomics assembly of the PRJEB12797 data set... | reverse complement strand
GCAGGTTGATGTTCCCGAGCGAAAGGCGCGTAGGGTCGCTAAGACTCAGGGCCGGTAGCATATGAGAATGGTCGGGACGGTCGGATGCGCCGTCGTACCGGACACTCAAATCGAGTTCGCGGCTGCCGATGCGGTCGCGGAACACCACGAACGGAGCCCAATTGGTAAGCCATCCGCTGTCGGCAGTGCTCTTTACGCCCATTGACACGGCGTCGGTCCGGGAATGCGAAGATTGGGCCATCGCACCGAAGCGAAGGTTCCTGGGCCCCATGTTGTACTGCATCAGCAAGCGGGTGAGCCCTGAGGCATAATGACTCTCCGATGAAGCGGAGTACCAGGCATTTGCCGCCCCGTCAGGGTTGAAGGCGTCCCTGAGGGAATGGTCTTCGTTGAGGTAGCCCCCGACCGTAGTCTGCACCGCCCAGTTGTCCGAGAGCGGTTCCACATACTGGAGACTCAGGTAGAGCGACTTGTCTCCGGCGGCGCGGTCGTAGTTCAGCGCACGCTCCTGCGTGGAATTGTCGCTGGCTAACCATGTGCGGTGTAATTCCGTCTCTGTGCCTTTGTCCATATCGATGCGGTAGTTGCCAACCAGAGTCAGACTTCGCATTTGCTTGCCAAGGTCCTTCACTCCGAGGGTGAATTCGCCGCGGGTTGTAAGAGCCTGAAGGTGAGAAGATCCTGTACCGACCGAATGGTTCTTCTCGATTTCTCCGACCGATGAGGATGTGCTGTCGGCCGTATTGCGATGTGTGTCCGACACGCTGAAGCTCGGTTTGAAGATAAAGGTGAACTTGCTCTTGTTGATGTTTTCCAATTCGATTCCGGCGTGTAGGTACTGCCTGTCGGCCCGGTTAACCCCGTCCTTGAAGGAAATAATCTCGTCTCCGATTCCCTGGAAGGTCTCGGTGTTGCTGCGGCTGTGGCCGTCTACTGCGTTGTAGCGCCAGTAGGCGGTGGCGTTGGAGGTGAAGCCTTTGAGCCGGTCAGTGTTATAGTTCACGCCTGCCTGCGCGCTCGAATTGATTCCTTCGCCCAAGTTGGAGTTGCTGCTATAGACCATAATTCCGTCCGGGCCGCTCACATTCATTCCGCTTCCGATAAGGGTAAGCTGGTCTTTTTCGCCGAAGGCGGAAACCATCGCGTTGCCGTTCCACAGCAGCGGTCTGGTTTCGAGGAACTCGTCATCTTCGGCGGCAGGAATGGACGTGCCTCCTTGGAGACCGGCATTGCCGAACACTCCCTGCTTGTACTCTTGCTTCAGCTCCACGTCCATCACCGTTTCCTTCGCGTCGTCCTTCACTCCGGAGAAAGCGGCAGCATCAGACTCCTTGTCGATGACTTTTACCTTTTCAACGGCCTTTGCGGGGATATTGTCGAGCGCAGCGCTCTTGTCGCCGAGGAAGAAGGTTTTGCCGTTAACCGTTATCTTCGAAACTTCCTTCCCTCCAACTTTCACGTTGCCCTCGGAGTCCACTTCCACAGAGGGCATCTTCTTGAGAAGGTCCTTGAGCACGTCGCTTTCTGCGCTGTTGAAAGACGAAGCGTTGAACACGATGGTGTCCTGCCTGAATTCGACCGGAGTGCCCACGGCCGAGACCCTCGCGGCTTCGAGCATTTCCCGGTCGGGGACAAGGGAAATGCGCCCCATCGATTTGCGTTCGCGCAGACGGAACCGCTCCCGATGCGGAAGATACCCCATTATCTCGATGTTGAGCACGTGCTCGCCGGCCGGTACATCCTGCAATTCGGCCTTCCCCTGTTCGTCTGTAAGCGTGAAATGAGTGATGACCGAATCGCCCGGATGGTTGAGATAGACCGACGCGAATGCGATGGGTTCGCTTGTGAGTGAGTCCGCAACCTCAAGCGTGACGGGGAAAAGAGCGGAGCGTATCATATCCCGGGTAATGTAGGTCTGGGCGGAAGCGCTCCAGCCAAGAAGCGATATCGCGAGAATCAGGGAAAGCCGTTTCATATAAGTAGAGTTCGATATCGATGAAGTGGAATCCGTAGTAAGAGTGCCCTTCGAGAAGGGAGACTTTGCGCACACCTTCGGGAATGGGGTCGAAGATAAGGGCGTAGTCCGCAATCATCCGCTGGGGGATGGTGTCGCAGTTGACTATGTAGTCGTTGCCAGCCACCCCTTCCATTGCCCGCAAGGGGTATATCCTGCCCCCTGCGACCAGTGAAGTGTGGTCTGAGATGCGGATGCCAAGGCCGGGGTCGGAGAGAGTGTGGTTGGTAAAACGCAACACGGTGGACGTGTCGCTGACCGAGACACTGTTCAGCGTGATTGCGGGGGTTTTGGGCGGGAGAATATCGGGAAAGCCGAACATATATTTTGGATGTTCCACGGTGTATGGCCTTTGAGGTTCGCGGGCACAGCTTCCCAGCAGCGTCAAGGCTGCGATTATGATAATGATTCTTTTCATTTGAAGGGTATCTTGTCGGGGGAGATGAATGAGGGAAGGTCGCTATAGCCGCCAAGGGTGATGATAACCAGGGTGAGTACGCTTAAGGTGAACATCACGACCCAGGCTAAGAGCGTCGTGAGTCCGGGTTTCCAGGAAGGGGAGCGGAACCGGGCCATAGCCTTGATCCCGAGGTAGCCGGTCAGGACGACGGGAAGGAAATACAGCAGCATCAGTATCAGCTGAATGACCGGGCGCTGGGTGAGCGCGACCAGATGGTGATTGAGTGTTGCCAGATTCACTATCATCCGCCCCTTCATAAGGTGGAAGCCGCGGAAGACCCAGCTGTCGCCTCCGAAGAAGAAACCGAGACCGAAAAGCAATCCCGCAATAGACGCGAGCAGAAGCAGGATCCCTAGAGCTATTCTAATATCGTTGAGAACGGTCTTGACCCCTGGCCGCTTCCAGAAGGGGAGAGGCTTGGGTCTGGGGCGACCTTCTTCTCCAATGCCTTCCCGAATGGATTCGGGCGTACCGATTTTGCCGATGGCTTCCTTGACATCGGCCGCGGTGACGATTTCCCTTGGCGCCGGCTTCCCGGCAAGAAGTTCGCCAAGTCTTTCTTTCAGCGCCGCAAGGATGTCATCCCTGTCCTCGTCTCCTTCGAACACATCTGCCAGTTCCTTGAGATAGTTCTCCACTTCCCGCTCCGCAGAGGAATCAATGTCCAGGGCGAAGCCTCCTATGCTTACTTTTTCAAATTTGTCCATAATGAGTCAGGATCTTTGAGGGTTTTCACGGTGGATTCGAGCTCGTTCCACACGGCGTCGAGTTGGGCAAGTATCTCGCGCCCTTCGGCGGTAATCACATAGTATTTCCTCGGCGGCCCGAGCGGGGATTCTTCCCAGCGACAGTCGAGCCATCCCTGGTTTTTGAGCCTGATGAGCAGCGGATAGAGCGTGCCTTCCACCACATCCATCCCGCCACTCCGGAAGGCGTCGATGATAGAGGAGACGTAAGCCTCGCGCTGACTGAGCATCAGCAGAATGCAGTACTCCAGCATCCCTTTGCGCATCTGGGGTCTTATCTGGTCAATACTTTTTTCCATAATCTTTTGCAAAGGTATATAAAAAAATCGGTATCTTGCAATGCAAGGTAGTATTTTTCAAAATACCCGCCCATCAGGGATTTTTTAGTATATTTGCCATCACTATGAAAGTCAGGAACATACTAAGAGGCGTCGCGGCCGTCCTTGTCGCCGCCATCATCGGAGGTTGCATCTACCTCAATTCCCTTATGCCCATAATCACCGGCTATGCCGCGAAGAATCTCGCATCGGCCGTTTTCATTTCCGGCCGTGCGGCGGAGGATGTCGAAGCGCTGGACCTGAATTTCTCGTTCATCAAGTTCAACAGGAACAAGGTGGACTATGAAAACAGGACGGTCACAAGCCGTTTCCTCTGGAGCAAATCCGTCGCCGCATACCGTGAGGGCTACGGAGTGACGCTTCTCCGCGGCAAAGGAAAGAAAGATTTTCTGGCCCGGACGTATCCTCTGCCGGCGGAACCCGCCGTCCCGGATCCTCTTCCCGTCTCACTTTCCGACGCCCTTGAACCTGTCGCCAAAGCCCTTGTGGACGACCGTTCCTACAACGGTCATCCATTCGCCTTCGTGGTGCTCCATGAGGGCAAGGTCGTGGCGGAACGCTATGACAGGGGAATCGGCCCGGACACTCAGCTTCTGAGCTGGAGTATGGGCAAGAGTTTCACGAATGCGCTTGTGGGAATTATGACGGGGGACGGCCTGGTTGACATAAACGCCCCTATGGACATACCCGAGTGGCAGGGCGACGGACGCTCCGCGATAACCCTTAACGACCTGATGCAGATGCAGAGCGGACTCGAGTGGAACGAAAACTACGGCAACCGCTCAGACGTGAATCTTATGTTGCACAGGGAGACGGACATGGGCCTTTTCGCACTGTCGAAACCGCTTGCCCACAAGCCCGGCACTTTCTGGTACTACTCAAGCGGCAGTACCAACATCGTTATGCGCTATCTCCGCGGAAAGTTCTCTTCCGACGAGGAGTTCCTCGGCTATGTCCGGCAGCGCCTTTTCGCTCCGCTGAGTATCTACGGGGCCCATTTTGAGCCGGATATGAGCGGTACTCCCGTGGGCTCGTCTTACCTGTACGTGACGGCAAGGGACTTTGCCCGCTTCGGCCAGTTGTACCTCGATGACGGATGTGTCGGAGAGAACCGCATCCTTCCGGAAGGGTGGGTGGAATACACCACTACTCCCGCATCCGGCAGCGAAGGCGGATATGGCGCATTTTTCTGGCTGAACCGGAATCATGTCTGCCCCGACGTCCCTGAGGATATGTTCTCCTGCCAGGGACACGACGGACAGGAGATCTACATCATCCCTTCGAAACAGCTCGTCGTGGTCGTTCTCGGATACTCCCCCAAACCGGACCGCGTAATTGAATTCAACCGCCTCCTGAAGGATATCATAGAGTGTACAGAATCTGCCGGGTAATAGGCGGCGAAAACAATTTTTTTGTAGATTTGTGCAATTTGAGCCAGATACTATGGATATTAACCAATTGGACAAGCATTCCGAGGCCCTTTTGGAGCAGTACCGGGGATTGAAACCCGAATACGAACAGATGGCGGAAATCCTCCCGGAGAGGCTCCGTGCTTTTTTTGAAGAGGCGGGAATTCTTGTTGCGGCTGTCGAACACCGTGTCAAGACTGAAAACTCCCTTGCCGGAAAACTTGCCCTCAAGGGCGGGAAATACGACAGCATCTTCGACATTACGGATATCGTCGGGATCCGGGTAATCACCTTTTATGTAGATGATGTAGACAAGGTAGCGACTATCGTCGAGCGCCTTTTCGAAGTCGATTGGGAAAATTCCGTCGACAAGAGAAAGGCCCACGATACTGACAGCTTCGGCTACCTCTCCCTCCACTATATCTGCCGGATACCGGAATCCTCCTACACTGATCCGGAACATCCGGAGGTGAACAGGATCCGTTTCGAAATCCAGATGAGGACGATCCTCCAGCATGCATGGGCCAATATGAACCACGACACTGGTTACAAGAGCGGAGTCGAGGTCCCCCGGGAGTATCTGAGGAATCTCAGCCGCCTTGCGGGAATGCTGGAGCTGGTGGATGACGAGTTCTCCCGGATAAGGACGGAGCTTACGGATTATCGCCGCCGTGTCCAGTCGCTTGTCGCCTCCGGCAATCTGGAGGATGTCCCCCTTGACGGAGATACCTTCCGGAGCTATCTGAAGCTGGATCCTTTCGGCTCTCTTAACCGGAAGATCGCCGCGGTAAACCAGGCTGAGATTATGGACGCGCCCATGGAGCCGTATCTTGCCGCATTCAAGGGAATCGGCTGCAAGACGCTCGGGGACATCGACCGTATCGTAAAGCAGTACTCCGACGGCGCTTTCCAGATCGCGTGCTATCAGATTGGCCTGACGGATCTTGATATCATTTCCGCATCGCTCGGGCCCCAGGACCTCTGCCTCGCGTTTGTCCTTAAAAGCGGCGGCGGAAAGGCCGGTGTGAAATATTTCTTCGACATTGTAAACGGCGAATCCGATGCAAATGCGCTGATGGCGGAAATGCTCGTTGAAGAGGCGAAGGACTTCCCGTTTATGAACCAGTGATTATGGCAAATTCTCCCCTTGACACATCACTTCTGGACCGCGCAATAATCTTCGCGGTCAGGGCCCATTCCGGCACGGAGCGCCGTGGAAAGGGCTTCCCCTATATCGTCCATCCGATGGAGGCCGTTGAAATTGTCTCAACGATCACCTCGGACCAGGAACTCCTCGCCGCTGCCGCCCTTCACGATACGGTGGAGGACACCGATGTTACGGTGGAGGATATCCGCCGGGAATTCGGCCCACGTATCGCATTCCTCGTTGAGGACGAATCGGATACTTTCACCGATGGAGTAAGCGAGGAGGACAGCTGGCATTCCCGCAAGCAGGCTGCTATAGACCGTCTCCGGAAGGCCTCCCGTGATGCAAAGATTGTCGCTATCGGAGACAAACTCTCCAATATGAGAGCAATCGCAAGGGATTATGCAGTAAGGGGAGACGAGCTGTGGAAAATATTCCACGCGAAGGACAAAAAGGACCACGAGTGGCATTACAGGGGACTTGCGGATTCACTCAGGGAACTTGAGGGGACCTTTGCCTTCAAAGAATTTGAATCACTTATCAACCAGGTTTTTTCAAATGGAAGCAATTAAGATAAATCTAGATGACTACGTCCTTTCCGGGGGCGGCGCAAACGGGGAAAGCTACGACCACAGGACGGACCCTTCCGTAATGCTGAAACTCTATTTCCCGGGCAAGATTCAGCAGCCGCTTGACGAAGTGACCCTCGCGCGTAAGGTCTATGCGCTCGGAATCCCTTCTCCGGAACCCGGAGATTATGTGGTAACGGAAGACGGACGGTACGGAATCCGTTTCCGCCGGATTGTGGGCAAGAAATCCTATGCAAGGGCCATTGCTGACAACCCTGAAAAGGTTGAGCAGTATGCGGTTGAATTCGCTGCGATGTGCAGGAACCTCCATAAGGTCCACGTTGACAAGACCAAGTTTGAGAGCGTCACGGAGCGTTATCTCCGTCTCCTGTCGGAGAATCCTTTCTTCACTGCCCGTGAGAAGGACAGCATCGCGCGTTTCATAGAAAATGTTCCGGAAGAAGATACCGCCATTCACGGTGACCTCCAGTTCGGAAATGCCATTTTCACCGGCACGGAGAAATATTTTATCGACCTTGGAGACTTCTGCTGGGGAAACCATATGTTCGATGTCGGGATGGTCTACGTTTGTGCAGTTCTTTCCGATGAGGGATTCATAAAGGATGCTTTCCACATGCCAAAATCCCTGTCGCAGGAGTTCTGGAGGTTTTTCGCCCCGGCGTACTTCGGTTACGACAGGCCTCTTCGCGACATAGAGAAAGAGGTGGGCCCGTTCGCAGGCCTCAAGACCATCATCATTGAACGTGACACAAAAAGACCCATGCCGGAATTCCGCGCTGAGCTAAAGCCCATACTATGAAAAACGATGACACGCTTTTTTTCAAGATAAGGAGGCAGATTGGCGTAAATCTCAGCCTTATCCTTGTCGTCATAACTGCCATTGTCCTCGAAGGCGGCGGTCTTATGCAGTATTACTATTTCAAGAGGGAGGCTGCGGATCCCCGTTCCGCTAACGTGTTCGTAATCCTTCTTATAATAGGTCTTCTCCTTGTCCTTCTGCTCGTTATACGCGCCGTGAAGAATATAAGGAAGATTAACTCCATTACTGCCTCGAAGGAAAGGATGGAGAGCGAACTGCAGATTGCGAGCGGTATCCAGATGGCGATGATCCCCAAGATTTTCCCTCCTTTTCCGGAACGGAAGGACCTGGATATGGCTGCTACAATAGTCCCGGCAAAGGAAGTCGGGGGAGACCTGTACGATTTCTACATCCGAGACGAGAAGTTGTTTTTCTGCATAGGTGATGTGAGCGGAAAGGGCGTTCCGGCATCTCTTGTGATGGCGGTCACCAGAAGCCTTTTCCGAAGCCTTTCAGCCCACGAGAACAGCCCCAAGGCCATAGTCTCCGCAATGAACGATTCTATGTCGGAAGACAATGACTGGAATATGTTCGTGACTTTCTTCCTCGGGATCCTGGACCTTCGTACCGGTCATCTGCGTTACTGCAACGCCGGCCACAACGCGCCGCTTATCCTCACTGACAGGATCGCCGTCCTTCCCGTGGAGCCGAATCTCCCCCTTGGCGTCCTGAGGGGTATGTCATATAAGGAGCAGGAGGTTGAATTCCATACGGACGATGCCCTGTTCCTCTATACAGATGGACTTACGGAGGCAGAGAACTCCGCTCACGAACAGTTCGGCGAGGAAAGGATGGATGCCGTCCTCCATAAGCGAAGGATCTCGGAGCAGCATCTCGAGGCCGTGAAAAAGGCGGTTCATGAATTCGTCGGGGACGCCCCCCAGAGTGATGACCTGACTATGCTGTTCATCCATTATCTCGGAGATCCTGCAATAGCCCTTCAGGAGAGGCATCTGGTCCTTCATAATGACATCCAGCAAATCCCCCAGCTCGCGGACTTCATAGAAACGATAGCTTCTGAAAAATCGCTTGACCAGAGCCTTGCGATGAGCCTTAATCTCGCTCTGGAGGAGGCCGTTTCCAATATTATAATGTATGCTTATCCGGAGGGCTCGGACGGCCTTGTGGACATAGAAGCCATAATCCGCAAGGACTCCCTGGAGTTCATAATCTCTGACAGCGGCACTCCGTTCGACCCTACTAAAATAGAGCCCGCGGATGTCGCCGCATCCCTTGAGGACCGTCCTGTCGGCGGACTCGGGATTTATATGGTGAGAAACATTATGGACTCGATCGGCTACGAGCGAAGGGACGGGAAGAACATACTTAGAATGACAAAAAATATCTGATATAAAATGGAAGTTATCATCAATACTGAGGGAGCGCAGACGACAGTAGGACTTGTCGGGCGTCTTGACACTCCCGCCGCCCAGGAGGTAAGCGCAGCACTCGTTCCCGTGATTGAAAAGGCATCCGGAACAACGGTTCTCGATTGTGGCCGTCTTGAGTATATCTCCTCCTCCGGGCTCCGTATTTTCCTGACACTCAGGAAGGAGGCCGCCTCAAAGGGAGGCAGGGTAATCGTTCGCGGGATGTCCGGGAATATTCGCGGAGTCTTTATGATGACGGGCTTTCTGAATCTCTTCGAGATAGAGGATTAAGGCTCCCTGGGGGCAATATTTATCGTTTTGTCAGTACGATTTGCTCGCATTGACAGGCGAAATATCAGTCAAAGTTGCGTTCTTTGAAAAAATAACCACAGAACGCGATATGAAAAAAATCATCTCAATCTTTGCGATAGCCCTTGCGGCTGTATTTGCAATCTCCTGTGACAAAGACGGGGAAAATGAAGGGAGCGGGTCCATCGAAGGGACCTGGACCTTTCTTGACCATCATCACTCTATCACACTGACGCTCAAGGGCGGTGAGTTTGAGTGGCTTTGCTCCGGATTCAAGGATACCGGCAGCTACACCTATACCGACGGTGTCCTGACTCTTAACGTAAGCAAGCATTACACAGCCCAGGTCGATGAGTGGACGGATGACGGGAAACGCGTTTTCCGCGATTACGTGGAAGACACTATGGAGTATTGGGGCCCCCGTCACGCCGGGAAGGCCGTCATCATAGGCGAGGCAATGATATGGACCCTCACTGAGGACCCGTTTTTCGGCGGGTGGACGGACTCGATGATTCTTCTTCGTGATGTGACGAAGATCACCCTTGACACGAAGAAAGTCCAGGGGACCTGGGAGTTCGAACTCGAACAGGATACTGAAATCCTCGGGAAGTCGAAGAGCAGGCTTGAAATAGGTGACGGCACATACACCTTCCGGGATGTTTACAGCATTTATGATACGGAATCTCCCGTCGTCGACGGAAACTATACCAGGGCTATCCGTGTCGCCACGAAGGAGTCCGGAACCTGGTCTTACAAGGAAGGAACTGTCACACTCAAGGTCAAGGAGTGCTTCTCCTCTACGAGCGGGGACTACGCTACCGGATACTCTCATTCTCCCGTAAACGAGGAGACGATGGAGGCGGAGACCTGGACGAAGCTGGACGGTAACTATGACCGTGATGCCATTATGATCCTCGATGAGAAGAACAGTATGCTGTACTTCTACGGAATGGACCTCAGCGGAGTTTTCACCAAAAAGAAATAAATCCTATATTTGCGTATGCGGCCTGTAATCAATGCGGTATACGTACTTTTAGTCGCCGCGGTGGCCTCCTTTGCTCCTTCTGCCTGGGGCAGGGAAGCCGCCGTGGTCTATGATGGCATAACTTTCCATAAGACGGTGCCGGAAAGGCTTCCGGATATGGTCGCCCCGCGTTCCGCGCACGCGATAAAGGTCATCAGCGGGGATATCGCCGTCTTCGGAGGCCATACGACAGGGTTCATACCTTCCGCTTCCGCTGAAATCTACAGAGGAGGGGAGTGGAAGGAAATTCCTATGTTATATGCCCACGACGGAGGTTTCGCCGTTACTGCCCCGGACGGGAGAATCCTTCTCGGGGGCGGCAGCGGAGAGCCGTTCGGAATAGGCCAGAGCTGGGGAGTCGAGGCTTTTGACCCCGTGTCCGTATCGTTTGCCCCGGTTTCAATCTTGTCCCGTAAAAGGGCGTATGCATCTGCTGCAGTCCTTTCCTCCGGACGAATTGTCGTCAGCGGGAACTGGTATGCGGACGATGACATTTCCATCCTTGGAGACGACTATTTCTCCAAGCCGGTTTCCGAAGGCCGGTGCGTGCCTGTGATCTTCCCGACAGGAAATGACGATGCCGTGATATTCGGCAGTGTCGGAGTCCGGGGAGAACGGACGGAAGGCTTCAGGGTTGACAGGTTTAGGGGCGAGCCGTACGACGAACCCCTTCTTAAGGAATGGGTTCCGTTTACCTTTTCGCAGCCATTTTCTTCGGAGGATTGCAGGATAGCGGACAATACATACCTGTTTGTCGCTGAAAGCCGGGTGGACAGTACCTATGCGATTGTCAAGGTCTCCCACGGGTCATTCTCCCTTCTTGAGACAGAAGGAACAATCCCCACCTCGGGCATCCGTGGCGGCAGGATTTCAGTATCGAGCCAGCTCAGGGCGGACCGTCGCAGTCGCTGCGCGTACGTTACCGGGATGGACGCGGACGGAGTCCTGTATATACTTAAAATCTCGTACGACGCAATTTTTGACGGGGGTAAGGCGACTCTGGAGGCGTATTACGCGGAAGCGCCGGAAGGGGGATTCCCCTCGGAGCACTTTGCGGCAGCAATCCCTTCAGGCGGACTCGTGCTTGCCGGCGGACCTGGCTTGGACCCGGAAAATCCTTCAAAGGAGAGCAATTTCTTCGTAAGGAGTGAGGTATGGCGGTTCTCTCCCGGAGAGGCTCCTGTCGTTGCCGGGAGGCGCAGGGAATACCTGCCTTGGATTCTGCTCTTACTTGTGACAGTTGTCGGCATCTGTGCAGCCCTCGTCCGCAGGAGGCGGGAAGAAACAGTCCCTCCGGCGAAGCAGCCGCCGGAACAGGAGAATACGGATCTTGTCTCCCGTATGAAAAAACTTATGGAGGAGGATAAGATTTATCTTCAGGGCAGTCTTACGAAGGCGGACGTTGCGCGTATGCTTGGCACTAATGTCACTTATGTGAGTGCCGCCGTGAATTCCCAGATGGGCATTTCCTTTACAGAATTCATTTCCGGATACCGGATCCGTCATGCAAAACAGCTTATGAAGGATTATCCCGGAAAGAAGATATCGGAGATAGTGGAGGAATCCGGCTTCTCCAGCGAAAAATCCTTCTATCGTTGCTTCAAGGCCGTTACCGGAATGACTCCGGGGGAATGGAAGTCCACAAGGCTCCAATGAAGGAAAATAAATCGTATTACGGAGATTTTTTCATACCTTTACGGGGATGAAATTCAAGTCTTACGTCACGTTCTTCCTCCTGTTCGGCGTACTGTCGGACCTCGTGATCTGCCTCCTTTACGGCCCGGAAAGCAGCCTCGCAGTAAAAAGCCTTATCTGCCTTCCTACCCTTGCATCCCTTGTAGCGCTGGTTCTGATTGGTCTCGGGATCCGCTATACGGATTCGCTCAGGGTATTCTCATACCTGATATTCCTTTTCGAACTCCCAAAGTTCGTTTTTTCGTTGTTCTCGGCGCTGGGCCCTGTCGCTGCGATTCCCGGCGGGGCGGTGTCGTTGTTTTTCGCTTTCCTTATTTTTTACAGCACGCGTCACCTCAGAGTCAATGAGCTGGAGCTCTCCTTCGAGGGACTTCCCGGAGCCTTTGACGGCCTGAGGGTGTGCCAGATGGGCGATCTCCATCTGGGCTCGTTCGGAAGGAATTCTTCCTATGTGAAGAAAGTCCTTGACAAGGCGGCGGAACTCTCTCCGGACATCTTTCTTTTCGTCGGGGACCTCGTGAACTTCGATTCCAGGGAAGCGGATTCCTATCTTGAGGGACTGGGGAAGCTGAAAGCCCCTCTTGGCGTATATGCAATCCGGGGAAACCACGATTATCTTCTCCACGGGCATCATAACGACGAGGAGCGCGAGAAGGATATGGAGAGGCTTCTCGCTCTGGAACGGAGCCTTGGCTGGAGGGTTCTCCTGAACGGGAGCGCCGTCATCGAAAAGGATGGGGATAAGATTGCGGTCGCCGGGGTTGAGAATGTTTCGTCAAATCCGTATTTCACAAGGACGGGCGGCGACCTTAAAAAGGCCCTGGAGGGGATTCCGGAGGGAACGTTCACGATCCTTCTTACTCACGACCCCTCTCACTGGAGCTCGGAGGTAGTACCCTCAAGCGGTGTCCCGCTGACCCTTTCCGGACACACCCATGGGCTCAAATATAAACTTGCCGGGCTCAATACGGCCCATTGGAGGCTTCCTTTCCCGAGCGGAGTTTTCACCAGGGAGGGGCAGGTCCTCCACGTTACAAAGGGACTTGGGAGCGCATTCGCCTTCCGGCTCGGCGGATTTCCGTGCATCGACATTATCACACTTCGGCGAAAAAATGCTATATTTGAACACTGAAACCCGAATACACTAAAACCTGAATTTATATGGAAAAATGGATTATGATTGTCAATCCTGCCTCCGCGTCCGATATGACCGAGGGGAAGTGGATTGACTCTGAGAAGCAGCTCCGGGAGGCCGGACTCGAGGTAGAGCACCTTCTCACTGAACACGCCGGCCACGCAATCGAACTTGCCGGAGAGGCCGCAAAGAAGGGAGAAAGAAAATTCATCGCCGTCGGAGGTGACGGAACGATCCACGAGGTCATGACCGGCCTTCTTCGTTTTGCCGATGCTGAAAAAGTGGCAATGGGCGAATTCACCCTCGCCGTTCTTCCCTACGGAACCGGAAACGACTGGATCCGTACCTCCATGGTCCCGAAGGACCTCAAGGAAGCAGGGGACTGCATTATCGCCGGTAAAACCGCGAAGGAGGATGTCGTCAGGCTAACCTTTGAAAACGGGGTCTTCTGCATGGCGAACATCGGCGGCGTGGGCCTCGACGCGGACATCTGCTATAATACCAACAAGCTCAAGATGAGGGGCCGAAAAGGCGGATTCCTCTACAAGATGGTCGCCCCTTATTCCATTTTCTCGAAAAAGCGTCAGAGCGTCGAAGTCGTGTGTGACGGCGAGATTGTCCATAGCGGCAAGATGTTTACGATAGTGATCGGAAATGGCGCTTATCGCGGCGGCGGCCTGCTCCAGAACGAGTCCGGAAGCGCCTGGGACGACGGCAAACTCGAGGTTTCCATAATGACAGGAGTCAATCATTTCAAGGCTCTCTCCCAGATGATGCACGTCTTCTCCGGAGACTTCGCAACCCTTCCCGGTATTATTACAAGACGTTTCAGGAAGATGACGATAAAGCCCCTCGACGACAAGCCGGACCGCGTCGAATCTGACGGAGAAATCCCCGGAAATATTCCCCTTACGGTAGAACTTACCGGAGAGCAAATCAACATTATAGTTCCTTAGGGCGGTGGACGGATCGGTAAAAAGCGCGCATCTCTCCTTCGGGGAGAGGTGCCTGAGAGTTTTCGCGTACTGTATGGTCCACGTCGTCCAGAGACCAAGGCTCCTCACACAGAAGCCGGCCCTCGACGAACCCACTATTTTTGCCTGCAGGCACGTCGGGCTGATGGACCCGGTGATACTTATGGTCCTGTATTACAGGAAGATGATACGTCCGCTCGCGGCGCTGGACTATTTCGAAAAGAATAAGTTCACTCACTTTTTCTTCTCCCACGCCCAGTGTATCCCCATCGACCGTCACAATCACTCCCCTCAGTGGCTCGAGGATTCGACGGCGGCAATCCGTAAAGGCGAGAGCATTGTAATCTTCCCCGAAGGGAAACGCAACAAGGTTGGAGAAGACCTGCTTCCGTTCCACGTTGGCGCGGCGCTTCTTGCCGCGAGGAGCGGCGCGAGGATTGTTCCCGTGTACAACTGGAAGTGGAAGTTTCCCCGCCGCTATACCCTTGCGATAGGGGAGCCAATCCGTGTATCTGCACCGCCAGAGGAGGGGACGGAGGAATTCCATCTCTACCTGAAGGCGGAGACGGCGAAGATACAGGCCGCGGTCGCAGCCCTTGAGAGCGTCAGGAAAGATTAGTCTTTAACCCCGAAAGCATAGATGCAGTGGCTCCTGTATATTTCTCCCGGACGGAGGACGACAGAGGGCCACTCCTTTTTGTTGGGGGTGTCCGGATAGTGCTGGGTCTCGAGGCAGATTGCGTGACGGAAGGGGTAGACGACGCCTCCCTTTCCGGTCACGGTGCCGTCGAGGAAGTTTCCGGCATAGACCTGGATTCCGGGTTCATCGGTATATACCCTCAGGCAGATTCCGGTCTCCGGGCAGTATAGTTCCGCTGCGACGGCGCCCGTGTCGCAGGCGGTGTCGAGCACCCAGTTGTGGTCGTAGCCGTGGCCGTTCCGGATCTGGATGTCGTCAGAGTCGATGTCATCCCCGATTCTCCTGGCTTTCCTGAAATCGAAGGGCGTCCCTTCTACGGATGCGATTTCTCCGGTTGTCATGAACGTATCATCGACCGGGGTGAAGCTCGAGGCGTTTATGTACAGCAGATCTTCCGTTATGCTGTGCCCTCCGGGATTGCCGGAGAGATTGAAGTACGAGTGGTTCGTCATATTTATGACGGTAGGGGCGTCCGTCACGGCCTCATAGTCAATGTCGATGGCATTGTCCTGTGTCAGGGTGAAGGTTACCCTGGCTGTAACGTTTCCCGGGAAATTGCTGTCTCCATCCGGCGAGTCCATCCGAAGGCGGAGGCTCGTCTGAGTAGCCTCCTCGACTGCATATACTTTATACTGCCATCCGGCGGGGCCTCCGTGGAGACAGTGTCCGAAGTTGTTCCGGGGGAGCTGGTACTGCGCTTCGTCGATGGTGATCCGGCCCTGGTTGATGCGGTTCGCATAGCGGCCTATGGATGCTCCGAAGTCTGTCTGGTTATTCTCCGGGAAGTAGTCCTCGACATTGTCGAATCCAAGTACCACATCGCGCAGCGCTCCGTCGCGCCCCGGGACCATCACGGAAACGATTCTTCCGCCGTAGTTCGTGATGCACACCTCCATACCGTTGTCGTTTGTCAGGGTATACAGCGCGGTCTTCGAGCCGTCCGCTTCGCTGTCAAATCTTTTCGGGTCCAGTCCTGACTTTGTCAGGGGCGTGCTGCAGGCGAGCATAATGGCTGCTGCAACGGGAAGAACTGTTAAAGCTTTCATTGTTCCTGTGATTGTTGTCCACAAAAATAATCAAATTCCTGCAATTATTCTCCCTTCGTCATCGAAACGCGTGGAAAGGAGCGAATGTTCGTAAAAAATTTTAAAATATAAAGAACGAGGCAATATTTTTTAAAAATTATTTGCGTATTTAAAAAATTTCCACGAAATTGTAAGCAAATTTGACAATGAGGTATGGGAAAAATAGACAATATCGGCGGAAAGAGGCCTGAGGGGCTGATTCTGGTCGTGAATACGGGGTCCATCACTACCAAATTTGCGGTTTACCGTGACGGGGAAACCGTACTGGAAAGGAAGCTCGAACATTCGGTTGAGGAGTTGTCTCATTTCGCGGATGTAATGGACCAGGAAGATATGCGGACGAAGGCGATCCTGGATGCGCTGAGGGAGGAAGGCATAAATCTCGAGGATATCGATATCGTAATGGCCCGCGGCGGACTGTTCACTCCGTGCATAACCGGTGTCTACAACGTCAATGCTGATATGCGCGAAGTCCTTTCCACAAGCCGCGAGGGAAACCACGCCTGCAATCTGAGCGCTCTTATCGGTGACAATATTGCCCATACGATAAACGACCTCCGGGTAGGCAAGGGAATCAAGCCGCGCTTTGGCGAATGCATCGCATATGTGGCGGATCCCCCGATGGCGGATGAAATGCTGCCTGAGTGTCACGTAGGAGGCATACCGGAATTCCCGAGGAGGACCCTTTTCCACGCTCTGAACACCCGCGCCATAATGCGCCGCTATCTTCGTGAGACCGGACGAAAGGCGGAAGACACAACCGCAATCATCTGCCATATGGGCGGCGGTGTCACAATCTCCCTCCACCGCGGCGGACGCGTAATCGACACCTCCCACGGGCTTGGCGGTGACGGGCCCATCACCCCCGAACGCGCAGGCTGCTGCCCGCCATATCCCCTCATCGATATGTGTTTCAGCGGCAAGTACACCAAACAGGAAATAAAGAAAAAGCTGATCGGAAAGGGCGGCGCCGTCGCTTATTTCGGCACCAACGATATGAGGGAAGTGGTAAGGATGGCCAAAGAAGGTCACGAAGACTACGTCGTCTTTATGAAGGCCTTCGTCTTGAACATCGCCAAATACATCGTCGCCCAGGGTGCCGTCGTGGACGGAAAGGTTGACGTAATCATCCTTACCGGCGGCGTTGCCTTCAGCAAGGACATTACAGATGCCATCACGGAGAAGGTCAGCTGGCTCGCCCCCGTGGTCGTATATCCCGGAGAGAACGAACTGGACTCCCTCGCAGAGAACGGCTACATCATCCTTGCCGGACAGACCAAGATCCATACTTATAACAAAGACCACATAATTGAAGACTGATAACACTATGGACCAGAAAATCGATTATTCAAAACGTGCGTTCGCGTACTACCCTACGGACGCTATCGTAGTTTCACGGTACGTAGACGGAAAGTGGACCGCCCCCGAGGTCACGGACAACTTCAATCTTACGCTTAATTGCTTCGCCGGGGTATTCCACTATGCGCCCTCCTGCTTTGAAGGACTGAAGGCCTACAGGGGTTGTGACGGCAGAATCCGCCTTTTCCGCCCTCTGGAAAACGCAAAGCGAATGATTCGGAGTGCCGCGTACATAGATATGGAGGCGCCGTCGGAGGAACTCTTTATGGAAGCCTGTATGCTCTGCGTGAAGGCTAACATCGACTATCTCCCTCCTTATGAGAGCGGCGCATCGCTGTATCTGAGGCCTACCCTTTTCGGAATGAACCCCCAGCTTGGAATCAATTCCCCGAAAGACGTTATGTTTGTCGTAATGTCATCCGGAGTCGGGACTTACGGCGGCGGAAAGCTGCTTACCCCGACAAACGCCGTCATCTCCAGAAACTACGACAGGGCGGCGACCCACGGCTCCGGAGGATACAAACTGGGCGCGAACTACGCTCAGTCCCTCCACGCTTACAATCTTGCCCATAAGATGGGTTACCGGGAACTCCTCTTCCTGGACACGGCGACTCATTCCCGTATCGAAGAATTCGGCTCCTCGAACTTCTTCGCGATAAAGGACGGAGCATATATCACGCCGGATTCTACGAGCGTCCTCCCTTCCATCACCAATATGAGCCTTAGGGAACTCGCCCCTGAATTCGGGCTCCGCGTGGAGCGGAGGGTGATCCCTGTGGAGGAACTCGCCTCAGTGGATGAGGCCGGCTCCTGCGGAACCGCGGTCGTTATCAATCCTCTCTACAGGATCGATGACAAGAAGCGCCTTGAGGATACGGACGTCACGAGGTCGTTCAACATCGGGACTCCCGAAAAATGCGGCCGATTCAGTGAGATGCTCTATCACCGTATGGTCGGAATCCAGAAGGGCCTTGAAGAGGACACCTACAACTGGTGCGTTTTCGTGGACTAGGATATGGAAGAGAGGATAAGGACGCTGCTTGAGGATTCGAAGGCTGATGAGGCAATCGCCCTCCTTGACCTTTACAGGGCGGAGGGAAACGCAATGGACGATAAGCTTTACTACCTTCTTGGTAACGCCTGGAGGAAGAAGGGAAACTGGCAGATGGCTATGAACAATTATCTTGAGGCTGTCGCAATAAACCCTGAATCTCCGGCCCGGCAGGCCCTTGAAATCGCAAACGAAATCCTCGATTTCTACAACAAAGATATGTACAACCAATAACTTATAACCAAATGGCAAAACTCAGAGGAGCGACAGTCGTCGACATCGAACGCTGCAAAGGCTGCGGTCTTTGTGTTGTCGCCTGCCCGCTGAAGGTGCTCGCCCTTACCACAAAGAGCGTGAACCAGAAGGGCTACAACTATGCTGAAACCGTCCTGGAGGACGTCTGCACGGGGTGTTCATCCTGCGCAATCGTCTGCCCGGACGGATGTATCACCGTTTATCGTAAGAAGGAGGACTGATTATGGCAGAGAAAGAAGTTACCTTGATGAAAGGCAATGAAGCCATTGCCCACGCCGCCATCCGCTGCGGATGCGACGGCTACTTCGGTTACCCCATCACCCCCCAGTCGGAGGTACTTGAGACCCTTGCCGCAGAAAAGCCCTGGGAAACTACCGGAATGGTAGTGCTCCAGGCGGAGAGCGAAGTCGCCTCGATCAATATGGTCTATGGCGGCGCGGCAACCGGAAAGAGGGTTATGACATCCTCCTCCAGCCCGGGAATCAGCCTGATGCAGGAGGGAATTTCCTATATGGCTGGCGCAGAACTCCCGGCTCTCATCGTCAATGTCTCCCGCGGCGGCCCCGGACTCGGAACGATCCAGCCCTCCCAGGCTGACTACTTCCAGACCGTAAAGGGCGGCGGACACGGTGACTATCGGCTCATCACCCTTGCTCCGGCATCGGTGCAGGAGATGGCTGATTTCGTGGACCTTGCCTTCAACCTCGCGTTCAAGTACCGCAATCCCGCGATGATCCTTTCCGACGGCGCCATCGGCCAGATGATGGAAAAAGTCGTTCTCCCTCCTTTCAAACCCCGCAGGAGCGAGGAAGAGATCGCGAAGGAGTGCCCGTGGGCAACTACCGGAAGGACCGGAATGCGTAAGCCCAATATCATCACCTCGCTCGAGCTCCGCTCGGAGGAGATGGAGCAGAACAACCTCCGCATCCAGGCGAAATACCGCGTGATCGAGGAAAAGGAAGTCCGCTACGAGGAGTATATGACGGATGATGCTGAGTATCTTATCGTCGCCTTTGGCAGCGCCGCCCGAATCGCAAAGAAGGTTATCTCCATCGCCCGCGAGGAAGGTATCAAGGTTGGACTTCTGAGGCCCATCACCCTCTGGCCTTTCCCCACTGCAAAGATCGCTGAACTTGGAAAGAAGGTCAAGGGTATCCTTTCCCTCGAGATCAATGCAGGCCAGATGGTGGAGGATATCCGCCTCGCCGTCGAGTGCAAGGTTCCCGTAGAGTGGTACGGCCGCCTCGGAGGAATCATCCCCGAGCCGGAAGAGGTCGTATCCAAGATTAAAACTATGATCCGCTAATCTGAGTGCCTTATGACAAGAGAAGAAATCATACGTCCCGAGAATCTGGTCTACAAGAAACCGGAACTTCTCAATGATGTCCCTATGCATTACTGCCCCGGCTGCAGCCACGGTGTGGTCCATAAGCTTGTCGCTGAGGTAATCGCTGAGATGGGAATGCAGGAAAAGACCATCGCAATCTCCCCTGTGGGATGCGCTGTCTTCGCATATAAATATATAGATGTGGACTGGCAGGAAGCGGCCCATGGCCGCGCACCGGCACTCGCTTCCGCAGTTAAGCGCCTCTGGCCGGACCGTCTCGTCTTCACGTATCAGGGAGACGGCGACCTCGCCTGCATAGGCACGGCGGAGACTATCCACGCCCTCAACCGCGGAGAGAATATCACCATCATCTTCATCAACAACGCAATCTACGGAATGACCGGAGGACAGATGGCCCCGACAACCCTTCTCGGTATGAAGACTGTCACCTGCCCTTACGGCCGCGACCCCAAGCTACACGGCTATCCCCTCAAGATGGCGGACATAGCGGCACAGCTTGAAGGGACCTGCTATGTCACCCGCCAGAGCGTCCAGAGCGTACCCGCAATCCTGAAGGCCAAGAAGGCTCTCCGCAAGGCATTCGAGTATTCGATGCAGGGCAAGGGCTCGAACCTCGTCGAGATAGTCTCAACCTGCAACACCAACTGGAGGATGACTCCCGACAAGGCCAACAAGTGGATGGAGGAGAATATGGTTCCCTACTATCCTCTCGGAGACCTTAAAGACAACGGCAAATAACAGGAGGACACGATTATGACACACGAAATTATTATATCCGGATTCGGAGGACAGGGCGTCCTCTCGATGGGTAAGATTCTCGCATACTCCGGGCTTATGGAAGACAAGGAAGTGACCTGGATGCCCGCTTACGGTCCCGAACAGAGGGGCGGTACGGCTAACGTCACCGTCATCGTCAGCGACGATCCCGTCTCTTCCCCTATCCTGAGCTCCTACGATACCGCGATTGTCCTTAACCAGCCTTCGCTGGAAAAGTTCGAGCCCAAGGTGAAGCCCGGCGGAACCCTTATCTACGACGGCTACGGCATCAATGTCCCTCCTACCCGGAAGGACATCCACGTTTACCGTATCAACGCTATGGACAAGGCCGCTGAGATGAATATGATCAAGGTCTTCAATATGATAGTCCTCGGAGGATTCCTCAAAGTCCATCCCATCGTGTCCATCGACGGCGTCCTTAAAGCGCTCAGGAAAACCCTTCCGGAGCGGCATCATCACCTGATACCGATGAACGAGGAGGCAATCCGCCTCGGAATGGATATTATCGAGGAGATGTAAAAAACAGCGTGAGAGCAGCCCGGCCGGGCTGCTCTCTTTACGTTATGCATTCTTGTTCCTGAAAAGAGCCGCCGTGGGCAAAAAGGGGTGTTTTTGCAGAATCAGTGGGAAAACCTGTATCCGAAGCGCTCGAAGGCCGCTCTTTCGAGCGCTTCCCTGTCGTCCGGATGGGCTATCGAAATCAGCAGCTTCGCCCTTTCGACGAGGCTCTTTCCTCTCAGGTATACGATTCCGTATTCGGTTGCGACAAACTGGGTCTGGAAGCGGGTCGTAACAACGCCAGCGCCGGGGGTGAGGGTAGGTACGATCTTCGCCCTGCCCTTTGCCGTGCGGGAGGGGAGCGCTATGAATATGCGTCCGCCTTCGGAGAGGGAACATCCATACATGAAATCGTGCTGGCCGCCGACGCTGGAGAAAATCATCGGGCCGATGGAATCCGCGCAAATCTGCCCTGTCAGGTCCACTTCGATCGCTGAGTTGATGGCGCAGGCGCGGGGGTTCTGGGCAATAAGGAACGGATTGTTCGTATAGGCTACGTCGAAAAACTCCATCGTCCGGTTGTGGTCGATGTACTTGTACATTTCAGTGGAGCCTATGGCAAGGGCGGCGACGCTCACGCCGGGACGGACTTTCTTGAGCGAGTTGTCAATGACTCCTTCCTTTATAAGGCGGATTACGCCGTCAGTCATCGCTTCCGTATGGAGCCCGAGGTGTTTGTGATGCTTTATTCCGTTGAGGACTGCGTTCGGGATCCCGCCGACACCTATCTGGAGGCAGGCTCCGTCTGGAATTTCCGAGGCTACGTTTGCGCCTATGGCGGCTTCGACCGGAGTGGGCTCTCCGAACTGCATCGCTACGGGGGCGACATCGCAAAGGACTGCGGCGGAAATCTTCGACTCGTGAATCATACAGTCCCCGTAGAGATAGGGGATGTTCGGGCTTACCTCCGCGATGACAACCCTCGCGACTTCGACAGCGGAGACGGCGATATCGGCCGATATTCCAAAGCTGCAGTAGCCGTTCTCATCCGGCAGCGAGCAGGTGATGAAGGCTACATCCACGGGGAACTCTCCGCTTCGGAACATAGCCGGGACCTCGCCGAGGAATGCGGGAGTCATAGTGCCGTATCCGGCGGCGATATGGGCCCTCTGGTCCGCGCTAACGAAAATGCTGTTGACGATGAACGAATCTTTGTATTCGGGTTTGCAGAAGGGGGCGGGTTCCTTGTGGACATTGAATCCGGAGGTGATGACAACGTCCTTCAGCTCGCTGTGACGGCGGGCAAGGGCCTCCTGCAGAAGCACTGGAACGGAGGCTCCGCCCTGGCAGCATACGGTATCGCCGCTGCGCACGAGGCGGACGGCTTCATCGGCAGTTACATATTTCATTTTCCTGCGAGTTTTTCGAATAATCCAAGGTTTTCATCCAGAAGACGGAAGTCATCATCGCTAAGGAGGCGGGATACACAGACGCGGATTCCGCTCTGGCCGCTTCCGGTGGTGTTCAGTGGGATTGCAATGATGCCGCAGCGAAGAAGCGTCTCGAGGAGTTCCCTGTTGCCAAGGTCCCTGTAACCGACCGTGTAGAAGAATCCGTCACTGATGGTCTGCTCCATATCCTTGTCGTAAACGAGGTGGAATCCGTGCCTGTCGAAGATTTCGCGGGAACGGTGGGCCCTGAGACCGTAGTTGCGCAGTTCCGCTACGAAGTTGTATCTTCCGTCGACGGAGGCCTCGAACATAGCGGAGAGGGCATACTGGGCGGAGTGGGATGCTCCGGAGGTATTGACATAGAGGTAGTTCAGTATGAAGTTGTCGCCGAACTTCGAGATGCCCCATTTCTCCTTCAACGCAGGATACTCCCTTTCGTAGAGTTTGTCCGAGATGCATACGACAGCGATCCTTTCCCCGGCGTAGCTGAATATCTTCGAGCCGGAAAGGAGGATTACGTAGTTGTCCGTATAGCGGGCGACAGTGCTCTGGAACGGGGGCTCGAAGGGGACGGACATATCTTTCCGGAAGTCCATGCACAGGTAAGCCATATCCTCCAGCACAATCACGTCGTACTTGTTTGCAAGTTCTCCGATGATCTGCAGTTCCTCCTCGGTGAGGCATATCCAGGCCGGGTTGTTGGGATTCGAGTAGAGGATTGCGGCGATGTTTCCCTGTTTGAAATAGGATTCCAGTTTGTCACGGAGTCTCTCCGCGCGGTACTCGTAGATGTCGAACGTGAGGTTCTTGATCCCGAGGATGTCCGGCTGGCGTCCGTGGGCTGAGAATCCCGGGCAGATATACAGGATGGTGTCCTTGCCGGGTTGGAGCTGGGAGCATTCCAGGATGGACGTCATACTTCCCTGCATGGACCCGACGGTGGGGACGATTCCTTTCGGGGAGATGTCTATATCGATGAATGCCTTGACAAAGCGGGAGGCGTTCTTCTTCAATTCGGGGATACCCTGGACGGAAGGGTATATGGAGGGGATGCCGGCATCGAGGGCCTTTTTCTGGGCCTCGAGACCTATCTTGCAGGCGGGGATTCCGGGGATTCCGAACTCCAGATGGGAGAATTTTTCCCCGGAGGCTTCCTCAAGCGCTGAGCCCACCATCGAGCACTGGCGGATGGTCGTTCTCGAGATATCCTCGATCCCCATCTCCAGGAACTTCCCCTTGAGGACCTGCTCGGAAATCGGCTGTTTCATAATTACTTCTGTGAAAGTGAATGCTCCAGCCCGGCGTCGAAGGCCTTGATGTTGGATTCGACGACGGCGTCGCCCTTCCTTGCGAAGATCCGGCGGATGCCTTCGCGGAGGCACTCCGGTTCCAGTATGTCCAGAACGCCGGCAACGGCGCCGAGAAGCACCATATTCGCGCTCCTTGCGGACCCGAGGTCCTTCGCTATAGTGTCAGCGTCGAGGGTGATCGCCTTCGGCATCTTTCCGAGTTCGCCCATAACGTTTTCTATCGGGGGATAGTCCGGGATGTTCCGGAAGGGGGTGGAGTTGGTGACGATCCATCCGTCGCTCCTGAGCCAGGGCAGGTAGCGGAGGGCTTCCATGGGCTCGAGAGAGACGATAAGATGGGCCCCGCCGCGGGGGATAAGGTCGCTGTAGATGGGGTCGGAGGAGAGTCTCAGGTGTGACTGGACGTCGCCGCCCCTCTGGCTCATCCCGTGGACTTCCGCCTGTTTCAGATGCAGGCCCTGCTGGAGGGCGGCGGAACCGATGACTGTTGCGATGGAGAGGATTCCCTGGCCTCCCACACCGGCGAGAATAATATCCTGTGTCATTTCTTTGCGTGTCTTTTAAGTGTCTGGATGCATTCGCGGCGGCATACTATCACGGAAACCCCGTGGTACTCGAGTTCTTCCCGGATGACCTTCTCCATATCGGGGTAGTTCTTCGGGAGGGGGATGATGGTACGGATATGGGCCTTGTCAACGCCTAGTCCTTCGCAGATGGCCTCGATCCTACCGGTTCCGGCGGAGTCCTGACCGCCCGTCATTGCGGTGGTGAGGTTGTCCGAGATACAGAGGGTGACGTCAGCATTCGTGTTGACGGCGTCGAGAAGTCCGGTCATTCCGCTGTGGGTGAAAGTGCTGTCTCCGATGACGGCGACGGCAGGCCAGGTTCCGCTGTATGCGGCGCCTTCCGCCATCGTAAGGGATGCGCCCATCTCGACGCAGGTGTGAAGCGCCTGGAACGGTGGCATCCATCCAAGGGTATAGCATCCGATGTCGCCGAATACCCGGGCGCCGGGATAGTCCTTGATGACGTTGTTAAGGGCGGTGTAGAAGTCGCGGTGGCCACATCCCGGGCAGAGTGCCGGGGGACGCGGGGCTACGGTTTCGGAGGCGGCGAACTCCGGAAGGGGCTCAAGGCCCACAGCCTTCCTTACGGCGTCCGGGCTGAGTTCTCCGTCGCGGGGGAGAGTTCCGTCAAGACGGCCCTTGACCGTGATTCCGGAGGGGAAAACACCGGTAAGCTTCTCTTCCACGAGGGGCTGACCCTCTTCGATGACAAGGATGGTCCCGACCATTCCGGCGAGATCCCTTGCGAGTCTCCTCGGGAAAGGATACTGGCTGATCTTAAGGACGGGGTAGGGACATCCGTCGGGATAATTCTCCATAAGATAGTTGTAGCCTATCCCGCAGGCGATTATGCCCATCGAGCGGTCTTTTCCGTCCCGGAGGAAGTTGAATTTTGATCCGGCCGCATCCTCTTCGAAGGCAGCATAGTCCTTGATAAGCTGACGGTTACGGACGCGCGCGTTCACCGGGAGGGTGACCCACTGGCGGGGATTCGCGGGGTAGTGAAGCTCGTTCTGGGGACGGATTTTGGGAGCGCTCTCGACGACGGCGCGGGAGTGGGCCATACGGGTTGTGAGGCGCATAAGCACCGGGATTCCCCGTTTTTCGGAGTAGTCGAAGGCTTCCCGGGTCATTTCGTAGGCCTCCTGCTGGTTCGACGGCTCGAAAACGGGCATCATCGCGAAGGTTCCCCAGAAGCGGGAGTCCTGCTCGTTCTGGGAGCTGTGCATTGAGGGGTCGTCGCAGGCGGTGACGACGAGTCCTCCGTTAGCGCCGGTCATTGCTGAGCCCATGAAGGGGTCCGCGCAGACGTTCATCCCCACGTGCTTCATGCACACGAGGGCGCGCTTTCCCGCATAGGACATTCCCAGCGCGCCTTCCATTGCGGTCTTTTCATTGCTGGACCATGCGGAGTGGACTTTGCCTTCCGCCGCAAGGGGATGGGCCTGGATATATTCGGTTATTTCCGTAGATGGGGTTCCGGGATAAGCATAAACTCCCGAAAGCCCGGCGTGGAGGGCGCCGAGGGCAACTGCCTCGTCTCCCAGAAGAAGATTCCTGTCTGGCTTCATAGTGTTAGTGTTATGGGCTTGCGTGGTCTGTCGCAAACTCTTCTACAAAGTTAAAACTTTTAAGCAATTCTGCAAAGAATAGTTATATTTGTAAATGAAAAGTTTGGATAGTATGTCACTTGAAAACACATCGGCGGAAAGGATAGAAGAACTTGTCCTGAAACAGAGGGCGTTCTACGCCACAGGGATAACCCGCGACATCGATTGGAGACGATTCCAGCTACGCGCATTCGACAAAGGTCTCCGCAAATGGGAAAAGCCCATCTGCGACGCCCTCTGGGAGGACCTTCACAAGTCCTATGAGGAGGCGTTCATAACGGAGATCGGCCTCGTCTACGGCGAGATAGGGGAGGCAATCCGGAAAGTGGGCCGATGGGCCCGTCGCCGCCGCCGTCCCACCCCTCTCACGGTCATGCCATCGTCCAGCTATATCGTCCGTGAGCCCCTTGGCTGCACGCTAATCGTGAGCCCGTGGAATTATCCCGTCCAGCTTCTGCTGAATCCCCTCGTCGGTGCCATTTCCGCCGGCTGTACCGCTATCCTCAAGCCGTCCCCATACGTTCCCCGCGTATCCAAGGTAATCGAGGAATTCATTGCCGATACCTTTGAGGAGGACTTTGTCGCCGTAGTCCAGGGCAACCGGCTCGTCAACGGCGACCTTTTCCGCCACCGCTATGACTTTGTGTTCCTGACCGGAAGCCCTTCCCTCGGCAGGATAGCCATGTCAGCCCAGGCCCAGTACCTTACGCCCATGGTCCTTGAGCTCGGAGGCAAGAGTCCCTGCATCGTGGACAAAGGCGCTGACCTTACCGTCGCCGCGCGCCGCATCGCCTGGGGAAAGTGCCTCAACAGCGGCCAGACCTGTATCGCTCCGGATTATCTCTTTGTCCAGGAGGATGTGAAAGACGCATTCGTCGAGGCTTTCCGCCGCGAACTTGAGGGCTTCTACCCGGACGGAACGGAAAACTCGGACAAGTTTGTCCATATAGTCAAGGAATCCGCCTTCGAACGCCTCGAGAGCTACCTCTCCTCAGGGCGAATAGTCATAGGAGGCCGTCACGACAAGTCAAAACTCTGGATTGAGCCCACCCTTCTGGACGATGTCTCTCCGGACTCTCCCGTAATGCAGGAAGAGATTTTCGGGCCCATATTCCCTATGATGTCCTTCCGCGACCGCTCTGAAGTCGTCGACTTCGTGACCTCGCGTGAGAAGCCGCTGGCGTTCTACTACTTCGGCCCGTCTTCCGACGGGTGGGACATCATCGGCCGCACCACTTCCGGCGGCGCTTGCATCAATGATACGATAATGCACATCGCTAACAGCAATCTTCCGTTTGGCGGCGTGGGTAATTCCGGAATGGGCAGCTATCACTCCGAGCGTTCGTTCCTTGCATTTTCGCACGAGCGTGCTGTCGTGAAAACCCCGACCTGGATCGACCTCCGTTTCCGCTATATGCCCTACAGGCTCTTTCCTGCCATAAAGAGGATGCTCCTCCTTGGCGCCAGGAAATAGCCCCGCCCGGCGCCGCCGGCCATTCCCCCGCCCGGTGCCGCCGGCCATTCCCCGCCCGCCGCCTTCCGCCCGCCGCCTCCCGCCGGGTTTTTCCGTCGCTGCGGCAGGGTTACAGGCGGGCGAGGATTTCGGATTCGGTGGTAAGGTTGAAGTCTCCGGGGACAAAGTTTTTTAGCATTGCGGCGGCGGTGGAGAAGTCGAGACTCTTCTGGGGGTCGGAGGGCCATTTTGAGGTGGCATGGATAAAGCCGGCCACAAAGGCGTCACCGACGCCGACGGGATCCTTGATCCCGGTGATATCCCATATCCGGGTTCCCAGGATGGTGCCATCGTGCCAGAGAAGGGCAGTAAGGACGTGATGGGTAGTCGAGAGCTGGTTCCGAAGGCCAAGCATCATGTCGCGGCACCCGGGGAACTGGCTGTGCATATGTCCGAAGTACTCACGGTACCTGTCCATATCGAGCTTGCTGTCCGGAGCAAGCGAGTCCATGGGTACCTGCTTGATCCCGGTTGCGAATTCCCATTCGTCCTGGTCGCCGAAGATGAAATCGCTGTACTGCATCAGCGCGTGAGTGGTATTATGGGCATCCGCGCCGGGATAGGCCCACAACTTTTTCCGGTAGTTGATGTCAAAGCTTATCCGAAGGCCCATCTCCTTCGCGGCGCGAACCGCCTCGAAGGTCGCCTCCCTGGCGGATTCGGAAAGCGCGCCGGCGATGCCGGAACAGTGGAACACACCGGCATCGGCAAGAATGTCCTTCCAGGGGAACATCCCCGGCTCGGAGGTTGCGAATGATGAACCGGCACGGTAGTACTTTACATTGCCGCGGCCGGGACCGGACACGTCTCCGACGGAGTACTTTCCGAACCGGGTCCCTCCCTTGATTATGCCGGACGTGTCAATTCCATAGCCATTGAGCATTCTTACGCAGTCATCCGTAAGTTTTTCCTCCGGGAGCCTTGTCACGTAAGCGACCTTGTCCCCAAGTCTTGTCAGCGAAACGGCGACGTTTGCCTCCGAACCGCCGAAACTGCCTTCAATGTCCTCACCCCTTTCCATAGCGGGGGTATCTTTTTCCAAAAAGCGGAAAAGTATCTCTCCAAAGGTAACTGTCTTGCTCATATCGGCCGCAAATATACAAAAGATTCGTTATATTTGCAGACTATGGTAACACAGCAGCAGATTAACGAACTGAGGGGCCGTCTTGAAACGGTATACAGTTGTATAGACATACCGGGGAAGCGGAAGGAGGTCCAAAGGAGGGAGCAGGAAACCCTTGCCCCGGACTTCTGGAATGACCCCAAGGAGGCTGAGGCCTTCCTGAAAAAACTCTCATCCCTGAAGGCGTGGGTAAATGACTATAAGAAGGCGGAATCCCTCCTTAACGATGTGGATGTCCTCTACGAGTTTGCAAAAGAGACACTCACAACTGACGAGGAAGAGGCCGTCGAGACGGATGAGACACGTGAACTCGACGCCGGGTTCGCTGCCGCGGACAAGGCCGTGGAGGCCCTTGAGCTGAAGAATATGCTTGGGAACGAGGGCGACAACCTGGGCGCAGTGCTTACCATTAATTCCGGCGCCGGCGGAACAGAGTCCAATGACTGGTCCGCGATGCTTATGAGAATGTACCTTCGCTGGGGTGAGCGGAACGGTTACAAGATGACCGTGACATCGCTCCTGGAGGGCGAAGAAGCCGGAATCAAATCCTGCACGATCGAGGTCGAGGGAGAATATGCTTACGGCTATCTCAAAGCGGAAAACGGAGTCCACCGTCTTGTAAGGATTTCTCCTTTCAATGCCCAGGGAAAGCGTCAGACTACCTTCTCGAGTGTATTCGTTTATCCCCTCGTGGATGACAGCATCAACATTGAAATCAATCCCGGAGACCTCGAATGGGACACCTTCCGGAGCGGAGGACACGGCGGCCAGAACGTGAACAAGGTCGAGACCGGAGTCCGCGTGCGCCACATCCCTTCCGGAATAATGGTCGAAAATACTGAGACCCGTTCCCAGCAGGACAACCGCCAGAGGGCTCTCCTCATCCTGAAATCCCGCCTCTACGACATCGAACTCAAAAAGCGCCAGGAAAAACAGGCTGAACTGGAGGGCCAGAAAAAACGCATCGAATGGGGCTCCCAGATACGTAATTACGTTCTCCACCCCTACAAACTGGTCAAAGACCTCCGTACCGGATACAGCACTGCAGATACGCAGGGAGTTCTCGACGGAGACATCCAGGCCTTTATGAACACATATCTGATGGGTAACGGCGCTGCAGCCGTCCCGGAGGAGGACGATCTTGATTAGCTATGCGTAAAATCCTTGTCGTAGCGCTTGCCGCCCTTGCCGTCTTCTCCTGCGACAGGAGAGCGAAACCTGTGCCTTCCGCCCCGGTAAAAGTTACCGTCGCCCCTGCGATGCCGGCGGAAGAAATCACCTCCTGTACTTATGTTGGCCGTATCGAGGCCCTCTCCAGCGTATCTCTTTCATTTACTGTCCCCGGAAGGATTACCTATCTTAAAATCCGTCAGGGGGAGAGAGTCAGGGAAGGGGACATTGTGGCCAAGGTGGAAAACGAATCCCTCAAGGCGGCCTATGATGCGGCGGAAGCGACTTACCGCCGTGCGAAAGATGCCTGCGACCGCGTTATGAAGGTAAAGGAAACCGTCGCGGAGGTCAAAATCGTGGAGGTGGAAACAGCCCTTACCCAGGCGAAGTCAACCCTTACATCGGCAAAGAACGCACTCGATGCCTGTACTCTCAAGGCTCCGTATTCCGGAGTCATCGGCGAAGTTTTCCCGAGGGAAGGTCTCGAAATCCTTCCGGGCGTTCCGGTAGCGACGCTGTTGGAGACGCAGGGTCTGGAAGTCCGTTTCCCCGTGCCTGAGGGCGAGGTGTCATCCTTCCTCCCCGGGGAGAAGATAAGCGTGGAAATCCCTTCCGCAGGAAAGACTGTCGAGACTGCGGTCCAATCCCGCGGAATGGTTGCTTCCCCCGTTTCCCATACATATGACTATACCGCATCCGTCAAGGCGGATGGAGTCTTCCCCGGAATGCTCGCGAAGGTGTCCAGGCGTTTTCTCGAAGATAACCTTGTCGTAATCCCGGTGAGTGCCCTTGCGACCGGAGTCGAGGGACGTTATGTATGGTGCGTCGAAGACAGCATTGTCATTAAGAGGTATATCAAGGTAGGCGATTTCCGCGGTGACGGCGTCATAGTCCTCGAGGGACTGCTTCCCGGAGATCTTGTAATAACGGGGGGAGCCCGTAAGGTCTCTTCCGGAATGCACGTGGAAACTGACAGATGAAGATAAAGCGAGGGGGAATAGCCACGTGGGTGGAATGGACGGTAACGAGAAAGAAAATCGTGTATCTTCTCGTTGCGGTCGTCGTCGCTGTGGGCATCTTCGGAACCTCCCGCATTGCAAAAGACGAGTTTCCCTCCTTCGAGATAACCCAGGGCCTTGTCGCCGGAATCTATCCCGGAGCTGATGCCGCCGAGGTCGAGGAGCGTCTCGCAAAGCCCATCGAAGAAATCCTCTTCTCCTTCAAGGAAGTGGACCGGAAGTCCGCAAAGACAGTCTCGAAAGACGGCGTCTGCTATATCTACATCGACCTGCTTTCCCATAAAAACGTCAAGGACGAGGTCTGGTCCAAGATTAAACTGGCCCTCCAGCAGCGGAAGGCGACGCTCCCCGGCGGAGTCCTCGCCGTAGTCGTCCTCGACGAATTCGCAAACACCTCCGCCCTCCTTGTCGCCATCGAATCCGAAGACCAGGAATACACAGCCCTCAAAGCCTATTCTGAGGAACTGACCCATGCACTTCGCCGCATACCCGAACTCTCCGCCGTCTCCGTCATCGGCGGCCGCGAAGAAGAAATAGCCGTTACGGTCGACGGCAATGCCCTGTCCTCCTACGGAATCTCGCCGTCAACGCTTCTGGCCCAGTATCAGGTCTCGACAATCACCTCTCCCGACGGGAGTTTTGCCCATAACGGCTTCCGGATCCCCGTCCGTGTCTCGAATACGGTATCCTCCGAACAGGAGATTCTGGACAAGATCATCTACAGCGACCCCGCCGGCAACATCGTCCGGATGAGAGATGTCGCAACCGTAGAGCGGCGCTATGAGGACCCTTCCGGATATGTGACTTACAACGGCCGTCAGTGCGTGATGCTCTCTGTCGAGATGCGGACCGGGAACGATATCGTCGCCTTCGGAAGGGAAGTGGACAAGGTCCTTGAAAGCTACAGGCGGTCTCTTCCCCCGAGCGTCCACGTAATCAAAGTGACGGATCAGCCAAAAGTCGTCGGGGACTCCGTCTCATCCTTCCTCAGGGACCTTCTGATATCGATGCTCGTCGTGGTCCTTGTGATGCTCCTGCTGTTCCCCTTGCGCTCGGCGTTGATCGCATCCTCCGGCCTCCCGATCATAACGGCTATGTCCCTTGCCGTGATGTACCTTACCAAGATGGAGCTGAACACGGTCACCCTCGCCGGCCTGATCGTCGTCCTTGGAATGATCGTGGACGATTCCATCATCACGATGGACGGCTATATGGACAAGCTTGGAAAGGGACTTCCGCGCCTTAAGGCCGCATCCTCCAGCGCCCAGGAGCTCTTTATGCCCACTTTTACGGCCACCCTCGCAATATCCCTGATGTTTTTCCCGGTCCCGCATATCCTGACCGGCTACCTGAGCGATTTCGTGAGGCTGTTCCCCTGGGTAGTCTTTATCTCGCTGATGCTGTCGCTGGTCTATGCCGTAAGCGTCGTGCCGGCGCTCGAAACAAGGTTCATCCTTACCCCGCACCGGGGGAAGACAACGATAATCACGAGGTTCCAGGACAGGCTGTTCCGCTTGATCCAGAACGTGTATGAATGGGCCCAGATGCATTGTTTCCGCCATACCGGAATCACCATTGCGATCGGCATCGCCGTAGTCGCTGCCGGTGGATTCCTGTTTACGCGGCTTAATATCCAGATGGTTCCGAAGGCCGCCCGTGACTACTTCGTCGTGGAGGTCGAGATGGACGCGTCAAGCTCTCTGGAGAGGACCCGCCATTTGACCGACTCGCTGGAAAAGATACTCCTTGCGGACAAGAGGGTGACCGGAGTGACGTCCTTTGTGGGCGTTGCCGCGCCCCGTTTCTCAGCCGTTTATACCCCGAAACTCCCGTCTCCGGGAATGGCCCAGGTGATAGTCCAGACAACGTCCAACGCCGCGACGGAGTCGATGATCAAGCAGTACGAAGCTACTTACGAGACGATGTTCCCGGAAGCCCTCGTCCGCTTCAAGCAGATGGACTATCAGGCCGTAGATGCCCCTGTAATCGTAAGTTTCAAGGGAGCCCCGAGGGAACAGCTTCTCGAATATGCCTCGGAGGTCAAAGCCTTCCTTTCGAAGGACAATACCCGGACGAAGTGGGTCCATGGTGACTCGGACAACTTCGTCACTTCCGCCCGTGTCGGGTTCGATCCCGACGAGGCGTCGAGGCTGGGTGTCCTCGCTCCGGTCGTATCCTTGCAGATGTACGGAATCCTGGAAGGCGCGACTGTCGCAACCCTCTGGGAAGGGGCTTACGAGGTTCCCGTGAGGCTTAAGTTCCGCCAGGAGGAGAGTATTTCCGATATAGGCAACACGATGGTTCCTACCGGAATTCCGGGAGTGGATGTGCCCCTTCGCCAGGTCAGCACGATAACCCCGGAAACTTCCATCGCGGAACTTACCCGCCTTGGCGGTGAGAATGCCGTCAGCGTCTATTCGGATCTCCGCTTCGGGCAGGGCCAGCCTCCTGTATCAAAAGACCTCAGGGCTTTTGTCGACGGGATGGACCTTCCGGAAGGTGTGACCGTCACTTACGGCGGGCTGGATTCGCTTAACAACATCCTGGGCCCTGAAATCGCGTTGGCGTTCGCCGTGGCGGTGCTTATCCTTTTCGGCTTCCTTGTGCTCCATTTCAGGAAGATATCGATAGCGGTGCTGACGATACTGATGAGTACCCTGTGCTTTTTCGGGGCATTCCTCGGTCTTTGGGTTTTCAACCTCGACTTCGGCATCACCGCCGCCCTCGGCCTTATTTCCCTTATCGGCATTATCGTCCGTAACGGCATTCTCCTTTACGAATATGCGGAAGACCGGGTCGCGGAAGGGATGGATGTCCGGACCGCGGCCATCGAAGCCGGAAAGCGCCGCGTCAGGCCCATCTTCCTTACATCCTGCACCACCGCCCTCGGCGTTCTCCCGATGGTTATACGAGGAGACTTCCTGTGGCAGCCTATGGGCGTTATCATCTGCTTCGGAACCCTTCTTTCGATTATGTTCACAACCCTTATAATGCCTGTGTCCTATTATCTGGCATTCAAAAACCGTAAATCCGATGAGAAGGAAACTGTTTAGCATAATCGCTGCCGCCGCACTGGCGGCCGGGGCCCATACGCAGGCGCAGACGCCGCCTCCTGCAGTTCTCTCGCTGGAGGACTGCGAGCGGATGGGCGGAGCCGCAGGACCTGAGGTCCGGAAGGCGGAGCTGGATGTATCTTCTGCGAAATATCAGAGAAGGGAAGCGCTGTGGCATTATTTCCCTACGGTGCAGTTCTCTTCGATGGGCTTTTATGCGATGAATCCGCTGATCGACATCACATACAGGGAGGTAATAGGCGGATTTGAGCATTCGGAAAGGATTTACCCCATACTTGAATCCGGCGCGGAAAGGATTGGTCTGTCGACGAAGTATCAGGCTATGCAGTGGGGATGGGGTGCGACGGCAATGGCTACCCAGCCCATATTTGCCGGAGGGCGTATAGTCACGGCAAATGAACTGGCAAAGCTTGGTGTCAGCGCCGCAGAGGAAAAGCTTGCCGTGGAAAGGCGGCAGAGTTCTTCCGAGACCGGGACTAAATTCTGGAAAGTCGCCGGACTCCTCGAAAAGCAATCGGCCCTGAAGGATGCAATCGCAGCGGTGGAGTCCCTTGAGAAGGACCTTGAGAGCGCTTCGGGGGCGGGACTTGTCAGCTCCCGGGAATTGGAATCCATCCGCGGAAGGCTGAGCCTTCTGAGAAGCCAGCAGGCAAGGCTCCGAAGCGGAATCCGCCTTGCAAAGATGGACCTTTTCAATTATATAGGATATCCATATACGCCGTACAGTTCAATGGCTTCGGATTCGCTCCGCTACATTGACGACATAGGCATAGAATACTCATTTGACGGCCTCCGGGAGCCTTCGGAGTACTATGTTCCGGAGGAGGAGGCTGTCGCCCTGATGTCGGAATCGAGGCTGCTCGATTTCCAGGTAAGGGCGGCGGAACTTGAAAAACGTATGGACATAGGGGCCGCGCTTCCGGAAATTGGAGTCGGCGGGCTCTATGGGTATGCCCAGTATGTAGGAGAACCGCGTTTTAACGGGGCGGTTTTCGCTTCGGTGAAAATCCCTCTCACCGCCTGGGGGCCGGCGGTAAGGCAGATCGAGCGCCGCAACAATGAGATCCGTAAGGCCCGGATTGACAGGGATTACCTCCGGGAGCAGCTGACGTTGAAGCTGAGGCTTCTCTGGATGGAATTGCAAGCGGCCTGGGATGAAATGGGCGTAGCGGAGGAAAACCTGAATATAGCCGCAGGCTCTTATTCAGACCTCGAGGCGTCCTTCGGGGCGGGCCTTGCCGGGGCCTCGGACCTCACACAGTCGCGCCTTTCGCTCCGCGAAGCGGAAAACGCCCTGACAGATGCAAGGATAGCATACCGCGAGGCGGTCGCGGCCTATCTCCTTATGGCAAATAAGACGGAAATTTTTTAAATTTGCGAAAATAACACTGTTGATATGGTAAAGTTCAAATATGCGCCGATGTTCCAGCTCGGTGAGGACAATACGGAATACTATAAGATTCCGGGTTCGGAAAAGCTCGTCAAAACCGTAAAACTCGGAGGCCATTGCGGCTGCGGCGGCAAGACCATTCTCGAGGTCAGCCCCGAGGCCCTTACGCTCGTTGCCCGGCAGTCCTTCCACGACTGTCAGTTCATGCTCCGCCGCTCCCATAACGAGCAGGTGGCTGCGATTCTGAAAGACCCCGAGGCAAGCGAGAACGACAAGTATGTAGCCCTTCAGTTCCTCCGTAACGCGGAGACTTCCGTCAAGGGCGTCCTCCCGTTCTGCCAGGATACCGGTACTGCCATCATCCACGGCGAGAAGGGGCAGCATATATGGACTGACTTCGAGGACGAAGAAGCGCTCAGCCGCGGCGTTTTCGACTGTTACACGGAGGAGAACCTCCGCTACAGCCAGAACGCCCCCCTGGATATGTACAACGAAGTGAACACCAAATGCAACCTCCCCGCCCAGATTGACATCGAGGCCGTCCAGGGCGACGAATACCGTTTCGTGATGGTCGCAAAGGGCGGCGGAAGCGCAAACAAGACCTACTTCTACCCGATGACAAAGGCTACCATCCAAAACGAAGGAACCCTCCTGCCGTTCCTGGTGGAGAAGATGAAGAGCCTTGGCACCGCGGCCTGCCCGCCTTACCATATCGCATTCGTCATCGGAGGAACCTCCGCGGAGAAGAACCTTCTTACGGTAAAGCTCGCGAGCATCAAGTTCTATGACAGCCTTCCGACAAGCGGCGATGAGACCGGCCGCGCTTTCCGTGACATCGACCTTGAGGCAAAACTCCTCGCGGAGGCGGCGAAGATCGGGCTCGGCGCCCAGTTCGGCGGCAAATATCTGGCCCACGACATCCGCGTCATCCGTCTTCCCCGTCACGGCGCCAGCTGTCCCATCGGAATGGGCGTCAGCTGCTCCGCAGACCGGAACATCAAGAGCAAGATCAACGCTGACGGTATATGGATTGAGAAGATGGACACAAACCCTTCGGAACTGATTCCGGAGGAATACCGCCGTCCCGGAGAGGGCCCGAAGGGCATCGAGATTGATTTGGACAAGGGAATCGACGCCGTCCGCGCTGAACTTACGAAGTACCCGGTCAGCACCCGTGTAAACCTTAAAGGCACCATCATCGTTGCCCGTGACATAGCCCACGCGAAGCTAAAGGCCCGCCTCGACGCGGGAGAGGGCATCCCCCAGTATTTCAAGGACCACCCTGTCCTGTATGCAGGTCCTGCAAAGACTCCGGAAGGATATCCTTGCGGCTCCATGGGCCCGACTACTGCAAATCGGATGGACCCTTACGTGGATGAGTTCCAGGCAAACGGCGCTTCGCTCGTGATGATTGCTAAGGGTAACCGTACCCAGCAGGTGACAGACGCCTGCCGTAAGCACGGCGGATTCTATCTCGGGACAATCGGCGGCGTCGCGGCTGTGCTTTCCCAGAGCTGTATCAGGAGCATCGAGTGCGTGGAATATCCTGAGCTTGGGATGGAAGCGATCTGGAAAATCCGCGTAGAGGACTTCCCCGCGTTCATCCTCGTCGACGACAAGGGCAACGACTTTTTCAAGACATTAGGACTCTGAGCCCATGGCGACTATAGGCGTATTTGATTCCGGATCCGGCGGACTGTCGGTCCTTCGGGAGCTCCTGAAGTTGCTCCCGAAGGAGAAATACGTCTATTTCGCTGACAATGCCCATTGCCCATACGGCGAGAAAACCGCCGAATACGTCCAGGACCGCGCCCGTGCCGTAACTGACATACTGCTCGGGATGGGCGCGGATATTATCGTCGTCGCCTGCAACACGGCGACGGCCGCGGCGATAGAGGTGCTCCGTGCGGAGTATCCCGCCGTCCCTTTCATCGGGATGGAGCCTGCGGTAAAGCCCGCGGCGCTGGGAACGCGTAGCGGAGTGATCGGCGTCCTTGCAACCGCCGGGACCCTGAAAGGTTCTAAATACCTTAATACAAAAGGGAAGTACGGGAACAATGTCCGGATAGTCGAACGTGTGGGACGGGGCTTTGTCGAACTCGTCGAGAGCGGCACGCTTTCCGGCCCGGAGGCTGAATCCGTCGTCCGTGAAAGCCTCCAGCCCCTCCTCGACGAGGGCGCTGACACAATTGTCCTGGGCTGTACCCACTATCCTTTCCTTATGGATGTCATCAAGTCCATCGCCGGCCCATCAGTACGCATCATCGACCCGGCGCCCTCCGTCGCGCGCCATACCGTCAGTGTTATGAGGGAAAGGGGGATAGAGACAAATAATGAAGAATCCCCGGAAACAAGCTATTATGCATCCGGGGATCCTGAATCTATGAGAAAATTACTGCTCTTCCTGTAAGCGGAGGTGCTGTACGTAAACCGCCTTCTGGTGGGCGATTCTCTTCTTGACGGAAGGCTTCTCGAAGGTCTTGCGGGAACGCATCTCACGGACGGCTCCTGTCTTTTCGAATTTGCGCTTGAACTTCTTCAGGGCTTTCTCGATATTTTCTCCTTCCTTGACGGGTACGATAATCATTCTGTTACACCTCCTTTTCTTTAGGGACGGCAAAGGTATGAATTTTTTTGGATTCAAGAAATATTTTTTGCAAATTTGTGTACTTTCCCTTTGGAACGTCTTGATGCAGAGTAAACAAAACTTTTTTGTATATGGATAATAATCAGCACAAATTCACATTCGCATCCGTCGGTGGAACCGTTCGGGTAAAGATCACCTCGGGCGCAGACATCGCCAATCTGGACCAGCTGGACAGGAAGCTATGGACCGTTCTGTCCTCTCCAACGACAGGACTTGAGTTCGATGAGAAGACCCTTGCGGTAATCGACAGGGACGGCGACGGAAAAATCCGTGTGGACGAGGTTATCGCCACCGCAAAGTGGCTTACCTCCATTGTAAAGGACCCGGATTATCTCCTCAAGGGGGAAAGCTCCCTTCCACTGGATTTTTTCAACGAAGGGAACGAAGAGGGTGCGAAGCTCCTTGCTTCCGCGAAACAGATACTTGCGAACCTCGGCCTTGAGAAGGACAGCATCGCCCTCGAGGACACGGCTGACAATACGAAAATATTTGCCGGAACAAAGTTCAACGGCGACGGAATCATTACCGCAACCTCCGCAGATGATGAGGCCCTGAAGCAGCTCATAGGCCAGATTGCGGAAACTGTCGGAAAGGCTGTTGACCGCAGCGGGGAAGACGGAATCACTGCAGACCAGATTGAAACTTTCTATACTGCCTGTACCGCCTACAAGGCGTGGAAGGACGCAGGGACAAAGGATATTCTCCCCTATGGAGACAATACCGAAGCGGCGCTTGGCGCAGCCGAGGCCCTGAAGGGTAAGATCGCTGACTTTTTCCTTCGCTGCAAACTCATCGGCTTTGACGCTGACGCTTCCGGTGCCGTTGACGTATCAGTGGACAAGATAGGCGCTATCGCCGGCGAAGACCTGACAACCAGACTTGCTGATATCGAGACTTATCCTCTTGCGCGTCCGAACGCTGAGGGACTGCTTCCCATCTCCGGTGGGATCAATCCCGCCTGGGAAGCCGCTTTTGCTTCGCTGAAGGCCCTCGTCCTGGACGTTGACTTCAAGGGAAAGAAGGCAATCTCGGAGGCTGAGTGGAACGAAGTCCTTGCAAAGTTCGGAGCATACACTGCCTGGAAGGCCGCAAAGGCCGGAGCGGAAGTGGAACCTCTCGGTGACGATGTTATCGCAACCATCCTCAAGGAGGACAAGAAGAGCGCCCTCCTCGAACTTGTTGAAAAGGACAAGGCCCTCGAGGCTGAGGCCCTCTCGATCGAGACCGTGGACAAGGTCCTCCGCCTCGTGAAGAACTTCTTCGATTTCCTTAACAACTATGTCGTATTCGCGGACTTCTACGATCCGCAGAAGGAAGCGATCTTCCAGGCCGGACGTCTTTACATCGACCAGAGGAGCACTGACCTTTGCATAAAGGTCGCCGGACCATCCCCGGAAATATCTTCCCTGAGCGGAATGTACATCCTGTACTGCGCCTGCGCGAGCGAGAAACTCGGGAAGAGCTTCAACATCGCCGCAGTCCTTACGGACGGTGACGTGGACGGCCTTCGCGAGGGAAAGAACGCCGTGTTCTATGACAGGGACGGCAATGACTATACCGCAAAGGTAACCGCAATAGTCGACAACCCCATCTCCGTCCGCCAGGCATTCTGGTCCCCTTATAAAAAGGTCGCCCGTATGATCAACGACCGTATTGACAAGAAGGCTGCTGAGAAGAACGAGAAGTCCATGTCCAGCCTTACAACCGCAACCAACACGGCGGCGGACGGCAAGGCCCCCGGCGAGGCGATCAAGTCCAGCTTCGACATCGCAAAATTCGCCGGTATCTTCGCCGCCCTCGGAATGGGCCTCGGTATGTTGGGCCAGATGGTCGTCGCCCTTGTGAAGGGTGTCGCGGCAATCAAGTTCTGGGTCCTCCTTCTTATTATCATCGGCCTGATGCTGGTAATATCCGGTCCTTCGATGTTCATCGCGTGGAGGAAACTCCGCAGGCGTGACCTGGGACCTGTCCTGAATGCGAACGGATGGGCGATCAACTCTTCCTCTTATGTAAGAAGCAAGTTCGGAAAGAGCCTTACCTCCCTCGCGGAGTATCCCAAGCTCTCAGCTGTGGATCCCGAGGAGAAAAAGAGAGTGGCGAGGAGACGCTTCTGGTGGATATTCTGCTGCGTGATACTTATCGCCGCCGGCGTTTGCGCATTCCTATGTATAAGCAAGAAGAAAGCTGCGGAGAAGGCTGCAGCCGAGGCGGAAGCCGCTGCCCAGGTCGAGCAGGTTGAACCGGCTCCCGCTCCGGTTGAAGAAGCCGCCGCCGAGCTTTCTGAAGAACTTCCAATTGAATAAAGTTAAGCCGTGGATTCTCCGTTCATATACAGCAAGCCTGTAACCGGGAAGAATTTCATCGGGCGGAAACAGGACTGTGTCATCCTTGGAAACCTTATTTCCCAGGGAGAGCACGTAGTCCTGTATGAACCGCCCCGTAGCGGAAAGACTTCACTCGTACGTCAGGCTCTTCTCAATATGAGAATGGCGGGGACGCAGGTCGTTCCCGGCCAGTTCTCCGTGCTGAATATCCGTAGCGTTGAGGATTTCCTTATCCGACTGGGCTCAACCCTCGTGAGGATGGTAGCCTCCACCCCGGATGAGTACGGAGAAATCGTCTCCCAATACCTTGGAGGGACTCACTTTGTCTTTGACAGGACGGCATTCTCGGAGACGGATACCGTTCTGTCCCTGACTTGGGATCTCGAACCGGGGGATATGGACGCAGTTCTGAGGCTCCCTTTCCGCCTTGCCGCTGACAAAGGCCAGAGGATGCTCCTGATCATCACCGAATTCCAGAACATCACGCTCTTTGATGGCGGTGATACCCTTCTGAGGCGTTTTGCCGCAGTCCTGAAGGAGGCTCGCGATTCAGGTGACAGAGGATTCTCCTATATCCTGTCCGGGTCTTCCGTCAACGCTATGAAGGACATCTTCGAGAACGGGTTCGCCTTCTCGAGGATTGTCGAAAGGGTGAAGCTTTCGGGGGTGGATGAGAAGGAAATAGCTGACCATATCCACAAGGGTTTCCTTACCGGCGGCAAGGTTACCAACAAGGATCTTCTGCTTGGCGCGTCGAAGCTTCTTGGAAACAACCTTTGCTATATCAATCATTTCGCCGCAATCTGCGATTCGATGTCCAAGGGTTACATCATGGAGCCGGTGCTCAATGATGCCCTCGACTGCCTGATTGCAATGCACGAGCCCTGTTTCAGGGAACGGATGAACAATCTTACGACCCATCAGGTGAGCCTTCTTCGCGCCGTGGTCGACGGTGTGACGAAGTTCAGCGCATCGGAGGTCATAAGGAAGTATGGCCTGAATTCATCGGCAAATGTCAAGAGGGTGAAGGACGCCCTTATGAAGAAGGAGATCCTGGAGTTCGACCGCCAGGACATCCCGCACTTCCTCGATCCTCTGATGGAATATTGGGTAAAAAAGTATTTTTTCGAAACTGAAAAGGGATAGTTTGCAGATTAAAAAATAATTCCTATCTTTGCGGTCCAATTTACGGCTCATGAGCCAGATAAGGGCTGTCCGCGAGGGACAGACGCTCCAGGCCAAAACTTTTAAACAAGTTTTCAAGATGTACGCAATTGTTGACATCGCAAGCCAGCAGTTCAAAGTTGAAGCTGGAATGGACATCTTCGTCAACCGCCTTTCTGCAAAGAACGGTGAGTCCGTAGAGTTCAAGAACGTGCTTCTCGTTGACAACGAGGGCAAGGTAAAGGTTGGAAAGCCTTATGTTAAGGGAGCTGTTGTCAAGGCAACCGTCCTCGATGATGACGCCAAGGCAAAGAAGGTTCTCGTATTCAAGAAAATCCGCCGCAAGGGATTCCAGACTCTGAACGGTCACCGTCAGAAGCTCACCAAGATCCACATCGACGAAATCGCTTAAATCCGGAGGAAAACACTATGGCACACAAAAAAGGTCAGTCAAGTTCGAAGAACGGACGCGAATCGCATTCCAAGCGTCTTGGTATCAAGAAGTTCGGTGATGAGGCAGTGAAGGCTGGAAACATCATCGTGCGTCAGAGGGGAACAGTCCACAATCCCGGCGAGAATGTCGGAATCGGCAAGGATCACACCCTTTATGCTCTTATTGACGGAAAGGTGAAATTCACCCGCAAGCGTCAGGACAAGTCCTTCGTGTCGGTAGTTCCCTTCGAGAACTAATCCGGCGACGGACAGTCGTATGAAGGAGGGCCTGCACCTGTAGAAGTTGCAAGTCCTCCTTTTCCTTTGAAAAAACAAGATCAGAATATGCTTACACTCAAACTCCTGAGGGATGACCCCCAGTTCGTGATAGACCGGCTCGCAGTAAAGAATTTCGACGCGTCTGAGCTGGTTGGAAAGATTATAGCCCTCGACGATAACCGCAAGGCCCTCCAGAGGGAATCTGAAGCCCTTGCCACAGAGCAGAAACAGTTCGCTTCCCGTATCGGCCTCCTTATGAAGGAAGGCAAGAGGGATGAGGCTGAGGCTGCAAAGGCTGAGGTTGCGGCGCTGAAGGCAAAGGCTGCCGGGCTCGACGCAAAGGCTGCGGAGAACAACACTGAACTTGAGTCTCTCCTTGTCCTTCTCCCGAATATTCCCTGCGCCCTCGTTCCTGAAGGTAAGAGCGCTGAGGATAATCTTGTCGTGAAGATGGGCGGAGAGGATCCCGTCCTCCCCGAAGGAGCTCTTCCCCACTGGGAGCTTGCCAAAAAGTATGATATCATCGACTTCGACCTTGGCGTAAAGATTACCGGCGCCGGCTTCCCTGTCTATAAAGGAAAGGGCGCAAAGCTCCAGAGGGCCCTTATCAACTACTTCCTCGATCGCAACACGGCCGCCGGATACAAGGAGGTCGAGCCTCCCGTGATGGTTAACGCCGCCTCCGGTTTCGGTACCGGCCAGCTTCCGGACAAGGAAGGCCAGATGTACCACGCAACCATCGACAACTTCTATATGGTCCCGACGGCAGAGGTCCCTGTCACGAATATCTTCCGTGACGTCATCCTCCCCGAGGACCAGTTCCCCCAGAAACTGACGGCCTACACTCCCTGCTTTCGCCGCGAAGCCGGCTCTTACGGCAAGGACGTACGCGGACTCAACCGCCTGCATCAGTTCGACAAGGTCGAAATCGTCCGGGTCGAGAAGCCCGAGAACAGCTACGCAGCCCTCGATGAGATGGTAGCCCATGTGGAATCGCTCGTGAACGAGCTTGGACTCCGCTACCGGATCCTCCGCCTGTGCGGCGGCGACATGAGTTTCACCTCCGCAATTACCTACGATTTCGAACTGTGGTCCGCAGCCCAGGGACGCTGGCTCGAGATCAGTTCCGTCTCCAACTTCGAGAGCTATCAGGCAAATCGCCTGCATCTCCGTTACAAGGATGAAAGCGGCAAGATGCAGCTTGCCCATACCCTGAACGGCAGCTCCCTCGCGCTTCCGCGTGTGGTCGCCGCCCTTTTGGAGGATAACCAGAAGGATGGGTACATCGAAATCCCCGAGGTGCTCCGTCCTTACACCGGATTTGATAGAATTGACTGACGGAAGGATCATATTAGGAATTGACCCCGGAACCAACCTCCTTGGCTTCGGGGTAATCCGTATTGAAGGGAAGAAGCCGGTGTATGTGGATATGGGGGTGCTGGATCTGCGGAAAGACAAGGATCCATACCAGAAGCTCCGCGCCATCTATGACTGTATCAGCGAAGTCTGCAAGTCATATCACCCGAGGGAACTTGCCATCGAATCCCCCTTCTACGGAAAGAATGCCCAGGTCATCCTGAAACTGGGCAGGGCCCAGGGCGCGGCGATGCTCGCCGCACTTGAGTTCGGGATAGAAACGGTCCGGGAGTATGCTCCCCGCAAGGCCAAGGAGGCTATCGTCGGAAACGGCGCCGCCTCAAAGGAACAGGTCAGGATGATGGTTGAAAAGACACTCGGCGTTACCCTTGAGGCGAAATATCTTGATGCGACGGACGCCCTTGCAATTGCGCTGTGCCATCATTTTGAGACTTCCCGCCCCGTTTCTTCCGCCTCCGGAAAAGGCGGATGGGAACAATTCGTAAAAAAAAATCCGGACCGGGTTAAACCTTGAGAGGCTTTCGCTGTCAAAGGAGAGTAGTGTTACTGAAACTTATATGAGAAGGTTATTATCTGTATTACTTGCAATTATCATCCCGGCGGGATTATTCGCCCAGTCATATAACATCACGGTAAGACTTCAGGAGGATGGAACCGGCGAACCTGTCGGTTTCGCCACCGTTTCCGTCAGCCGTGGAAGCGAACACCTGAAGTATGCCCTCTCTGACAAAGAAGGCAAGGCTGTGATCGAGAATGTAAGGTCCGGGGAATATACTTTTAAAGCTGAAATCATGGGCTATGAGACCTACTCCTCGAAGGTGAAGGTTGAAAAGTCGGACCTTGACCTTGGAACCGTCAAGCTCAAGGAGGACCGGCAGATGCTGGACGCGGCTTCGGTTTCAGCGGTAGGTAACCCCATCATTATCAAGAAGGATACGGTCGAGTACAACGCATCGGCATACAAGCTCAGCGACAACGACGTCCTCGAGGACCTGCTGAAAAAGCTCCCCGGAGTCGAAATCGACGAAAGCGGCAATATCACGGCTAACGGCGAGACAATCACAAAGATTACCATCGACGGAAAAACCTTCTTCCTCGATGACCCCCAGCTGGCATCGAAAAACCTTCCCGCGAAAATCGTGGAGAAGGTCAAGGTCGTGAAGAAAAAGTCCGAACAGGCGGAATTCACGGGCATCGATGACGGTGAGGATGAAACGGTTATCGACCTCAGTGTCAGAAAGGGAATGATGAACGGCGTATTCGGCAACGCGATGGCCGGAGGCGGGCACGATGTCCCGGGAAGCGAGATGGACCTGAACGACTGGCGTTTCCAGGGCTCCGCGATGGTGGGCCGTTTCACGGAGGACAGTCAGCTGAGCCTTATCCTGAACGGCAACAATACGAACAACCGCGGCTTCAATGACATGTCATCCAGTATGATGTCAGCGCTCGGCGGCGGCGGTATGGGCCGTGGAGGCCGGGGATTCGGCCGCGGAAGCAATGGCGTCGTCACCTCGTGGATGGGCGGTGTCAACGGAAGCTGGGACCTTTTCGACGACAAGATGGACCTTGGCGCGAACTACCTCTACAACGGTTCGAACACGGTTGCGGCCCAGGATACTTACAAGGAGACATACCTCAGCTCCGGCTCAACCCTTATCTCCGACACGCGCGGAAGCAGCGACAACAATACCTGGGGTCACCGCTTCGGTATGAGGATGGAACACAAGTTCTCCGAGAACACCTCTATCCTCTTCCAGCCCCAATTCTCCATCGGGGGCGGGGACTATGTCCAGGATACCCGGTTCACAACCCTAACTGAGGACGAGACTCAGGCCCGCGACTCTACAAACAAAGGCTTCTCCCACACTGACGGGCTCAACAAGAACTTCTCCACATACGGCTTCTTCCTGTTTCGCCAGAGGCTCGGGATGCCCGGAAGGACCATTTCCGCAAATGCATCCTGGAATGTCTCCAGGAACGGGATGAACGGTAAGAACCAGTCCGTGACTGAGACTTTTGACGGCGCAGATCCGGCTCTTGTGAACCAGTTCATCCGTCAGAACACATTCTCCTCTTCGCTCTCGGGACGTCTTGTCTATACTGAGCCCCTTGGCGCGGACTTCTACCTTGAAGGCGCCTATGAGTACAGAAGGACCAGGAGCACTTCTGTCAAGGATACTTACGACGATGTGAACCTGCCTTACACCTATAGCGTCGCGGATGCCACGATGCTCTTCAACGAGACCGGAATGACCCTGAACGAGACCTACTCCAACGAGATCCTTAACCGTTCTGTCAATCACACCCCTTCCGTCGCGTTTATGTATCAGCACGACAAGCTCCGCGCACAGCTTGGTCTTGCCCCGAATATTACAAGTACGTACAATACGACTAACGGTGTTACCTACGAGGATAAGAACCGCCTGAACTGGGCTCCCCGCGCAATGCTGTTCTACGACTTCACTGACAATGCTAATGTCCGCCTGTTCTATTTCGGGCGCAGCGGTCAGCCGTCCACTTCCCAGCTGATGCCAGTGAGGGATAATTCCAATCCCCTTGCAGTCTCCCTGGGTAACCCGTACCTTACTCCTTATTTCACCCACAGGCTCCGCAGCGACCTGGACTTCTCCAACAAGGAGACCTTCTTCTCGATGCGTCTCCATGTGGAGGGGAACTACAATGCGAATCCTATCGTGAGCGCTCTCTGGTACGACAATGCGGGTGTCCAGTACACGTTCCCGGTAAACGGCAGTGACACTTACAGCGGGTCCGTCCGGATGGTCATCAACGCTCCTATCGCAAAGTCCGGGTTCTCCCTTATGAATGTTCTCAATACCAGCTATTCCCGTACCGGAAGCTATATTTACGACGGCCCCGGACTGGATATGGACAAGTATTTCGATTCGGAGAAGAACTTCGACTATACGACATTCCACGCGGATTATCCAACCCTTAAGGGCGTCGATGATTTCATCGACAACGTAACCCAGACTCTGTCCGTGATGGAGCGTTTCAGGGCGACCTACCGTTCCGACAACGTCGAAGTCATGGCTGGAGGCCATATGCGTATGTCCAAGCCCTGGTATACCGTGACCTCCGTTACCGCCAACACGACCTTCTCCAACCAGGCGAACGCCTCTTTCAAATGGACGGTCGGGGATACCGGTCTGGAACTTTCCACTGACGCGGATTACAACTGGTATGTGGGTTACAGCACCCCCGTGGCCCCTCAGCTGATCTGGAACGCCTCAGTCTCCAAACTCGTCTTCCACAATATGGGCACAATCCAGCTCAAGGCCTATGATATGCTGAACCAGAGTTCCAACTTCTCCGTCACCGATACCGCCAACTATCACGAGGAAACCTTCAACACGACGCTTGGCCGTTATGTAATCCTCTCCTTCACGATGCGGTTCGGAAACTTCGGAAAGGCCGGCAGCCAGATGCGTGCAAGGATGGGCGGCGGTCCCGGCGGAAGACCTCCTATGGGTGGGTTCTAGTTATCAAAACCTCAATCGAAAGACAAAAAACAAAAAAACGCGCAAAAAACAGAAAAATCTGTATCTGCGACAACAAGATATTTCCCCGGACTTGATATGTTTGGGGAAATTTTTTTGTTATGGCGAACAACAGATTTTTACTTACCGCGGAACAGATTGCGAGGGTTCAGCAAAAGTACCCCAGATTCCTCAGCAAGTGGACTGAGGCCGAAGAGACTCAAGTTAAGGATAAGTTTTTGGCGGATGTGTCCGTTGAAGAAATCGCGGATTCAATGGGCCGGACCCCCAAGTCGGTCAAGCTGAAACTGAAAGAATTGGGAATCCTGCTTCCCCAGGACCCCGGGCGGAAATGGACGAAGGAAGAAGACACTTTCCTTGAGAACCTCCTCGGGGACGATATTACCCTCACTGAGATATGCGAGACAATGGGCCGGTCGAGGAGTTCGGTAATGACAAGGCTTTTGAAGATGAGGGACTCACTGATCGTTGCCGATGTCGCCAATCGACTCGGTATAAACAGCCCACTTCCTAATTAGCTCAGTCATATCCTCCGGGACTTCGGAATCGAACTCCATCCGTTTTCCGCTTGAGGGGTGGTCGAAGGCCAGCGTTTTTGCGTGAAGGGCCTGACGGGGGCATATTTCGAAGCAGTTTCGGATGAACTGACGATACTTCGTGTATATTGTGCCCTGGCGGATTTGAGAGCCGCCGTAGCGCTCGTCGTTGAACAGCGGATGGCCTATAGAGGCCATATGGACACGGATCTGGTGCGTGCGTCCGGTCTCGAGGCGGCATTCGACCACGGTGATGAAGCCGTAGCGCTTGAGGACGCGGTAGTGGGTCACTGCGTGTTTCCCGTATTCCTCGCTTTCCACGACCTTGAAGCGGAGACGGTCGTTGGGATCACGGCCGATATAGCCTTCGACCGTGCCCTCGTCTTCGCGGATGTTCCCCCAGACGACGGCGATGTAGATCCTTCCGGTGGAGTGGACGAAGAACTGTTTCTGGAGGGCGGCCTGGGTTACGGGATCCTTCGCTACGAGGAGCAGGCCGGAGGTGTCTTTGTCAATCCGGTGGACCAGCATCCCCATCCTCTCGTCCCCTTCATCGGCCTCGAACTGGGTTCTCCCGAGATGGAACGCGAGTGCGTTTACAAGGGTGCCGGAGAAGTTGCCGTGGCCGGGATGGACAACCATCCCCGCGGGCTTGTTGATAACCATCAGGAACTCGTCTTCGTAGACGATATCGAGGGGGATGTCCTCCGGCAGGATTTCAACTCCGCGCCTTTCATAGGGCATCATTATGCGGATCTCGTCCAGCGGCCGGATGACGGTGTTGGATTTGGCAGGGACCCCGTTTACGAAGACGTAACCTTCGGCAATGGCTTTCTGGACCCGGTTCCTGGAAGTGTCTTCCATGTGGGTGGAAATATACTTGTCCACCCTGACCGGGGCCTGGCCCTTGTCCGCTTTCAGGTTGAAGTGTTCGTAAAGCTGGTCCGTGTCCGTCATTGGGCTGGAATCTTTTCGGGATCGAGGGTTAGCCAGATATTGACGCTTCCGCCCAGCGTGCGGGATGCGCCGGGATTGTCCTGCTTATAGACGACGGCGTTGGTGGAGTCTGAGTAGTTCCTGATTCCCGGATCGAAGGTTACGCGTCCAAGGTTCAGATAACTGTCGTGGATCGTGTCGACGGCCCTGGTGAATTTCATTCCGATAACCTTGGGGACCGAAGTTGTCGTTCCGTCGGGGCCCAGACCCAGCACAAGGTCGATTTCCGAACCGCTGACGACGAGGTCTCCGGCCGCGATATCCTTTCCGCCCTGCTTCTGATACAGTACGTTATTGGTTGCGATGTCACGGACATAGGAAAGGCGCCCGAGCGCGAGCCCGCGGTTCCGGAGTTCTGCGGTAGCCTCACCGAAGGAATAGCCCACGAGGTTAGGCATTACGGTTTTCCGGGGAACAATGGAGTTTATGGTAAGGAAGATGCTGCGGCCTTTTTTTACGGTTGCCCCGGCTTTCGGGCTCTGGCGGTAAACCATTCCGGCTCCGAGCCTCTTGATGAACACCGAATCCGTTACTTTGACGTTTACCTGGGCTTCGCGCGCGACTTCCTGGGCCTCGGCGACTGTCATATTGGTGAAATCCGGTGCCGTGACAGTCTTGCCGTGGCGGGTAATCAGGGACAGGGCTATCTGGGCCCCGATTATGAGAACGGCTATCAGGACGATTGCCCCGAGGATGTTCCGCACTATCCAGTTGGAGAAAAATCCGTTGCTTCCTTTTGCCATAAAAAGAATCCTTTACGCTTTAGTTTACAGGTGCGAAGATACGAAAATAATTCATAACTTTGCCTTCTGTGAAGACAGAGGTGAAACTCAACATAGTCCTGGTCCTTTCCATGACGGCGCTTATGTCCCTTCCTTTTCTGGTGAGAGGATGCGGATGGATGTCTCTGATCGGGCTTGTTCCGCTCCTTCTTATGGAGAGGCTGGCGGCAAGAAGGGGCGCGAAACACTTTTTCTGGTGGCATTACCTTGCCTTTCTCCTGTGGAATGGCGTTACAGTATGGTGGATAGCCGGGGCAACCGTTGGCGGCGCAGTCTTTGCGATTATCGCCAACGCTCTCCAGATGGCCCTTATCTTCGAGGCTTTCAGGATTGTGAAAAGGCGTACCGGGGGAGTGCTTCCGTACATCTTTCTTGTCGCCGCGTGGATAGCGTGGGAGCGGTACTATCTGACAATCGGCCAGATCGCCTTCCCCTGGCTGATACTTGGAAACTCCTTTCTTGATACGACGGAACTGGTCCAATGGTACGAATATACCGGTGCTCTTGGGGGGTCGCTGTGGGTATGGTGCGTGAACCTTGCCGTGTTCGGACTCGGGGTCTCCGTTGCGGAAGGCCGTTTCCCAAGGCTCCGTCCCCAGGCCAAAGCCGCTGCGATCTCCGCCGCTCTTATCGTCCTTGCCGGGCCCATGGTGTGCTCCGCAATCATCGGCTCCCGTTATGAAGAAACGGACGATCCCGTCACTGTAGTTATACCCCAGCCTAACTTCGACCCTTACCATAAATTCGAATCCCTGACTCAGTCTCAGCAGACGGATTCCCTCGTGGACATCATTATGCCGCATCTGGCAGAGCTGAAGGATGAGCCCGTTCTGGTACTTACTCCGGAAACCTTCACGAACGACGTCATTACGAACAGGATAATGGACAGCCGTACCGTCTCACGTCTTGTGGATTCGCTCAAGGCTTATCCTAATGTGAATCTCGTCCTCGGCGCCTCCGCCCACGATGAGATCGTCCAACTCGAAAGCCCCCACATCCTTGCTTACAGGCACGGGTTCAGGACCGTTGACGGCGTGACTTTCCCCGTCTGGTATCAATCCCGTAATTCAGCCCTTATGCTGGACAGTGCCGGCTGTACCGGAATCTATCACAAGTCCATGCTGGTCCTCGGGACGGAATTGACCCCTTATCCGAAGGTTTTCGTTCCTTTGGAGAACCTCCTTGGAGGCAACCTGATGGGGAAGTGCATCGGCCAGGAAGAGCCGTCCAATCTTCATTTCTCCGCTTCGGGCAGGGAATTCGACCTCGCCCCTGTCATCTGTTACGAGTCCATATATGGAGAGTATGGGGCTAAGTACGTAAGGAAGGGGGCGAAGATGATAGCCGTCATTACAAACGACGCGTGGTGGGGTGACACTCCGGGATACCGTCAACACGTCAACCTCGCCCGCCTGATGGCAATCCAGACCCGCCGCGACATCGCCCGCTGCGCTAACACCGGCGTATCGGCCTTCATCAATCAAAAGGGCGAGATTACCCGGAGGACTCCCTATTGGAAGCGTGACTCCCTGAGGGGTACCGTGAACCTCTCCAGCCGTGAGACCTTCTTCGTTCGCTACGGCGACATCACCGGCCGGGTCAGCGTTTTTGTCTTCATCCTCTGTCTTCTTGCGGCCATCGTCCGCCGCTTCCGTCGCTAGCTTCCTTCGTCCGCCGCTCGCTTCGCCGCCATCCGTCGCCTACACACGTCGGCGGAGACCCTGCTGCGCGGAGGAAATTATTTTTCCGGACGGTGCCGGAAAAACCAATTTCCCCGCTCCGCACTTCCTTCGTCACCCAGCGCT
>ERZ842401.635-NODE-635-length-51425-cov-5.223477_pt1 | contig 51425 bp, 43 predicted proteins | sample MGYA00521270_ERZ842401 | MGnify/ENA primary metagenome ERZ842401 (study PRJEB31892, sample SAMEA3878208) | bioreactor metagenome | biome: Moose rumen | place: Sweden | collected 2011-10 | study: EMG produced TPA metagenomics assembly of the PRJEB12797 data set... | reverse complement strand
ACCGCTACAGAAAATTTATAAATTAATACTATATCGCAAAATTAATTAAATTACTCTGTAAACGGTTTACCTCCTTTCATGTTTATATTTATGATTTTAAAAACTTTTTCGCAAAATGACACGCCGCAAAATGTCCAGGCTTAAAATTTTCAAGTAACGGAGCTTTTTCACGGCAAATATTTTCCGCGTAATGGCATCTCCCGTTAAATCTGCAATTATTTTCCGGCTCGATCGGGCTTGGCACATCACCTTCAAGTATTATTCTTTCACGTTTTACATTTAATTTTGCTATTGGTATGGCTGATAATAATGCTTGCGTGTAAGGGTGTAAAGGATTATTAAACAAGTCCTTATACTCCGAAAGCTCAACAATCTGCCCCAAATACATTACAGCGATTCGATCCGAAACATGACGCACCACGCTCAAATTATGCGAAATAAATACATATGTATAATGAAATTCCTTCTGTAAATCGTTCAATAAATTTAAAATTTGCGCCTGTATGCATACATCAAGAGCTGACACCGGCTCATCTAACACTATAAATTCAGGATTCAAAGCTAACGACCTAGCGATGCCGATTCTCTGCCGCCTGCCTCCGTCCAGTTCATGAGGATAATTATTTTCAAGCCTTGAAGCCAGTCCAACGGTGTCCATTAATTGGCGGATGCGCTTTAACATTTCGGGTTTATTGTCATAAATATTATTTACGATCAAAGGCTCGGCGATCAATTCCCAAACCGATAAACGAGGATTCAAACACGAGTAAGGATCCTGAAAAACTATCTGAACACGTTTGCGCAATTCTTTTAATTCATGGCCGTTTAATTTTGTAATGTCAGTATAGCCGCTGCCATCTTTATTCTGCAATAAAATATTTCCTGAAGTTGAATCCAGCAATCTTATTAAGCAGCGTCCGAGCGTAGATTTCCCGCAACCGGATTCACCAACAAGCCCTAACGTCTCACCCTTCTTAATTTCAAAACTGACATTATCTACAGCGTGTAACATTCCGTTTTTTGTGCTGAAATATTTTTTTAAATTCTGTACTTTTATATAAGCGTCTTCCATAATTTTAATTTTTCTCCTTCTTTAATACTTCAGCGACAACAGGACACGCCACAAAATGTCCCGGTTCTAATTCCTGCATTTCTGGTTTAAATTTTTTGCAATCTTCGCAGACCGTGTTACATCTTGGATGAAATGCGCAACCTGAAGGCAAATTCATGGGGTCGGGCATTAGTCCGGGAATCACCGGCAATTCATCAACGTCATTGTCAATTTCCGGAACGGATTTAAACAAGCCTTTTGTATAAGGGTGCAAAGGATTTGAATATAACGAAATTTTATCGGCGTATTCAACGACCCTGCCGGCGTACATGATCGCAACTTTATCACAGATATCCGCAACGATTCCGAGATCATGAGTTATTAAAATCATCGAAGCTGAAAATTTTTGTTTTAATTCCTTCATGAGTTCGAGTACTTGGGCCTGTATTGTTACATCGAGTGCTGTCGTCGGCTCGTCAGCGATCAATAATTCCGGGTCGCAAGCAAGAGCGATGGCAATTACTACACGTTGTTTCATTCCGCCTGAAAACTGGTGCGGATAATCGTGCATTCTTTCGCGTCTTATTCCTACAAGTTCGAGCATATCGCCAGCAAGTTTTAGCGCTTCGGATTTGCTTACATTTTTATGCAGGCTTATCATTTCGGCTATTTGTTTATCGACGGTCATAACGGGATTTAAACTTGTCATAGGGTCTTGGAAGATCATAGCGATTTTTTCACCGCGAATTTTTCTCATTTCGGAATTTGATTTTTTTAAAAGGTCTTCGCCGTTAAAAATTATTTCGCCTGATTTAATTACGCCATGAGGTTCAGGGATCAAGCGCATAATGCCGAGTGCTGTCGTTGTTTTTCCTGCTCCAGTTTCACCGACAAAACCTAAAGATTCACCGCGCCCCAATTTTAAATTTAAACCTTCGACAGCGTGTACAATTCCTTCGTCCATTTCAAAATATATCGTTAAATTTTTTATATCGAGCATTAAATTATTATTTTTATCACTCATAATATTTTCATCACCTCTTTTTATTTTCAGCGTCTTAATTTCGGGTCTAAAGCGTCGCGGAGTCCATCACCCAAAAAATTTAAAGCCAAAATAGTAAACATGATCGCTAAACCGGGATATAAAGTCATATGCGGAAAATCTCTTATATATTGCCGTCCTCCTGATAACATTGCTCCCCATTCCGGGTTTGGCGGCTGGATTCCCAAACCTATAAACGAAAGCCCGGCAGCGTTCAAAATTGCTGAAGCTACTCCGAGAGTTGACTGTACTATTATTGGGGCCATGCTGTTTGGAATTATGTGCCGGAAAATTATTCTTAAATCAGAACTCCCAACCGAACGAGCCGCCTCTATAAATTCCATGTTGCGAATTGATAAAACAGAACTTCTAACTATTCGCGCATAACTCGGAACGGCTGAAATTCCAACGGCGATCATTAAATTCATGAGGCTCGGCCCTAAAGCTGCAACGATCGCAATTGCCAAAAGCGTCTGGGGGATCGACAACAAAACATCCATTATTCTCATTATGAAATTATCGAGCCTGCCCCCGTAATATCCTGATACAGCTCCCAAAATTCCGCCGATTATTAAAGCGATCCCGACCGCTATAAATCCAACTTGTAAAGATACACGCGCACCGTAAATTAATCTGCTCAAAATATCACGGCCAAATTCATCAGTCCCAAGCCAATGAGAAGCCGAAGGAGTTTCGAACATGTGCATTAAATCCTGTTTAATCGGGCTGTATGGCGCTACTAATTCCGCGAACACTGCACAGAAAATTAAAATTAAAATTATAAATAATCCGAACATCGCCAGCGGACTTTTACTCAATCTGTAAAATACTTCAATAAATGGGCTTCTGTGTTTTCGTGTAAGTTCCGGAATAATTTCAGTTTCATTATTTTTATTATTTTCATTCTGCAATTTGATCACGCTCCTTTATTTTAAATCCGCTTTAATTCTGGGATCGATATAAGCATATAACAGATCAACCAGCAAATTTACAACGCTGAATGTTATCGCTATAAATAAAACTCCGCCCTGCACCATCGGATAATCTCTGCTCATTATCGCATTTACCATCAAACGCCCAACACCGGGAACCGCAAAAATTGATTCCGTCAAAATTGCTCCTGATAATAATTGCCCAAATTGCAAACCGCATAAAGTTACAACGGGTATTAAAGCATTTCGCAGGGCATGAACGCCAATTACTATAGATTCTTTTTGACCTTTTGCGCGTGCTGTTCTGATATAATCTGCCCGTATTACTTCCAGCATTGATGAGCGAGTCATTCTCGTGACCATTGAAACAGATTGAGCGGCCAAAGCTACAGAAGGTAAAATCATCGCTTTAAATGTCGAAAATCCAGACGACGGAAGCCAGCGCAAATTTACGGCGAACAATAAAATTAATAACAATCCCAACCAAAACACCGGCATTGATAATCCAATCATTGCGAAAATCATCGTAAACGTGTCAAACCATGAATACTGTTTTATGGCTGAAATTATTCCGCATGGTATACCGATTATAATTGCTATGATCATCGCGAAGGCCGATAATTTTAAAGTGTACGGGAATGCCGTCATTATTTCGGTCATTACTGGGCGTTTTGTGCTGTATGAGCGTCCTATGTCGCCTTTAAATACTGCCTTTGAAATATAATTCCAGAACTGAATTAAAAACGGATCGTTTAAACCTTCGCGATCTCTAAATTCTTTTATGGCTTCATCTGTTGCCAAATCTCCGAGAACCATTCGAGCAGGATCACCGGGAGTTATATATAAAAGTGTGAACACGCAGAACGCTACACCCAATAGCACAGGAATTAAAAAAAATATTCGTCTCAAAATATATTTAAACATCTGTTCAGATCAACTCCTAAAAAAAGACGACAGGTTTAAAATTAATTGCCTGTCGCCGAAATTGTATATCATACAAAAAATTATAAATTACTCCTCAAAATATACGTTTCTAAATGAGTGAACTTCAAACGGGTCGACTTCAAAGCCCTTTACAATTTTTCTGACACCTGCAATGGCTTCATCAGCATGTAAATATATCATTGGGAGCTGACTATTTATATATAATTGCATGTCCTTATAAACTTTTTCACGCTCTGCACCATCTGGAAGGCTGCGGCCCTTTTGTAACATTTCATCAAGAGCAGGATCATTAAAGCCCGTGTAATTTGTTCCTGCGTTGGATTCGAGTAAACCAGCGACAGCATAATCAGGATCGGGAACGCTCAAGCCCCACCCCAATAAAAATACATCATGGGTTTTCTTCTGCAAATCTGATAAATATGCGCCCCATTCCTGCTGCATAATTTCCGATCTAATTCCGAGTTCCGATAATTGAGCTTGGATAATCGTAGCCATGTCGATGCGTTCTTTACGTTCATTGGAGCGAATAACAATTTTTAAGCTACTTGGATCGACTCCGGCCTCTTCAAATAATTTTTTTGCTCTCTCGACATCTCTTTCATGTGGCGCAAGCTGATCATCAATTGAGTATTTTGTGGAAGACGGCACTAACGATCTCGGAGTTTTTCCTACACCGCGAAATACTGCACGCTGAATATTAACTGTGTCGAGCAATGCGTAAATAGCTTGGCGAACTTTTAAATTATTAAACGGAGCTTTAGTTACATTAAATCCGAGATAAGTCGTTGAAGGTAAAGATTTGCGCTGTAATATTAATTCATCGCTTTCCTCGATCCTTCTTAATTCGACCGTAGTAACGGGGTAAGCAATATCTACAGCTCCCGTCTCAAGTTCGATCGTTCTGTTTGTAGGTTCTGGGATTGATCTGACCGTTAAAGTTTTAAATTTTGCTTTTTCGCCCCAGTAATCATCAAACCTCTCAAGCGTATAGTGATCGCCCTTTGCCCATTCGACAAATTTAAACGGTCCAGTTCCAACGGGATTCATTCCGTAATCATCGCCGGCAGCTTCTACAGCTTTTTTATTTACTATGCTTCCCCAGCTGTGAACAAGTGATGAGAAAAACGGGTAATTAACTTTTTTAAGATATATTATCACCGTGTAATCATCAATTATTTCAACTTTTTCCAAATCCTGCGAATATGTATGAATATGTGAACCGGCTGGAGTATTTGCGCGTTCAAGTGAGAATTTTACATCTTCAGCTTTCATTTCTTCGCCGTTATGAAATTTCACGCCGCAACGCAAATATATTTTATAAGCTTTATCGGTCAAAAATTCCCATTTTTCTGCGAGACCTGGTTTTAATTTTCCGTCCTTACCTAAAAATATGAGAGTGTCATAAATATGTGAACAAGCCCGCGAGGTCGGGTAATCATTATGGCCGATTGGGTCGAGCGTCGTAGGATCGTATTGATCTGCCACAATTAGCGCATCTTTTGCAAATGCTACACCTGTTAAAGACACGGCAAAAACTAACGTGAACAATAAAAATTTTTTCAATTTCAAAACGTGTTACAACTCCTTTTAAAAAAAAATTTCGTTTATTATAAGCAAATATTAAATATTAAATTTTCCGTTATTATGCTGAATTTTCAGACAAAAATATAAATATCGTCATGGCCGTAAAAAATTTTGGATGGTGGGTGATACTGGATTTGAACCAGTGGCCTCTTCCGTGTGAAGGAAGCGCTACTACCCCTGAGCTAATCACCCATTTGAAAATTTAATGAAATTCTAGCATGATATAAATTATTTTCAAGTTTAGCGCGTGTATAATTTTGGACATTTATAAATTATGCTAATAAAAAAATTATAAGGTGAATGAATATGCAAAATATTTTTTTAAATGATCCGATAGCTAAAATTTTGGGAGAATGGTCTATTTATATAGGTTGGAGGTCAGTATTATTCAGAATATTTTTAAGCGTTTTACTTGCTGCGGTTGTGGGCTGTGAGAGATCGAGTAAAAGACATTCGGCGGGGTTGAGGACTTTTATATTAATTTCGCTGGCTTCGTCAGTTTCATCGATGATTGATATATGTTTTAAAAATAATATTCCTGTTTTATCTGGGGCTGCGATCGTTTCGGTTGCTATGATCAGCGGAAATTCAATTTTATTCAGCTCGAAATCTCAAATAAAAGGCTTGACGACTTCTGCAGGTTTATGGGCTTGCGGTATAGTTAGTCTAACGATAGGTGCGGGATTATATACGATCACATTAATTTCATTTTTTGCGTTAATATTTTGTTTATCGTTGTTGCCAATAGTCGAAGTAATTTTAAAAGACCGCTCAAATCATTTTGAAATACATCTGGAATTAAAAAGCAGCAGCAGCCTCCAAGATTTTGTAATGACAATACGCAAATTAGGTTTAAAAATTGATGATATAGAATCGAATCCGGCTTATTTAAATTCCGGTTTGAGCGTGTATTCAATTTCAATAACGATTAACGAGCGCGATGCAGAAAAATATAAACATCATAGGGATATTATAGAGGCGTTGAGGTCTCTTGAATATGTGCATTATATCGAGGAAATGAATTAAAAATTAAAGAATCCGCAAAATAAAACCGATTATGAAAACGAAATGAATAATAATTTTTAAACCAGAAGGAGGCAGTAAAAAATGATAGGCAGAATAAGCGGACAATATAATATTGATTCGGCCAACAGAAAAAAATCAAAACCGAATGTAAATTACGGCAATTATTCCGAAAATTCTTCAGACGAAGCAAAATTCAGCTCGGTTGCTGTTCAGCTTGCTAAAATTACTTCGGAATTAAAAAATATTTCTGATGTTCGTAATGATGTCGTCGAAAAATTTAAAACTCAAATTGAGGACGGCTCTTATAATCCTCCTCTGGGTGGAGTGGCTGATAAATTAATATCTGCTGGTTTTTTGGACTTGGAATAATGTAAACAAAATTAAATTTAAATTTTAAATGCGTGATGAGATAAAAAAACTTGTTAACGCTATCAGTGATGAGACAGGATATTTAAATGACTTAAAAGAGGCTATGCAAGACCAGCGCGAGGCCATGAAGCTCCGTGATGAAGATTATATAAAAGATTTAATGGACGAAATTCAAGAAATATTTTTTAACGTTCAGACTTGCGATAATTTGCGGAGTGATTTAGCTAAGAAATTGGCTGCAAAATTTTCATGCGGGCCTAAAGTTTCAGAGCTGGCGAGGATCATGACTGATGACGAAAGAAAAATTTTTAATGGGGCTGCGGAGGTGTTAGCGCAGTCCGTTTTTGCTTTGAAATCTGAAATGATTATATTAAGCGGGCTGATCGACCAGAACGAGAAATATACGTCAATGCTGCTTTCTGAATGTCAACGAATCGGCGGCTTAGGAAAAAATATTTTACAATCCGGATCGACGGACTTCAGGGGGTAGATAATTATGAGCACTTTCGGCGGAATTGAAATGGGCAAACAGGCTCTTAACGCTTTTAGGCTTGGAATGCAGACAGTTGGACATAATATTTCAAATATGGGGACTGAAGGTTATTCCAGGCAAAAAGTAAATTACACGACTGTTACACCGATGGATATTGGTAGCGCCGGGCAATTAGGTCAGGGCGTACAAATTGATGAGATTACGAGAATACGCGATGAGTTTTTAGATTTTCAGTTCAGAAACGCTCAAGCTGATTTGGGATACTGGGAAGAAGTTTCAAAATTATATGATTCAATTCAGAATTATATTTCAGAGCCTGCTAACAGCGGAATACGCACCGCAATGGATAATTTTTTTAATGATATGCAGTCATTACAGCAAAGCCCGGAAGATGTTTCAGTCAGGAGGAGTCTCGTAACTTCTGCGAATACTTTGGGCGATATGCTCGGAGCGTTGGCGGATAATTTTTCAAAATACAATGATTCAGTAAACAACGAAGTTCAACAGGCCGTCGCAGATGCAAATAGAATGCTGTACGAAGTTGCCGCGCTCAACAAAGAAATTTATAATTCCGAAGCACTTGGAGAAAATCCAAACGATTTAAGAGATCAGCGCGATGTAATAATTGATAAGCTCTCAAAAATGATGGACATCGAATACACCGAACCGATCGAAACTAACGGAGTAAGCGGAGAATTTTTTTTAACGCTCAACGGCAAAACATTAGTACAGGGCCAGCACGTTAGGGAATTGGTCGCACATGCTTTCACATGGAATAATAAAATTTATTATGATGTTCAGGTCTCAGAAAATGAATTTAACATTGTCGATAATATTCAAGTCGCCGATGCTTTAGGGATTGGAGCTGAAGGAGCTTACGTTTTATCGGTTGATAGAATTTCGAGTGAATCAGCCTGGAAAAATGGGGGCGGTGATGCTCACTGTTTAGAGACGCATTCCGTAACAACTTCGGAATTTGACAGAGGAATAATTTTAAATTCGAGTGCTGAAGAAATCACATATAATTTAACGCTCAGAACTCTCAATAACGAGGACCCCGTAAAATTAGATATAGCTGTAAACCGCGATGCAAGTGGCTGGGCTTTTACTGCGAGCATTAACGACACAGCTATTGACATGACGAAAATTTCAAATAATCATTCGGACGATGGAAATTTAAAAATTCAAGATTTATACGACTTGATCAACGATATAATAATTTATGATCAAAATGCTTCAAATGTCGGATCAACTGACGGAATGTTAAGCGCATTGACTCTTGAGATAAATTCATCAACTGATCCGACGATGCTCACAATAAATTCCGAAAGCCAGTTAAACATAATAGATTATACCGGGATGCTCGGAGCTTTATCAGAAGTAAAAGCAGAATTAGAAGACGTAAACATGAGATCACGGCCAGCTGAACCGGACGAAGCATTAAATATAACTGGATCATTTAGGATTCAAGTGGGAACGCAGGGCAGCCGGGTAGCTTCAAAAATTTTCAGGGCTTCAGCAAATTCAGAATTTGGCGATGGAGAAATTTTGCGCGAATGGAACGAGGGCGACACTCAAAAATATACGTTTAGGGTCGGCGTTTCAGATGGTCAAGTTGATTTTAATGTGCAGTGGAATAAGTCAACTAAACAATGGATTTTAACGAGCGATTTCGGAAACTCTGCGAATGTTGGCGATGTTTTGACCGTTGAAGAATTACGCGACTTCATGGAAGAAACAATTTCAGGAGCAATAACCGGAAGCAATGCACTTCAAAATTTAAAATTTGGCGCAGGCCCGACAAATGGAATTAAAACGCAATTTTATATTGACTCCAGCGACTGTCATTTAATTTCAGTTTCTGATGTTGTTGGAAATTTGGCCGAAAAATTAGGGATCGTGAATGAAAATCCCGTGATTGAAATTGACGTAAACGAAAATGACAGCCTCGAAACAATTAGAAATAAAATTAATGAGAAATATCAGGAAGAATTTGGATTGACCGAGCCTGAACAATGGGTGCACGCCCAATTACATCAAGATGACGACAATACTTGGTATATGACTATTGAATCAAATGTCGCCGGCGAAGCTCAAAGAATTACTTTAATGGGAGCATCTGATGGAAATATGCAAGTGTTACGCCGTTTAGGTTTTACGTCAAATGAGAGAATTTCTGATGATGACAGCGATCCAAATTTCAGGGAAATTACATTTATACCGCTTGATGGAGTTTCAGATGATGCTTCGTTTACGTTAAATGGAGTCCGTTATTTATCTGCTGATAATATGTTCAACGAGGCGCGGAGAATCCCTGCGGAAAATTCAAAATCTGATTACACCGCTGACACTTTAACGACTTTTTGCGATGGTATGTGGCTGAATTTAAAGGACACCGGCCTGGCAAATATTACGATCAGACATCACGTGCGCAACGGTTCAATTAAGAGCATGGAGGAAATTCGCGACAGTTCCCTTGTAAATATTAATGCTGCATTTGATGAGATGGCGTACGGGCTTGTAAAAAATGTTAATGCTTATCAATATTCGGGTTATGGAGTTGCAAAAGATTCAAATGTTACGGGTTATGCGTTTTTTGATGTTATTAACTCGAAGACGAACGCTGCACAAAAAGTAAACGTATCAAGTGAAATTATTTCTGATAATTCTTTAATCGGAGCGGCGATGGGTTATCCTGATGATGACGGTAAAGCAGTTTACGGAAAAACAGGCGGAGCAGGAGACGGCACGAACGCTTCCAGAATAGTAAGCTTGACATATTCTAAAGTTATGGAAAATGGGACAATGAGCATCGCCGGAGTTTATGACGCTCTTTTGTCTGAAATTGGTTCTGAAGCTGGTCACGCTGATTTAATGTACTCGACACAAGCAACCGTTTCAGATCAAATTAATACGCAGCGTCAATCAGTTTCAGGCGTAAATATCGACGAGGAATTAGTTGACATTGTAATTTTAAATAGAGCTTTCGGGGCGATGGCGCGTTATGTAAATGCAATGGACGAAATGTTAAACACGTTAATTAACGGCTTCGGACTCGTTGGAAGATAAATAACATAATATAAAAAACCCGGAACAAAATAATAAAATTTTTTTCGGACAGCATCACAGGACGGAGGTGCTGTATAAAATTTAAAAAGGAGCGCGCTCAAAATGAATAACCGTATAACAACCTCAACAATGTACGGAGCTTTGTTAAGTTCATTGCAGAAAAATCAAGCGAGTTTAACAGAACTTCAAAAACAAATTGCTACGGGAAATAAATACACTCGTTTATCTGATAATCCTACAGCTATATCACGCTCATTGAATTTAAAATCTTCAATGGATGCGAATGATAAATATTACGAAAATTCTCAAAACGGTATAACGATGCTGCGTTATGCTGATGCTGCATTAAATAATGTTTATGACTGTTTAGCAGAGATCAGGACGCTCGTAATACACGCCGGAAATGGTTCATATGACGAAGCAGAATTAAAAGACATTGTAGACGCGATCGAAGCTCAAAAAAATATTATGCTGGACAATTTAAATTCTCAAGTTGCAGGACAATATATTTTTGGCGGAACTGATACAGGCACCAGACCATTCGGGCAGACTTCTGACGGCAAAGTTGTTTATAACGGCAATAACACCAGAATGAAATACGCTATAGCTGATGGAAATTTGGGCGATGTCTCTTTTACTGGAAGCGAAATAATTCCGGACAGTGAAGATTCTTATTTTATATGTTCGCATTATGTTCCGTTGGATTGGCAATGGACTGGACGCGAGGAAAAAGTTCAAATAACCGTCGGCAATCGTACATTAAGCGTTTTTATCCCGGAAGATTGGATCGATGAAATAGCTTCAGGCTCAACAAATTACACGGATTATAACAGGTTCAGAGATCCCGGCGAAGTTTCTGGAATTTCTCTCGATGATATTGCGACGCTCGTTAATAGATCTTTAAGTGAACAGGGTGCCAGCATGTTAGTAAGTGCTTCGGTCGAAAAAGATTTAATTTCAGGCCAGCAACAATTAATAATAAAATCAAATACAAATGAAAAAATAGGTATAACAGGCTGGAGCGATACTGATTATTTACCGATGGCTCAATCTTTAGTCGGCCAAGAAATAGAAGACCTGCCAGACTGGAACGGCGAAAACGAAAACGATACGCGCGAGATTAAACCGTCTACTATTATGGGCTATAAAAACGTATTAGACTGGAAAGGCTCTGATGAGTCTGGAACTTTAGCGATTTATGTCGATTATGTCGATTATGTCGATTATAATTTATCGGATTTTAGCTCAATCACAGAATTAATAAACCGTATAAATGCTGATATGCCAGTAAATGATGATAACAGTCCCGTTGCTTCGTTGTCGTCCGGGCGTTTAGTGTTAAGCTCGACACACGGCGAAATAAGTATAAACGCAAATTCAGAATTATTCGGAGATAACGGAGATGCAGAAGCGGACATTACGGGGTCTACGAGTTCACTTTCTATTACTATAGGTGATGATCCTGCAACGGATATTTATATAAACGATGGCGATGAATTGGAGGACATTGCAGAAAAAATAAATTCAATTGAAGGAGTTTTAGCACGAGTTACAGCGGACGGGAATAAATTAGTTGTAGTAGCTCAGAGATATGGCGATTTACCTTCGGACAGGTTAGCGGTTGATGCTGGTCAGGAGTCTTTAAAATATCCGAGCGTAAAAATTACAGGTTACGGCAATGCATTAGAATTATTTGAATTTAATTCGAGCGGTGAAATTGCTTCTGAACAAATTACGCGCCCTGTAGATCATTCGCATATAGATGTATTTGATTATTTAGGGATGGAAACGGGTATGAAATCCGTAGAATTTGCGACGGGCGACACTTTAGAAGTTGGGGAGGGCGAGCCGTTACACTGGAGAATTATAAGCGGATCACATTCAGCAGATATTACATTAAATGCCGGCGAATATACTTTAACTGAACTGGCTGACAGAATAAAAAATGCTGGAGCTGGGTGGCTTGATGTAGTAGTTGATGTATTTAACACTGATGATGCGAATCAAGATGACGATGAAAATTTAATTTTATATAACGATGAAGGGGGAATTTCCGGCGTTAAAAATGGAACTGGCACGAGTTTAGATTCTGAAGCAGCAACGCAGAGATTAGTTGTAAGAGGTTATAACGGAGAACAAGTTTTATTTTTTGATGTGAACGAACAGCATTACGCCGAAAAATTAGGGATGTCGACGGCTGTGAGAACTTATGAATATACTGAAAGTACTTCAGGGACTGGGACGCAGAGGATATATTTTCCGTCAGCGCCATGCGTAGATGATTCTATTGGCGCGAGAATGAGAGTGCAAATGAATTGCGGAACATATTACGACATCAGCATAAATAAATCAGACGTTGCCGACCCTAATACTGGTTTAGTGGATCGTACGAAAGTTATGCAGTCAATAGTTGACCAGGTGAACGCCCAAGAAGATGACGAAGTAATGGGAATTATTCGCAATGTTGATGACACTGGGACGATTGTTGACGGTGCGGCCATGATATATTTTGCTTCTGGTGAGCCGTTTACTGTTGTAGATTTGCCGTTCTCTGATCCGGAATGGTCCGACTATTCGGGGGGATTGGCGGCACAGCTCGGAATACACGGCGGAGTTACATCAAATTTAAAAATGACAAATATTTCAATACGCGATGATCAAACAATGGATGATGTAGGCGCAGGAGTTGGGACGATAAGATTTTCAAATTTAGCGCACAGCGTAGAAATTGACGTAAGCGAGGGCGACAGCGTAAAAAATATTTTGGATCGTTTGAAAACGCAGGCGGGCGACTGGTTATATATAAATTATTTTGATCCTCACATGGGACAAATGGACGATGAAGGAAATTTAGGCGGAAGGAATTCGGGCGATTATCCTATAATTTCAATTTCTTCGATTGATGGTTCAGCTGTAAATGTTATTGATGTTGAGGGAACTTTAGCGCAGGAAGTTTTAGGATTAAGCACGGGTATTCAGGGCAGCACTGATATAACTGATTATGAGTGGACTGATGAAAATACTCCGGCTGAAACTTTAACGATAAAAGTTGCTGGTTATGAACATACGATCGATTTGACGGCCATGCGCGATGTAAACGGAGATGGTTCTATAACATCTTATGACATGGTGCAATTTATAAATGCGAGAATGCAGGATTATGATGTACAAGCGGAATTAAATAACGAGGGGCATTTAATATTATATTCACCGCGTGGCTATAATATTGAAGTTGAATTTAACGAAGTTGCTGCAGATTATAATTTTTTGGGAGATTCTCAGGCGTATACGTATTATCGTGGAGGTTATGCTCTTGATGAGAGTGCTTCGACCAGGCGTGACGATGGAATTTACAACCAAAATTTTACGATTCGGAGCGGTTCAAATACTATGAAGCAAAATGCTTTTGGAATGATTGATGACATAGCTGCGGCGGTAAAATCCGGAAATATTGATGATCTAGAAAATAAAATGTTGCCTCGAATTGATGAAATGTTAAATAATTTATTGACTGTCATGTCTGAAGGTGGAGCTTTACAAACGAGATATACTGCAAATTCTGAGAGGCTTTTGACAGATGATTTAATAATGTCTGCGCAGTATGATGATTTAGTGAAAATAGATCCGGCCGATGCGATTACGCAGATGATGATGGCGGATTATAATTACCAGGCGAATTTGGCAATTATTTCGAGAATAATACAGCCGAGTTTATTGGATTTCTTGAGCTAGTGAAAATTTAAAAGGTTTATCCCTCTGGAAAATTTTTATTTAATTTAATTTATTAATTTATTAATTTATTCGGAGGGATTTTTTTATGTGTAAATTTAAAATTTAAGTTGAAAGGCGGTTGAAAAATTTTGAGTGCTGATTTCGGACGCACGGACATAATGGATCAGGGATCAGGGATCAGGGATCAGGGATCAGGGATCAGGGAGAAAGATTTATATTGACGTTTTGAGGATTATCGCGACATTTTCAATTATGGTTTTACATACTGCTGATTCTTTTGGGGTTGAGAGTGTAAATAATTTATTAAAATGGCGTTTTGGTTGGGGAATTCCAGTTTTTGTAATGATAAGCGGAGCATTATTTTTAGAACATTCGGCAAATTATGACATAAAAAGAATTTACAGCAGGAATATAAAAAAAATGTTAATTGCGTTTTTAATATGGGTTCCGTTTTATGATGTGGTATGTTGTGCAGTTTATAATAATTTTTCAGTTAGGAATTTTTTGGTCAATGCTCGTTTGCAGCATTTATGGTTTTTGTTAATGATAAGCGGGCTTTATATGATAGTTCCATTTTTACGGGAAATTACGAAATCAAAACCTTTAACGAAATATTTTTTAATTTTGTCTTTAATTTTCGCGTTTATTATTCCTCAAGTTTTATCAGTCATTGCAAAAGATCAGTCAGAAATTTCAAGAGTGTTAAATAATTTTATTAAATGCTTTTATTTTTATTTTACGCTTGGTTACGTTGGGTATTTTGTTTTAGGGCATATGCTGGATAAATCAGGAATATCGGTAAAATTTGAAATAATTATATATATTTTAGGAGTTATCTCGGTTATATTTTTCGGTTCGCGTTACGGTGATTATTTTTCGCTGAATACCCTAGCAGTAAGTACAGCAATATTTGTATTTTTTAAAAAGCATTCTCCAAACGGAACAAGAGCAAACAAAATTTTAAAATTTATATCGTCTCATTGTTTTGGAATTTATTTATTGCATAGCTTGTTTTGCGGAATATCGGGGCATTTTAATGGGATTTTAGAATATTTTGGAATTCCTAACACGGCTTTTATGGTATTTATTGCTTCGTTTGTGCTTGCATTTATGTGCAAAAAAATACCCGTCATTAAAAATATAATTCCGTGAAATAAATAAAAATAAAAAAATTTTCCGGGAGCCTTATTATATTTCGTAAGTTCTCGGAATTTTTTATGACATTTTATATATAATAAACGAGTTTTATTTTTTAGTGATTCAATAAAAAAGGGAAGGCAGAATTTATTACACATGGAAATGTTAAACACAATTGAATTTTATTTTCAAATTATCGTGCAGTATAGTATTTTACTAATGGAATGCGTCGGAGTAATAATTTTATTATTTACAACTGCTAAAAGTATTTGGGGCTGTATAATTCGTGATTCGACCGTCAGATTAATTCTCGCTAAGGGTATAGCTCTGGCACTTGAATTTAAATTAGGCGGTGAAGTTTTGCGCACCGTAATAGTTCGCGAATGGAGCGAAATGGCAATTTTAGGAGCAGTAATATTATTAAGAGGTGCACTAACATTTTTAATACACTGGGAAATCAAAAACGAAGAGGCTAACCTCGAATAAAAATTTAAATTTTATAAACATTATTTATTTCTTGAGTGTAATTATTATTTTCATCATAAATTATTAACGGTGGCAGAATTTCGAGACCTTCCCCGCCATCTTTGATAAATTCTGCAAGAAAAATATTTGAACTTCGATCAGATTTCGGGAAAATAAATTTTATTCGTTTCGGAATTAATTTAAATTTTTCCATGCAAAATAAAAATTCACTCAATCTCATCGAATTAAATACCGTGAATAATCTGCCCTTTGATTTTAAAATTCTCGATGCGCATTCGGCTAAATCTTCCGGCGTGCAGTTTATATCATGTCTGGCACTGGACTTTAAATTATTTTCGCTGATACGTCCGTTAATGCTCGAAGCATATGGAGGATTCATAATAACCCCATCGAAATTTTCAGAATTTAAAATATTTTTATTGCGCAAATCTCCAGTTATAAATTTTATTCGTGAATCCGAATCAAGATTATTTATTTTTAAATTCTCGTTCGCAAGCTCTATTAATTCCGGCTGAATGTCCAGCCCCGTGATTTTCAAATTCTTAAATTTTCTTGCAAGTAATAAACTTATCGCACCAGTCGCGCAGCCTAACTCAATAAAATTATTATGTCGCGGCCTGACTTTTACCCAGTCTGATAATAATACAGTGTCAATATTTATTCTCGGTCCCTCATCAGGCTGTAAAATATTTAAATTCCCGTGCTTTAATTCATCGTTAGTCAATTTTTAATATTATGCTCCGTAAATTTTTACGTTTAAATTTTTTGCGTGCTCTTCAGCTTCTTTTATGCTCCCTTGAAATTCAACGCGGTATTTATTCCAAGCCCAAAAATTTTCCGGCATCGCTGCAATTAAAATTTTTCGACCAAATTCTTTTTGCCAGTCCTCCAGAAAATCCGAAATATATCCTGCTATATATGCATGTGTCTGAATTAAAAAAGCCTGTGAATTATTTGCTCGTGAAATTTTGCGTATAAATCTTTTTACCTCGACCGCAATATTTTCCTCTTTCATTATCCAGCCGTTATCTCCGCAAACTGGACAATTACGGGTTAAAATGCTTTTTAAATCCTGTCTTGCGCGCTTTCGTGTTAATTCTACTAGTCCCAATTGCGTAATGCTGAACACTCTCGCCTTTAATCTGTCATGCGATAATAAATTCTCAAAATGTTTCAATAATTCATTTTTATCCCTGTCAAATTCCATGTCTATAAAATCAACGACAACAATTCCGCCGACCGCACGTAATCTTAATTGCCTCGCGATCTCTTCTGCTGCCTCTAAATTTGTCGCCAGTGTTGTATGTCTCATATCCGGCGCACTCGTAAATTTTCCGGTGTTAACATCTATAACAGTTAATGCTTCGGTCTGATCAATTACCAAATATGCACCGCTTTTAAGCCAGACTTTTCGGTCTAAAGCTCTGTTAATTTCGTCCTCGATCCCATAACATTCAAATATTGGCGTAATTCCAGAATATAAATTAATTTCCGGCGTTTCAGGATAAAATCTTTTTACAAAACTCTTAACCCGTTGATATTCGTCCGGATCATCAAGAATTATTTCTGAAATATTACACGAGATTTCATCGCGCAAAACTTTCCCCAGCGTCCCGGTATCACGATATAAAAGACACGGCGCATTATTTCTTTCGGCTTTAATTTTAATTTCGTCCCATAAGCTCATTAAAATATTTAAATCTGACCTCAAAAATTTTTCATCGACACCTTCCGAAGCTGTTCGGACTATAATCCCGAAGCCGTCAAGAGAATTTTTTATTTCATCTGCGATCTTTTTTAATCTTTTTCGTTCATCCGGGTTATTTATTCTGCGAGACACTCCAGTTTCATTACTTCCGGGAACAAGCACAAGCCATCTGCCGGGAATTGAAACGCGTCCGCTAACTCTGGGAGATTTATTTTTTCTGGCATTCTTAATAATTTGCACTATTATCTCTTGACCGTGAGAAATTTCGCGAAGGGTATCACTTAAATATAAAAACGCATTACGCGGAGTATTATCGCTGGTATTTTTTTTTGTCTTCAACGTAACAAAAGCCGCATTAATTCCGGGTATAATATTTTCGACACGTGCTTTAAAAATATCTCCTTCGCGTATACTTCCGACCCCTGTAAATTCGTTATCATATTCAATAAATAACTCGACAAGCTTACCATTTTCGATTATGGCGACTCTGGCTTGTTCATGTTCTTTCACGTCAGCAATTATTTTAACTTCAGGCATTTAATTTAAAAGGCTCCTTATAAAAATACACCCTGAAATTATGCTGGATTATTTTTTAAAATTACACCTGAAATTTAACTAATTTAATTTTATATTATTTCCTATTTTTGCCCGGACAATATTTATATTTTGCCAGCCGTCAATAATTTTATTGCTTATTAAATTTTTCACCCAAATTCCGATGCCGTTTTGTGCAGGGTCTTTTATTACTGCTTTAAAATATTTATCGTCATCGCCATTCTTAATTTCTAAAATCGCGTTATTATTATTATAAAATTCCTGAAAGTTATTCATTAAATTTATTTCGCTCTTAATATAATACATGGCCGAAGTACAAAATTTTCCGAGTGAAGGCGAATTTTCATCAATATAAAATATTTCACGAACTTTAAAACCATCTGGCAGAAATTTATTTAACGATTCAATTAAATTAAAATTTTCCGGCACATCATTAAAAAACATTTCGACTATTTCATTTAAACCTATAACACCCGCAGGAAGTTCAGGACAAAAACTTAATTTTGCTCGCGGTGAAAAACCTTGCGTCATCGTTAAATTTAAACCTGCCCTCAACGCTGCACGCGAAAATACCGCCGATAATGCTACATGCGGAACAAAACACGCGTAATTTCTTTTTGAATATATTATTCTTATTCTTATGCTCATGCTCATGATTAAAATTAAAATTTTTTATTTTTGCAATTTAATCCGCAATTTGCGCAGCCGTCTTTACAGTTTATCGTTATTTCTGAGTTATATGCCTTATGGCGTTCACGTAATAAAAATTCTTTGTTTAATCCGACGTTTATAAAATCCCATGATAATTTTTCAGATTCGTCGCGCTCCCTCGTGTAATATTCCGGGTTTAAATTATTTTTCTCGAACGCTTCAAGCCATAAATTTAAATTAAAATATTCCGTCCAGCTGTCAAACCTCGCGCCATTGTTCCAAGCTGTTTCGATCACGTCACATAATTTCCTGTCGCCTCGTGATAAAACTCCCTCTAAAAACGTTAATTCCGGCTCATGATAATTTAAAGTTATTGCGCGGTCGTGAACTTGAGATTTTAAATATTTGCCCTTCTCGCGTAATTCGTTAATATTATTTTGGCGTTCCCATTGAAACGGCGTGTGAGCTTTCGGAACAAAACCTGAAACACTTACGCTGACAGTAATTTTTTTTCTGCGCATTGAACGTGCTAATTTTACGGCTTGATTTGCTAAATTAATAATTCCATCGAGATCAGCATAATTTTCAGTTGGAAGCCCCATCATAAAATATAATTTCACCCGATCCCAGCCCCGTGAAAAAATTTCTTGTAAGCAATTTAAAATATTTTCTTCGTTTAAACCCTTGTTTATTACATCGCGCAATCTTTGCGAGCCGGCTTCCGGAGCGAAAGTTATACCGCCCCGACGCGTATTTAAATCAGATAATCTCTCAGCTAATCCAACAGAAAAACCATCCATCCTTAAACTCGGAAGGCTTAACCGTAATTTTTGAGCTTTCAATTTATCGGCTAACCTGTCAATTAAAATTTCTATTCCTGAATAATCGCACGAAGCTAGCGACAATAATCCTAATTCATCCCAGCCCGTAGAGCTTAAAATTTTTAAAATTTTGTCTTCCGCATCATTAATATTATTTTCCCGCACTGGTCTGTTTACCATTCCTGCCTGACAAAATCTGCAACCCCTTGAACATCCCCTGAATAATTCAATTGCTGCGCGGTCATGAACTGTACTTACAGCCGGGACTATTAAAGAATTTGGCATAAAAATTTTATTTGTGAATTGTCGCGTAACAGTTTCATTATTATTAAATAATTCCGGAATGTAAACGCCTGGAATATTTTTACATGCTTTTAACCTGGAAATTTTATTTAACCCCTTTGAATTTGTCAGCGCGTCCAATAAACTTTTTAAAACCGCTTCAGCTTCACCAACGCAAAATAAATCTATAAAATCCGCTAAAATTTCCGGCGTATAAGCTCCATAACCTCCAGCAATTATTAACGGGACTTTATTATTTGTGCGCTCATAATTTTTTAATTTCAGCCCTGATAAATTCAACATGCTTAAAATATTCGTGTATGAGCTTTCATGAGGCAGCGTGAATCCTATAATATCAAATTCGTTTAACGGCTTTTTATATTCAGTCGAAATTAATTTTAAATCGTGCTCAATTAATTTATTTTCCATGTCCGGCCATGCGCAATAAGCCCGGTCAACCAAATAATTTTTTTGCAGCGAATATATAAACCCCTCTATAACCTGAAAACCGTAATAGCTCATTCCAGTTTCATAAACATCCGGGAAAGCTAAACAGATTTTTAAATTTATATTTTCGTCATTCCAATTTAATTTTAATTTTTCATATGGATTCCATTCACAGCCGGAATACCTCGACGGCCTTGAGACTTGGGATAAAATTTTCCAATAAGGATCATCGAACTCTTTAAAATCAAAATCTTTTTTAAAGTACATTGCGATTATTAGCACCTTCAATATAAATACTCATCACGATACCTAAAGCCATAAATATAGCTAATAAAGAACTTCCGCCATAACTCAAAAACGGTAACGGCAAACCCGTAACGGGAACAATTCCGATGCTCATTCCGATGCTCTCGAATATTTGAAACCATAGCCATGAAGTTACACCGGCGACAAAAATTTTACATCTGCGATCCTTTGATCTTAAGCCTGCATTTATGACGCGAAATAATAAAATTGCGAGCAGTATTATTAAAATAATATTTCCGATAAATCCAAATTCTTCAGAAAATACGCTGAAAATAAAATCCGTATGAGGTTCGGGCAAAAATTTTAATTTGCTTTGAGTCCCCATCATGAAACCTTTTCCGGCAAATCCTCCAGAACCTACAGCGATTCGAGATTGTATAACGTTATAGCCTGCTCCTAAAGGGTCCCGCATTGGGTCTAAAAATACTAAAATTCTATTTCTCTGATATTCCTTCAACGCAAAAAAATATAACGGCGGTATTGCGCTCAATCCTAAACCAACAAGACCACCCAAATATATAAACGGCGTTCCTGCTGCTATTAACATGCCAAACGAAATTACTAAATATACCAGCGCGCTCCCGGCATCAGGCTGTAACAAAACTAATATAACAGGAGGCATGATCATTCCTAGACCGATCATAAAAGTTTTAAAATTTAACGGCGGATAACGGTTAAAAAATTTCGAGAGCATTAAAATAATTGCTATTTTCGCAAATTCTGAAGGCTGAAACCTTATCCCCCCAAATCCCAGCCAGCTTTGTGCGCCCTTTACTTTTGGAGCGAGAAGACTCGTCAAAAATAACAGCAAAAGCATTAAACCATATAACGGATATGCACCCTCAAATAATTTTTTATGTCCGGTTATCATAATTATTAACATTGCCGTAATGCTCACAAAAAACCAGCTTAACTGCCTTAAAGCAAAATCAAAATTTCCTGAAGCACTGTATATACAAAAAATTCCCCAGAACCCTAATATTAAAGCTGTAAAAAATAATATTCTGTCGGTCTGGGAAAAATCTTCTCGTAATAATTTAAAAAATTTCAATTTTCAATTTGCGTTTACATCGACGTTCCCGCGCTTTATTCTCAACACTGGAATATTTGCAACGAGCGCCACAGCTTTATCATCGCGGTCTAAATCAATTTCAATTTTTTCGTTGTCGATGTCCATATATTTCGATAAGACTTTTACTATTTCATCGCGTAAACTGTCCAATAATTGCGGCGATATATCCGTCCTGTCATGTATCAAAACTATACGTAAACGGTCTTTAGCTTTTGCGCCTGAACCTTCGTTACTCATTCCGAAAATTTTTTTCAAAAAATCCATAGTGCTCACCTCTGACCACGTCCAGACTTTCTAGAAAATAATTTTTTTATCCAGCTTATGAAGCCTCGTGATGCATAACTCTCAAGATCCATTAACGGCACGTCATGTCCCAAAATTCTCTCAGCAATATTTAAATATGCCTGTGCTGCTGGTGAATCAAGTGTCATCGTCATTGGTTCGCCGTTATTGGTCGAGCGTATTACGTTTTCGTCTTCCGGGACTACTCCAATTAAATCAATTGACAGCACGTCTAAAATATCATCTTTAGCTAACATGTCGCCATCTTGTACCATATTTGGGCGCAATCTGTTTATAATTAATCTTATCGGATTTTTGCCCATTGATTCCAACATTCCTATAATTCTGTCTGCATCTCTCACGGCTGGAATTTCCGGCGTTGTTACTACAAGAGCTTCATCAGCTCCGGCAGCAGCATTTTTAAAACCTCCTTCGATTCCTGCAGGACAATCCAACAGAACAAAATCAAATTCAGGCTTTAATTCTTCACATAATTTAATCATCTGTTCTGTGTTTACAGCGTCTTTTGTTCTGGTTTGTGCGGCCGGCAATAAATATAAGCCTTGTACTCTTTTATCTTTTACGAGTGCCTGATTTAATTTGCATGCTCCTTCTATAACATCAATAAAATTAAACACGACACGATTTTCAAGACCCATAATAACATCAAGATTTCTCAAGCCTACATCTGCATCGACTGCTACAACTTTTTTCCCAAATTTCGCGAGTGCAGCAGCAATATTTGCAGTTGAAGTTGTTTTACCGACTCCGCCTTTACCTGAAGTAATTACGATTACTCTTGCTGGCAATTAATTAACCTCCGTTTGCAATTTTATAAATTTATCCTCTCTGATCATTGGAGTTCCGTTCTCAAGTGTAATTAAAACGCTTTTTTGCCAGCCTGGAACGGATTTATTTCCGGCGTAACATAATTTATTAGCGATTCTGACTTGAGGTGTTTCAAAAACTCCAGACCAAATAAATACATCTTCACGTCCATAAGCTCCGGCATGTACAACACCGTGCATTTTTCCGGCGACAATAATACTACCGCCTGCACAAATTTCAGCCCCAGCGTTCAAATGACCCCATAATAAAATATCTCCATCAGTGTCTATTCTTTGGCCTGAACGCATTGAATTATAAATTATTTTCCAGCCGGGATAATTATTATTATTATTTTCGTTATTATATTCATCATCGTTATTTAAATTTTCTTTTTGCGTCTGAACTTGAATATTTATGCCTTGAACCGGCTCATTTATATTTAAACCTGCAGTCTGAAATAATTTTAAATTATCCTGATTAGCTGAGAGCCATGCAATAATTTTTAATTCTCTGGGCCAAATTAATCCGGCAATTAATTTTAAAATAAATTTTCCAGAACATTTGCGAGCTTGAAAATCCAACGCGATCCCCTCATTATCCGGCAATTTATAAGCTCCTGCAGGGATTACGGCCATCAACTTTAATAAATCTTCTTCGTCTAATTCCTCCGGCAAAATTAATTTTATTCCGTAATGAGTACGTTCGATTTTTATGCGAGCTTCTGATCTCTTCAAACGTGATAATAATTTTGGTATTTTCAATATTTCGCCTCACCCCAGAAAATTTTATTTTTAAATTTATTTTAGATTTTAGATTTTATATTTTATATTTTATTTTAAATTTTAAATTTTAATTTTTAATTTTTAATTCGTAACTTTATGATTTACCAAATGTGCTAACAATTCCCCGACCATTGGTGCCGCAACACTGCTTCCGTGACGACCAGCCTCAACTACTGCGACAGCGACATATTCGGGATTTTCAGACGGTGCATAACCAGCAAATAAAGCGTGATCCGGGCCGTGAGAATTTTGAGCGGTTCCAGTTTTGCCGGAAATTGAAACTCCGAACCTTCCAGCTCTCGAACCAGTTCCGCGAGATACTACATAATCGAGACCTTTTTGTACGATCGCTAATTTTTCGGGATTTAAATTTATATTTTCCGGTTTTTTGTACCCTGCTTTATTTAAATGAGGTGTCACTAATTTTCCGCCGTTAGCAATTGCCGCGTAAGTTCTAGCGATTTGGATCGGGGTCATTAACGCATAACCTTGACCGATCGAATAATTTACGGTGTCGCCGTTGAACCAAGCTGATTTAAATCTGCGTAATTTCCATTCTGAACTTGCTAAAATTCCAGCACGCTCTCCTGGAATATCTATCCCGGTCAATTCGCCGAACCTAAATTTTTTAGCCCATTTCGTTAATTTTTCAATTCCAGTTTTTAAACCGGTCTGATAAAAAAACACATCGCATGAATGTTGCAAACCTCCAATTACATTTAATGAACCATGCCCGGAATGTTTCCAGCACTTAAATAAATGCGCTCCAACCCGCAAACCTCCATGACATGCAAAATTTGTTGAAGTTGTGATCGTTCCTTCTTCGAGTGAAGCTATTGACATAAAAGCTTTAAAAGTACTTGCAGGCGGATATACTCCAGCAATAGCACGATCCAACATTGGGCGGTCAGGGTCGTTAATAATTTGATTCCATTCGCGCCCGGAAACTCCCCAAGTTAATGGATTATTATCATAAACGGGACTTGAAGCCAGCGCTAAAACTTCGCCTGTATGCACGTTCATTGCGAGTAATGCGCCCTTATGATCTTTTAATAAATTTACGGCTAAACGTTGCGCCCCCATATCGAGCGTTAATTTAACGTCTTCACCTTTTACGGCTGGACTGGAATCCAAAATTTTTATTTTTCGTCCTCGTGCATCGACCTCTATAGCTTCTTGACCCGGGCTGCCTCTTAAAATTTCTTCGTATGCTCTTTCAATTCCTGTTTTGCCGATAGAATCTCCGCCTATATATCCGTTTTCGCGCCTTGTTGTTAATTCGTCTTCTGAAATTTCACTGACATAACCCAAAACATTCGCGACGATATTACCGGCCGGATAAGTTCTGCGCCACACGCTCATCGGGAATAATTCTTTAGGAAATTCGTAATCTGAAATTAAATCTGCCATTTGAACCATTGTTAAATTTGGGACGATCCTCATAACTCTATACGGTGCTATACGTTGTTGTTTTACGGTTTTTTCTAGATCGTTTACAGTCATTGGGATGCCGTGTTTATTTAAAATTCGTGACAGGCGTTCTAATTTTGCAGGTTTGTCCAAATCCAAAGGATAACCCATTATACAAAATGTAGTCTCGTTTACTGCGAGAGGCACGCCATTGCGGTCAAAAATTTCGCCTCTTGGTGCAGAAAATCTCACGAGCCTCAATCTATTTGAATAAGCCAAATTTATATATTTATCTCCGTGATGTATCTGGCATAAATATAAACCTGAAATTAATATCAAAAACGAAAATATTATTGACCAGATAAAAAATTTTAATCGACTGTCTAATATTTCAATTCCCATTTTATTTTTTTAATTGCTCCTGCGAATTTTCCGAACATAAAGCCATAAACAAATTAATATCGCCGGCAATGAATATATTTGCTGTCTTATGAAAAATATCCAGCCAGTTCCACCGCCTAAAATTAAAACTGGTAACACCGGAGGCAATAATTGCGAAATTTCCAACAACGCAAACACTATATAATAAAATCCATTCCCTGACGTTCGGCCTTGAGGCGGAATCACCTCCCAGATTTGAATTATTATCAAAATCGCCACGACATATCCAAGCGTAAAAAATCCAGGTATACCGACCCATCGCAAATCCCATAATATTCCACCGGCAAAAGCTATCCAGATCGCTGGTAAATTAAATCTCCGCTCCTCATCGTCAGTTAAAATTTTATAAGCTACTCCCAATATAAATAATTCCGGAATTTGTGCAGCTCCTCCAGTGAATACCGTTAATAAATCTTCTACCAGCCATAAAAATACTAAATGCATTTAAAAATCTACCGTGTAAAATCTCGACATATTTGCACCGGGATTCACTCTATAAGTTATATATCCGTCATGAGTATTTTCATATTCGCCGGCTATTGTCCCGATTGGTAAACCCGGAGCTAATTGCTCGCCTATCATTGCAGTACTTACTTTCATTCCTGGAATTGTTCCGCGTCCGGCCGGAATATATTTCAATAAAACTGATCCCGATCCATCTCCAACTATTACGCCAAGCTCGCGAGTTTCTTCGATAACAGCAGGAATCATAAACGAAGGCGATGTAATTAACTCAGCCCATGAAGTCATTTGAGAAACTGTTGTAATTCTTCCAGTTAAATACCCGTTATGAAACACGGGCATCCCCCCTGAAATTCCGTCATGACTTCCGCGATCAAGTCTTATCTCGTCCCACCATGACATAGGAGCGCGCAAACTTACACGAGCCATCCTAACGTTTGAATTTTTTATAATATTTATAATATCCGGCGCAACTTTATAACCAGATAATTCACGGCGTAATATAGCGTTTTCATTTCGTAATCTTTTGACCTCAAAATTTAATTTTTCCAGATCGCTGGATTTATCTCGCCACGTCAAATAACTTTCACGTAAAATAACCGCAGGATATTCAGGAATAAATAAAAGCGTCGCCCATAAATCTACAATGCCTTTTAAAATTCCTAAACCCGAACTAACTCCCAATAAAAATAACGCTAATATTAAAGCTATAAGCCCGTGCGCTAATTCTTGAACCGTGCTTCTGCTCATAAAATAATTTTATCTTGCTCCGCGTTCAACTGAATTTAAAACCCGACGCATTGTGCCTAAATTTTCGAGAATTTTCCCGACTCCGTTAGCAACCGAAAACATTGGACGTTCTGCGACAATTACCGGAGTATTTATTACTCTTGACAATCTTTCAGAAAATCCGCGCATTAAAGCTACTCCACCAGTTAAAATTACTCCGCGATCGACGACATCACGCGCTAATTCCGGCGGAATTTTTTCAAATGCAACTTTTATCATGTCTTCGATTCCAGTAAAAACGGGTTCCATTGATTCGCGAACCTCAACAGATGAAACGACGCAACTTTTTGGCAGACCTGCAGATAAATCCCGGCCTTTTACATTCATTTCTAATTCTGGATTTAACGGCAATGCTGAACCGATTGTATTTTTAACTTCTTCGGCTGTAATATCTCCGATTAAGAGCGCGTATCTTTGTCTAATCATTGCGATAATTGCATTATCCATCATTTTGCCGGCAGTCCTTAAAGAACTTGTAACAACGACTCCGCCTAAAGAAATTACGCTGACTTCGCTTGTACCTCCGCCAATATCTATAACCATGCATCCGTTTGGCTTATCGATCGGGAGACCGACACCGAGAGCTGCGCTGATTGGTTCTTCAACGACATACGCTTCACTTGCTCCAGCTCCGAGAGTGGCATCGACAACTGCTTTACGTTCAACTTCTGTAACTTCTGCAGGAACTGAAATAACTACACGAGGGTGGACCATAAAATTCCCTGAGCCGCTGACTTTTCGCAATGCATATCTAATTAATTCTTCAGTCATGTCGAAATTTGCAATAACACCATCGCGTAAAGGCCAAATAGATTCGACACCCGCCGGAACTTTTCCTGACATTGCTTTAGCGTCATTTCCTACTGCTATAACTTCAAGCCCTTCGCCTTTCGGTAATTTTCTTACTGCAACTGCTGAAGGTTCACTCAATACGATCCCTTTATCTTTTACGTAAACCACAATATTTGCCGAACCTAAATCAATTCCGACATCTAAACCTAACACACCAGATAAATATTTAAACATTTTTATTTTAATTTAACCTCTTGGCCAATATGGATTTAATTCGCGTTCTGCTCCGATCGAAGTTTCCGGGCCGTGACCGGGCAAAACTCTCAAACCATCAGGAAATTTTGATAATAATTTTAACGAATTTTCCAGCTTTAAATAATCTCCTCCAGGCAAATCAGTACGCCCCACGCTTTGAGCAAATAAAGTATCACCGCTGATTAAAATATTTTTATTACGTCCATCCCGGTGGTCAGTAATTAAATAACATATTCCGCCTTCAGTATGTCCGGGAGTTTCGTAAATTTTTATTTCGTAATTCGCTATATTTAAAATTTGTCCGTCAAAAATTTCCTGAAAATCTTTTACACCTTCGCAATGAACGTTTAATAATTCCTGTAATTCTTTTTGTGGATGTCTCAACATATAAGCATCGCCATGTCCAACATAAATATTATTTTTCACGAGGTTTTCAATTTCCGGGATTCCTGCAATATGATCAATATGTCCATGCGTTAATAATACTGCTTTCAAATTTAAATTATTATTATTCAAATAATTTATAACTTCCTTCATGTTTCCGCCTGGATCTATAAAAAAACTCTCGCGGCTTTCCTCATCATAAAATAAATATCCATTCGTCCATAATGCTCCGAGTGCAAATCTTTTATAATTCATTTATTTTATTTTCACCTCTATTTATTTGGCGAATCAATTATAAACGTTAACGGGCCGTCATTTATTATTTTTACTTCCATGTCTGCACCAAATTCACCAGTTTGAATATTTTTAAAGCCAATTAATTTTATTTTATTTACGAAATATTCATATAATTTTTTTGCGTGTTCCGGTTTAGCTGCTTCACTGAATCCGGGTCTTCTTCCGTGTACACAATCAGCATATAACGAAAATTGCGAAACGATTAAAATTTCTCCGTCAATATCTTTCAGCGATAAATTTATTTTTCCGTTTTCGTCATTAAAAATTCTTAAGCCGGAAATTTTTTCTGCTAACCAATCCGCATCGCTTTCGTTATCATTATGAGTTACTCCTAAAAATATGCACATCCCTTTTAAAATTTTTCGTTCATCATTCAAATTATTATTTATTATTACGCTGGCATTTTTCACACGCTGAACTATTATGCGCAAATTTTTTCACCTCTAAATCTAAATAAATTTTTTACACTCTTGTAACTTCAATTATTCCGCGTATTTCGTGCAATTTCGCCATAACTGAATATAAATGTTCCAAATTTCTGACACGTATTTCAATTTTCATGTGCATTAAACTATTCCCGATCATTGTCGCTTTTATTCCGAGTATGCTCGCGCCTTCGAGTCCTAAAGCTTTGGTCGTGTCGCTTAATAAATCTTCACGATCCATTCCTTCAGCTTTTAATTTTGCCGTATATACTTCAGGTTTGCGAGGCGGACTAACGGTCGAAGTGTCAGGATTTGCCCACGAAACATTTATTAATTTATCTGAATTTTTATTTTGAACGCTTTTACAGTTTGATCTGTGCACAGTAATTCCGCGCCGGCTGGTTGAAAGCCCTGTGATCATATCGCCTGGAACAGGACAGCAGCAATTAGCAAGAGTAACACTCACACCGGATTCTCCCTCGACTAAAATCGGGGATTTATTATTATTACTGCGCTTAATATTTTCGTGCTCGATCTCAATCGGAATAATTTTTTCTGCTGTATGATGTTGCAAATATGTCAATGCCAATTTCTGCGCCACTATTCCGGCCCCAACGCTGCCAGATCCAACAGAAACTAATTGATCATCGATGTCGTTAAAATCTTCTCGCGTAACTGATAAACCTCGCCGGCGTAATTCACGTTCTATTAATTTCCAGCCGCGATCTAATTTTTCATCGTGATCTATTTTTTCAGCTTGACGGAAATAACTGCGGATTTTACTGCGGGTTTTACTCGAACGAACTATTTTAAGCCAATCTTTTGACGGTGAACCATTCGGCGAAGTTAAAATTTTTACAATATCTCCGCTGTGTAATTGAGTATTCAACGGGACAATTTTACCGTTTACAGTTGCTCCGACGCAATGATTACCGATTTCAGTATGAACAGAGTACGCGAAATCTATAGCAGTAGAACCTTCAGGCAAAATTATAGGCTTCCCGTCCGGCGTTGAAACATATAATTCATTTGTCAGCAAAATATCACTGCGCAAAACATCCATAAATTCATGGGAATCACCGTCCTGCCCGGCCTCTATAGCTTGACGCACCCACATTAATTTAGCATCGAGATTTTTAATTCTGTTTCCTCCGGATTTATAAAGCCAATGCGCAGCAATTCCGTACTCTGCTAAATTATTCATTTCGTACGTTCTTATTTGAACTTCCAACGGAGCACCATAAGCAATTACGGTCGTGTGTAAAGATTGATACATGTTAATTTTTGGCTGGGCGATGTAATCATCAAACTGTCCGGGAATTGGCATCCATAACGAGTGAACTACACCCAAAACAGCGTAACACGTCGAAACATCACTAACTAAAACACGAACCGCTAAAATGTCATACAATTCTTCAAACGATAATTTTTTACGCTGCATCTTTTCGTAAATGCTGTAAATGTGTTTAGCGCGTCCTTTAATTCTGCAGGGTATAGCCTCTTTTTGTAAACGTTCCTCCAAAACTTGTGATGCACGTTCTATAACGCTCTCGACTTCCGGTAAACGCTTTTTAACACGGTCGACTATTTCCGCATATAATTCAGGCTCCAAATATTTAAACGATAAATCCTCCAGCTCCCTTTTAATTTGATATATTCCCAACCTGTGAGCTAAAGGCGCGTAAATTTCCATTGTTTCCTTTGCGATACGTTTTTGTTTTTCCGGGCGCATGACTTCGAGAGTACGCATATTATGTAACCTGTCAGCAAGTTTTATTAACACGACACGAATATCACGAGCCATAACTATAAACATCCGCCGTAAATTTTCGCTGGTGAGATCATCGCGGGAAATAAATTTTTTTACTTCTTCGCCTGCTAATTTCGTTACTCCTCTTACTAGCGTCAAAACTTCAGAACCAAATTTGTCGCGTAATTCTTCATCTGTTACTTCAGTGTCTTCGAGAGTGTCATGCAATAAAGCTGCTTCGAGCGTAGCCATATCCAGACGCATACCAGCTAAAATTAACGCAGCACTCAAAACATGAATTATATAAGGTTCGCCGGATTTACGTTTTTGATCTTTATGAGCTTGTGCCGCAAATAAAAACGTTTCGCCTAATTTTTTCATTTGTTCGGGAGTCAATGCGATCATGGCGCGCGTCCATAAATCATTCCAAACTGATCTAACGTGTTCGGTTTTTGACTGGTCGGGAATTTTCATGAAATAACTATCACGTAATTTTGCCATATCGCGCATAAAATTAGCAGAAGAATCTTCAAGCGATGGCACACTTTTCATAATCGAAGAAAATGTATCATTCCCGGACAACAACGCCATTTAATATTTCACTCCTTTTACAAATTGCAAAATTAAAATTTTATTTTTATATTTATATCTATTTTTTACTTTTACTTTTACTTTTATGTCACTGCGTAATCTAAAATAAATTGCAATTGTTCTCTATTTTGCCAATAATCCAGCCTCGGATGATATACCCAACCTTTAATTTTATTTATTTCGCGTATTACATCAGGGACGGGCGTACCAAATGCCAATAATTTAGCGCTGTTAATTTTTATATAGCTGTGTCTATTTTCATGACCCAACGGATTTATTTCAGTAGCATTTAAATTCAGAGGCGTAAAAAATTTTGGTGATGGATTATCATTCCCGAACGGCCCAAGCTCAGTAATTGCTCTCCAATCTGAAATACTTATTTCCGAAGGCATTATATTTATTACCGGTTTAGTATCCTCGTGAGAAATTTCGATGCTGTTCAACATATTTTTTAAATCGCTGCTGACATCATCCCAATTTTCTGCCAAAACCGAAAACCCGGCGGCGTATTTATGTCCTCCCCAAGCGTCGAGCTTATCAGAAATTTTTTCTAATATGGCGAAAGCGTTACCACCTTCAGGAACTCGTAAAGTGCCCCTTATAATTCCTTTTCCAACTTGCGCGGCTAAAGCTATGGGCCTGTTATATTGCGCACAAATTCTGCTCGCCACTCCGCTTAAAACTCCGACCGGCCAATTTGGATTAAATAAAACTTTTTCGTTGATCTCTCCGGCTGTAAAACCTGTATCAATTTCACGGGCAATATTTTCCGTTAATAATTGTCGCTTGCGATTAGTCCGCATTAAATCATTTACGCATGAATATACAGCTTCATTATTTCCTGCTCCGAGTAATGCCCGCACTGCAATATCTGCGCTCGAAATTCTGCCGGGAGCATTTATACACGGAATTACCCTCATTGATAAATGTTCTTCGTTTAGTTGAGTGCGATTAATTCCAAGACAATCCAATAAAGCACCCAGCCCCCGTCTCGGATTTGAACGCATCAAATGTAAACCATATCTGACGAGCGATCTATTTAAATTATGTAACGGCATACAATCTGCTATTGTTGCAAGCGCTACGAGATCGAGATCATATTTTAATCTTTCATGCGGGATAATATTTTGATTCCATGCCCAGCACCATAATACTGCAGTTGCGCATAATTTTTGAGTATCACCGCCGCCGCCGTTATATGGATTTACGGTCGCAGGAATCGTAATATCCGCTGAAACTTTATGATGATCAAATATAAAAATATTTTTCACGCCGGAAATTTTTAATTCTTCGAGCATCCTTGAATCATTTGTGCCGCAGTCAACTACGACCAAAGTATTACAGCCAATCGAAGCAATTTTATTCAGCATTTCGGAATTTAATCCATAACCATGAGTATCACGTCTAGGAATAAAATAACGAACTTGCGCGGCCTTATTCCTGAAAATTTCCATCGCTAAAACGGTCGAGCATACTCCATCAGTATCATAATCGCCGTAAACTAAAACATTCCCGAATGAGCTTTTTGAATCCCATAATTTTTTAGCTTCTTCTCCGGCCATGCCCAAATTTACGCCCTTCATCTGTTTTATAAAATCCGGCTTGATCCATTCGCGCAACGCTTCTAAATCCGACGAACCTTTTAACATCTCTAAAACTCCGGCGGTTAATTCTGAACATTCGAGATCATTCGCTAATTTTCTGGTATTTTCGGACGGCGTAAAAATTTCAAGCTCGTTTAAATTACATGTTTGAATCATGATTTTATTTGCGCCTCGTTAAAAAATATTCACGTAAAATTTCGGCGCATTCAGTTTTTAAAACTCCTGTTTTAACTTCGCAGACATGATTTAATCTTGAATCGCTCAAAATATTATATAAAGTTCCGCCAGCTCCGGATTTAAAATTTTTTGCACCCCAAACAACTTTTTTTAATCTCGAATTTACGCAAGCACCGGCGCACATTGGACAGGGTTCAAGAGTTACGTATAAAATGCAGTTTGACAAATTCCAATGATTAAATTTTTTTGCGCAGGATTTAATGGCTAAAATTTCGGCGTGAGCTGTAGGATCGTTAAATTTTTCGTCACTGCCTGAGCTTATAATTTTCCCGTCATGAACTATAACAGCACCGATCGGAACATCTCCGCGTGAAAATGCTTTTTTAGCTTCGTTTAATGCATATTTCATAAAAATTTCGTCGTTCATATTTTGACTTTTAACAGAATTTTTTTCACGGTGCCCTGCTGATTGAAATAAATGCCGGCTTTATGCGCATCATTCTGCATAAATAAAATAAAATGTCCGGGAGGGCTTTGTAAAAATACACCTCTGCCGGAATAATAAGCCGAGTCTTTTTCTGAATCATATTCCTTTTTAGGCTCCAAATTTTTTACGTCAGAATATCCAAACCATTCCTCGCCACTTATAGTAATATGAATGTACAAATAATTTTTATGAGCTTCAAAATATTTTTCTTCAGGTTTCACCGTTTCAATTTCGCGGACTTCAAAAAAAATATTATCGCCGTCAATTTCGTATTTACCTGGCTGCAAGTTATTTAAATCAAGTTCTAAAAGATGTTTTAAACCTGTATAAACTCCTTCTCCTAATCCGATATAGCGTGATGGATATTGTAAAGTGCCCAAAACCATTTTGATCATGCTCCCATAAAATGAGTTATTCATAAATTTTGCTAATTATACACGCCGAAAAAATTTAAATTTATACAAATGCACTAACAATTAAACCGTTCAAAATAGAGTAACAAATCACGAACATTAAATAATATATAAAATTCTTTGCGCCCAAAACTATTTTTAACGCTCCTAAATTTGTTATTTTTGTTGCCGGCCCGGTTATCATAAACGCTGAAGCTGCTCCCATGCTCATACCGCTGTAAAGCCATTCCCGCAATAATGGAATTGTTCCACCTCCGCAAGCATATAAAGGCACTCCAATCGTTGCGGACATTAAAACACCAAATCCATTTTTACGGCCGAACAAATTCGCAAAACTTTCAGCGGGCACATACCTTTGAAATAAAGCGCTTAAAAATATTCCGAATATAAAATATATTCCGGTTGCACGCAAATTCCTTAAAAAATTTTTTATATATCTTAAAATTAAATTTGGGTCTGTGTCGCGATTTGAAATTTCATAAAATCCGCCGAAATTAAAAAATTTATTGCCAAACAAAAATTTAACGCACAAACCCGCAAATATTCCGCACATAAAACACGAAATTATACGAACTGTTAAAGCAGTTTTCCCAAGCGCTGCACTATAAATTATTAATTGGGGATTCAGTAAGATCGATGCCATCATAAACGATGATAACCAATCCTCGCGCATACCTTCTTTATGAAACGAAGCAGCTACGGGAATCGTGCCGTACATACATAACGGCGAAATTATTCCTAATATGCACGCTGGAATTATTCCGAATAATCCTAATTTTTCCTTGCTAAAATTTGAAAATATTTTGTTTATATATCCTTTGCAAAATACTGAAATAAATGACCCGATCGCCATTCCTAAAACCCAGTAAATATATATTTGTTCAAATTGAATTAAGAAATAATATTTTATATAAATAAATTCCCGGCTCAGAATTTCGTAAAACATTTTTTATATTTTTAATGCCCCGTTTTAAAAAAATTTTTTCCAGAATATTATAAAATATTGCCCGTATGTTTTTATTTGGGAGGGAAAATTTAAATTGTCTGATAAAAAGTTTTTATATATTGCGCTCGGAATAGTGGTCATTGTTTTTATATTTGCCGGATTTTCATTCGTACAGAAAAAATTTGAAAAGAACACAGCTCAGGATATAGGATTTTTTGAAATATGTAAATATGGTTCACCAGATGAAATTAAACTCGCACTGAATAACGGAGCAGATTTATATATGACTGACGAAGAAGATAAAACACCTTTAATGTTGGCAGTGTCCAATAATGAAAATATCGAAGCAACAAAAATTTTAATTGAGGCCGGCGCTGACGTTAATGCTAAAAATAAATACGGCACAACAGCTCTCATGTGCACCAAAAAACCAAAAGTAATCGGCACTCTAATACAGGCAGGCGCAGATGTCAACGCTCAAAATGTTTACGGCGAAACGGCTTTAATGTTATGCAACGACAGCGCAGAAGCAATAAAAGCATTAATATCAGCTGGAGCAGATTTAAATATAAAAACCCGTGAAGGTTCAACCGCTTTAAATTTAGCTGTAGCAGATTATTCGCAAAATCCAAAATTTGAATTACTCGAAAATATTAAAACTCTCCTCATGGCCGGCGCTGAAGTAAATATCAGAGAACGAGACGGTTCAACAGCTTTAATGATCGCATCAAAATACTCAAGCGATCCGGTATTAATAAATATTTTAATCGGCTCTGGCGCTTACATAAATTCAAGAGATAACGAAGGACATACGGCCGTAATGTTAGCAGCATGTTATAACCAAAATCCCGAAGTCACTTATGCTCTCGCAAAATCCGGCGCGAAAGATTTAGCCGACAAATCAGGGCGTACTGCTTTGATGTATGCTGTTTATGCTGATAACCCGGAAATTGTAAGGACTTTGATCAAATATAAATTTAATATTAATGCACGCGATAAAAACGGGGTTTCAGTTTTGGGGATAACAAACGGGAGCTGTTCATCAAAACATAAGCTGGAAATAATGACCATATTATTAAATGCAGGCGCTGAAGAATAATTAATTAATTAATTTTAAATCCCCTCCAGATTTTATTTTTTTATTCTTAATTTGAAGGGGAAATTTTTTTATTTATTTTATCTTGCTTAACCTAAATATTTTTTAAGAGTCTTGCGCACTGCACCTTTACCCGCGTTCAACTCGTCAAAATATCCTGAAACCTTCTCAGCGAGTCCAGCCTCGTACAAATCTACACCGAAAATATTTTTATTGCTCAATATATTTTTTATTCCGTTAGCTTTCATTTCGGCCTGTAAATTTTCAAGCATAGGATCAGAACTTACGGGCATTGCTTCGCCGTTGTCATCAATTCCTGTTAAATATCTTAACCAGCCGGCTAAAGTTAAAGGAATAGCGACCAAATTTTTAATATTTAGTTCGGAGCTTGCTAAATAACTTTTTAAAGTTTCACCGAATCTCACCGGGATTTTTTGGCTTGTGTCAGTTGCAATTCTTTGAGGTGTATCAGGTAAATATGAATTTGGTAAACGCTCGCCGACAACTTCATCAATAAATTTTTTGGGGTCTAAAATTTTCGGGTTAACGACGACCGGTAAACCTTCTTTATAGCCTACAGTTTCAACAAGTTTTTTTAATTCCGGGTCGCTCATTTCGTCAGCAATTTTTTTATAACCGAGCATGCATCCGTAAACGGCCAGCGCAGTATGTAAAGGATTTAAACACGTTGTAACTTTCATGCGCTCAGTGTTATTTACTGTTTCGCGGTCGGTCATATAAACTCCTGCTTTTTCGAGAGCTGGTCGGCCATTCGGGAAATTATCTTCAATTACTAAATATTGAGGTGCTTCAGCATTTACGAACGGAGCAATATAAGTATTTTTATTTGTAATGACCGGCTGCATATTTTCAACGCCTAAAGATTTTAATTTCTCTTCGACAATTTCAGAAGGTCTGGGCGTAATTTTATCGATCATGCTCCACGGGAAGCTTACAATTTTTTCATTACTGAGCCATTCGTAAAAACTTTTATCGGCAAATGAATTATCAACCCAAGATTTTGCAACCTCCAAAACTGAAGCGCGTAATTTTTCCCCGTTATGGCTGCAATTATCCATGCTGACGACTGCTACAGGCTGAGCATTTGCCCTAAATCTCTCAAGCAATAAAGAAGCTGTAACACTCATTGCATGTTTAGGATTATCCGGGCCGTTTTTCATGTCGCTTACTACAACCGGGAATAATTCGCCCTTCATGTCGCGTAATGCGTAACCTTTTTCGGTAATAGTGTAACTTACCATTTTGAGCGATGGATTTACAAAAATTTTTTTGAGTTTAGCCCATTCGTCTGCATCGCTGGAATCTGCTCTAATACCTTCAGCAATCGAAGCAATTATATTCATGTCGAGATCGCCTGAAGCTTTGAGCGTCACCATTAAAGTTAAGTTATCGAACGGATCATAAATTTTTTTAATAATATCGTAGTCAAATGTTTCTGTCGCAATTATTCCAGATTGTTCAAGACCTTCATTTAATAATTTATCCTGAAGAGCCGCAATAAATCCTCTGAAAATATTTCCAGCTCCAAAATGAATCCATTCAGGTTTTGAACTTGTGACCGAACGCATTTTTTTAATATCATAGGTTGGGAGTTTTATATTAGCTTTTTGCCAGGATGCTTTATCCTCAAGACCTTTAATACTTAACTGCAAAGCAAAACACCTCCTGAAAAATTTAGTGATATTATAAAAAAAATTTTAATGGGAGAGTTAATATAATTGACTGAAATTTATATTTTTAACATCGCAAAATTAGCCGTTAAATCCATCATGAACGTAAATTCATTATATCCGAAGCCGGGATTAGTTACGCCTCTTGATAGTTCTGCATTGGACGGAGCAAATTTTTTTGATATTAATGATGCTGCAATGGCTTTATTTCAAAGTTTAGTAAATTCCGCATCGGTTGGAATTGAAACGGAAAATATTAAGCCTGAAGATTCTTACATGATTTTAAAAAATTCTGCTTCGATTGGACAACAGGATGTATTACGAGCAACCAGAGGCAGGATAAAATTTCGTGGACATATATTTTTATTGGGATTAATTTGCGCTGCTGCTGGAAAATTGATCGCTCAAAAACGAAATTTAACACCTGGAGCATTAATTTTAACGGCAAGTGCATATATTCGCGGAATAGTTGAAAAAGATTTATGGAGCTTGAACGATAGCGAAAACTCCGGGAAAAAATTTTTATCGCCCGGTCAAAAATCTTATATTACTTACGGCATCGAAGGCTGTCGCGGTGAAGCTGATAAAGGATTCCCTAACGTCCTCGAAGCATTGCGCTTAATAAACGAACTCGAAGCCACTCACGGACATTTAGAATTACGTGAAAGATTAATACACGTGCTTATAAATATTATGTCGACGCTCGAAGACACTTATATAACTGCTCATAACGGCATCGCAAAATTATTAAACGTTCAAAAGGAATCTACAAAAATTATAAACTCCGGCGGAATGCTTACATCTCAAGGAATGGAAATGATTTTTAATTTTGACAGAACTTTACGCGCCGAAGGAGTTTATCCGGGTGGCAGTGATTTAATTTTGACGACAGCATTATTTTTAAAATATTTGAGTGCATTAAAATTAACTCGCTCAGGTTATGACGAAAATTAAATTATTAAGATTAAATTAATACGCTCCTTTACCTGAAATTACTTCACGTACGGTTCTTAAAATTATTATTACATCGAGCCATACGGACCAATTATGAATATAATATAAATCAAATTCTATTCTGGAGCGGTAATCTTTTACATCATTGCGTCCGCTTACTTGCCAAAATCCAGTTAAACCGGGTTTAATGTGAAAAATTTGTTTTGAAGTGTTATAACCATAATATTTTTTTACTTCTTCGTCTACTATTGGGCGAGGACCTACTAAACTCATTTCACCGCGTAAAACGTTAAAAATTTGAGGCATTTCATCTATACTTGTTTTGCGCAAAAATTTTCCTATTTTCGTAACTCTTGGATCATCTTTAAATTTAAATGCTTCGCTGAATTCCTTTTTTAAATTTTCATCCTTTAACATTTCCTTTAAAATTTCCTGAGCATTTGGAACCATCGACCTAAATTTATATACGTAAAAATTTTTTAAATCCTGCCCAACCCGTTTATGTTTAAAAAATATGTCGCCTCCATCCTCTAATTTAATTTTAATTGCAGCAAAAATCATTAACGGTGAAAATAATATTAACGCCAAAAAACCGCCAAAATAATCCATAAAACTTTTAATTATTCTATTCACCGGATTTAATAAACCTTGACGTGCAGAAATAACGGGCATTCCATCCATGTTGCTTATTACTGCGCTTAAAGTCGTGAGCATGTACATATCTGGAATATATTTCACGTAACTTATATTATTTTCGATTCTGCTTAAAATTTTCGCTATATTCTGCCTTGACGCTGTAGGAATCGCTATAACTGCTTCATCTGCTTTTATTTGCAATTGTATATTTTCAAAGTCGTTTAATTTTCCCAAAACTGGAACGCCGGAAATAAAAATATTTTGTTTTGCTTCGTCATCATCCAGAAATCCTAAAATTTTGCTGCACATAAATTTATGAGACGTAATTTTTTGCGCAAATAATTCCCCCGCATTGCCCGCACCAATTATTAAAACTCTGGACGAAAATAACCCGGCTTTATAAAAAATCCTCCGCAATAAATATCTGGCAATAATATCAATTGGCACAAAAATTAAAATTCCTATCACCATCGCAAATCTTGAAAAATTAAAATTATTCGCATATATATATAAAACTGAAAGCAATAAAATTAATACGCTGCTCTTTAAAATTTCGCTGACTTCGTTCCATAATGTCCAATTTTGAAAAGCATATAACGAACTCGAAGCATAACATATTACGACTATCCCGGATAAAAACGCGCGGATCTCAAAATTATAATCAGCCGAATCGCCTTTTAACGCAAACATAATATGCATACAAATCTGATAAATTAAAATGTCCGTAAAAATTTGAGTGAACGCGTATAAAATAGAATTCAACTGCGAATTATTTTTAATTTCCAATTTGATGAAACCCCTTCATAAATTTATAAATCCTCCAGAATTTTTATTTTTATTTTTACTTAATCCCGGAGGAATTTTTTTAAATTAAAATTAAATTAAATTATCTAACTTCGTTTACAGTTATTGCGCTTACCGTAGCGTTATCGTTCATTGAGCTTAATCTGATGCTTAAACCGGTTTTAGAACCTTCGTTATAATTTACCAGTCTTTGCGCGCTGTTAATGCTGGAAGGATAGCCCATTATTCTCGTTAAATTTTCTCGTGACATTCCAACTTTTACGCCGTTCTGTAATTCATATCTTGAGCCGGTGATGCTCAGTCTCGTAATTTCATCGCCGCGTAAATTAACGCTTAAGCCGGACCACTCAATATTTGTTGACGTTCCTTTAACAGGCTGGCCTAAACTCTCAATTAATTCCGAGCGGCTGCTTCCCAAACTTTTTAACAGAGCGTTTGAATATCCAGATGGCAAACCAGAACCGGACGGCCTCAAATATTTCCCGAATACCCAGCCTTCTCTGCCATTAGTATTAATTCTGTACCAAGTTCCGTTTAAATTTCCTGAACGCCCTGTCCATGAATCTAAAATTTCAACGCGTGCATTATTATTTAATTTTGTGACTGCCTGAGAACTTGTTGTGTGATCCGTTCTAACGTTTACGGCATTTCCTGAAATAATTCCCTGTTTTGGTTCAGCTTCCGGTGTAAAGTTCGGCAAAATATTTTTATTTACGCTGACAGCCTCAACAGTTTGGGTATTTCTTGAGCTTGAATTTTCCCGCGCTCTTGTTGGTTCATTTGCGACAATATTATTATTTTTTTTCTCATCAGCGTTAGTAATTTCCGGCCTAACCATTGGCGGCAATTCTCCGGGCGGTAACTTCCTTAAACCGAGCAGAAAATATAAAGCTCCTCCGACTGCTGCGATCAATAAGAACACTCCTAAAATTTTGCGTCCCAAAGATTTTTTAGGTTTTTTGCCCCGACGTGTATAACGCGAATTTGAAAAACTCTGATAAGTTGACGAGGCCGAACCAGGATTAATATTACTATTACTGCGAGCAAATGCAATATTATCGCGTTCCGGACGTTGTATCGTTACTCTGTAATCATTTGCGCTCATATCTTCACCACCATTAAAATTTAAATCGTCATAATTTTCCATTACGGGATCTGAAACTTTTTTAACGTTTACTTTTAATTTTTCGTTTGGAATTTCTGTAATTTCATCAATTTCGTCATTTTGGTTTGAATTTGAATTTAAATTCATATTTTGCCCGGATAAAATTGAGTTTACTCCAGAATTATTTATATTTTCCTGAGTGTTCTCATCGTTAAAGACGTGTAAAGGTGTCCCGCAGGTTGAGCAAAATCTGTCTTCGCGTGAAACAGTTGCGCCGCAGGTCGGGCAAATTTTTGATGTGCGTCTTCTGATTTTAGGTTGTTCGTTTAAATTTAAATTTTCTGGTTTTATGTCTGCTTCTAACTCATCGGCAATATCGTTATTATAAATATTTTTCCGTGATTTTTTATTATTTTCGATCTCGTCGTTAATATTTTCTTCTTCGTATGAATCTGAATCTGAATCGGAATAATATTCATATTCAAAATTATTATTTTCATCGTCTTCAATATAATTTTCATCGTCTTCATCTTCATAATAATAAGAATCTTGAATGTCATAAGGTTTTTTAAGAAAGAAGCATAATATACCAGCTAAAAAATAAATTCCGCCGTAAAACCATATATCCCTCGAAGCTGGAGCACATACAGCAGCAGCAAAAATTAAAAATAATGCTCCCCACTTGCTGTAATTAAATGCTATTATCCCACCGGCTAAAGCTAATATAGCAGAGATCAAAGGCAAACTCGCAGAAAGCGTTTCAGGAATTCCCAAAACAGCCCCCGCAGTGCTTGAAAGAGTTCCGAATAACATAAATACTCCATGTATTATCGAAGTTACAGATGCACCGAGTGTAAGTGCTAAAATTATCCAGCGCATTTTTATTTATATACTCCTCCGTAAAATTTTTATTTGATTATTATATCTAAATTGCTTAAAAAAAACGGCGTGGGCTTTAAAATTTTTAACCCTGTGCCGCGCGTTTAATTCTATCTTGCAGACCTAAACCGATCCCATTACCTGGAGGCCATTGCGCAAAAATATATTTTATTAAATGCTGATCTTCAAATTTCCTGAACGCTGAAAATAATCCGTGCGCATAATTCTCGACTGAATCAAAAATTAATATCTCCTTAAAATTTTCGTTCGGCATTTCTAAACCGATATAAGCGGACTCATTAATATAATTTTTATATTTTTCATCCGGGATTTTCGAGCCGTAAATTATAACCGGAATATTTGGCGCGTAATGTCTGTAACGAGTTCCCGGCGATCGTTTTAATTTTAAATTATCTGAATCGGGAGAAATTATTTTAACGTGTAAAAAATCCTCAATTAATTCAATTCCCAAACCTCCAGGACGCAACAATAAAATTTTATTTGGGTCGCTGACATCAATCACTGTTGATTCAATTCCAATTTTTACGCTTCCGGAATCGAGAATTAAATCTATTTTCCCGGCCATGTCGTTATAAACTGTATTAGCATCTGTTGGGCTGGGTTTCCCGCTTAAATTAGCACTTGGAGCGGCGATCGGAGTATTTGATTTTGAAATTAAAGCGAGTGCGGTAGGATTATCGGGCATTCTTATGGCTACAGTGTTTAAGCCTCCGCGAGTTTCAAGAGGAATAATATTTTTTGCGTTTAGAACGAGCGTTAAAGGTCCCGGCCAAAATTCGCGCATTAAAATTTTTGCTGTATCGTTTAAATACACGAGCTTATTAACCTGATCAAAATTGCTAACGTGCAAAATTAACGGATTATCTTGGGGCCTGCCTTTAGCAATAAAAATTTTTTTGACGGCTTCCGGGTTTAAAGCATTTGCGCCGAGTCCGTAAACTGTTTCAGTTGGAAAAGCAACGAGACCACCGGAGTTAATAATATTTGCGGCCTGTGAAATAATTTCAGGTTCAGGATTAAATTTATTAATTATTAATTTTTGAGTCATGGAATTTTGCATAAAAATTTTTTATAAATTCGGGATAAGTTCCATTAATAATATTTTCGCGTGCTTGTTCAGCCAGTCTAATACTAAACCTCAAATTGTGCCAAGAACATAAACGAGCCGATAAAATTTCACCGCAATGGCATAAATGACGCAAATAAGCTCTAGTAAAATTTTTACATAAATAGCAGTCGCATTCCGGATCAACTGGTGAGAAATCCTGCTCATAAATTTTTGATCTGATATTTATTCTGCCTTCAGATGTGAATAATGTTCCGTTTCGTCCGTTTCTAGTTGGTAAAACGCAGTCGAACATATCAACACCTCGCGCAATTCCTTCGATAATATTAGGTGGATATCCGACTCCCATTAAATAGCGCGGTTTATCGTGGGGCAAAATATTTTTAAGCAGATCCAAAATTTTATACATGTCCTGATGAGGTTCACCGACCGAAAGCCCTCCGACCGCATAACCTGGAAAATTTAAATTAATAATTTCTTCCGCGCTTTTGATTCTCAAATCTTCGTAAATTGAACCCTGAACGATTCCAAAAAGAGCTTGTAAATTTTCGTCGCAGTGATCTTTAAAATATTTTAATGAACGTTCGGCCCAGAGAGTTGTTCTGTTTTTAGCTTCTTGTGCTTTATCATGATCAGCAGGAAATTCGCAGCACTGATCAAAACACATCATTATGTCGCTGCCTAAAATTTTTTGCGTTTGTATTGACCATTCTGGAGACATTTCTAACAATGAGCCGTCTTTATGAGATCTGCAAATAACTTTTTCATCGGTTATCTTTTGTAATTTAGCGAGTGAAAAAACTTGAAATCCTCCGCTGTCCGTTAAAATTGGCCGTTTCCAGTTCATAAAATTATGTAAGCCCTCAGCTTTTTTTATAACTTCCATGCCTGGACGTAAATATAAATGGTAAGTATTGCCCAAAATAATTTGAGAGTTAATCTCTCTTAATTCATCGGGCGACATTGCTTTAACAGTGGCTAAAGTTCCGACGGGCATAAATACGGGAGTTTTTATAATTCCGTGAGGTGTAACAAATTCTCCGGCTCTTGCTCCAGTAATTTGACATTCGGCGATAATTTTAAATTCAAACATGATTATTTTATTTTATTTCAATTCTTCCTGAAAAAATTTTTTCCTTGAGCCTATTATAAAACAAAAATAATTCAGAGTACCGCAATTTAACACGACACCCTGAAAATTATTTTTTTATGCTGTTAATTTTAATTTACAACGTTGCACCAGTCTTAAAAATTGCCATTCCCTGAAAATTATTTATTTCGTTGCGGGTTTCTTTTCCGTTTGCTATTTCGAGGACAAATTTAAATAATTCTTCACCTTTTTCCGCAATCGTTCCACCCTCGACTAATGTCCCGGCGTTGAAATCGATCCATTTACCTTTACGCGAATATAAATCGGAATTGCTCGAAATCTTCACCGTCGGAACTGGACAGCCAAAAGGTGTGCCCCTCCCAGTCGAAAATAATACTATTTGAGCACCAGCAGCAGCTAAAGCAGTCGAAGCAACTAAATCATTTCCCGGCGCAGATAATAAATTTAATCCGTGCGATTTAACCTGCTCAGAATATTTCAAAACGTCCATTACTGGAGCTGAACCGCTTTTTTGTGTGCAGCCGAGCGCCTTATCTTCAAGCGTAGTTATTCCGCCTTTTTTGTTGCCGGGCGATGGATTTTCGTAAACAGGTTGACCGCATGAAGCATAATAATCTTTAAAATCGTTTATCAGGTGAACAGTTTTATTATATGTTTCTTCGTCTTTGCAGCGTGACATTAAAATTGTTTCAGCTCCGAACATTTCCGGGACTTCCGTTAAAATAGTTGCGCCTCCGTGAGAAATTAATAAATCTGAAAATGCTCCGATCGTTGGGTTCGCCGTAATTCCTGAAAGCCCATCACTTCCGCCGCATTTCAAGCCGACAATTAAATCCGAAGTGTCGCATTCTTCGCGGACATCTTTTTTAATTTTTTCGACAAGCTCTTTTAATATTTCGAATGAATCAGAAATTTCATCTTCATGATCTTGAGAAATTAAAAATTTTACGCGATCCTGATCATATTCTTTCATGCGTTTTTTTATTTCATCGATGCCGGAATTTTCACAGCCCAAACCTAACAATAAAACTCCGCCCGCATTTGGATGCGTAACTAAATTTGCCAACATCTGGCGAGTATGTTCCTGATCGTCAGCCATTTGGGAACAGCCATAAGGATGAGTAAACGCCTTGACATCTTCAAAATTTAATTTTTCGCGCACCATTAATTCGAGATTTAAAGCGATGTCGTTAACGCATCCGACCGTCGGAATTATCCAAAGTTCATTACGAATCCCAACAGTTTTATTTTTGCGACGGTAACCCATAAATTTAACAGGCTCCTTGAAATTTACGACGGGATTTGTCGGAATATAATTATATTCATGCGCACCGCTCAACAACGTATGCATATTATTTGTGTGAACGTGGCCGCCCTTTGAAATATTTTCCGTAGCTTCACCGATTGGAAAGCCGTATTTAATAATTTGATCGCCGGCGTTAATATCTTTTAAGGCAACTTTATGCCCCATTGGAATATCTTCATTGAGTTTAATTTTAAAATCTGCTCCGCTCACAGATATTTCAGAATTTGCGCTCAATGGCCTTAACGCTACTGCTACGACATCATTTTTATTAATGCGTATTAACTCGTTCATGAAAAAATTTTACCTCCCTAAATTTATATTTTCGAGCTTTCTATTAATTAGTTGCTCTACTTCCTCAATTGTTAACGAAGGTTTGCGAAGATTTTTAAAAAATTCTGTTATCGGCGTAAAAAGTGTAGCGAATGCAATAACAAGGGTAATAATAGCAAAACCCCAATAAACTACGGTTTGAAGATCAGATATACGATTATTCATCATATCAAGCTGTTTTTCAACGGAGGTCACGCGCGTTTCAAGTACTTTTACTTCTGATTTGACTCCGGTAATTTCGTTTTTTACTTCTGATCTAAGTTCCGTAACTTCCGATTTAACCCCGGTTATTTCATCTTTTAATTTCGATTCAACCCCGGCTATTTCATCTTTTAATTCCGACTTAACCCCGGCGATTTCACTTTTTAATTCCGATTTAACCCCGGCTATTTCATCTTTTAATTCTGATTTGACCCCAGCTATTTCGTTTTTTACTTCTGATCTAAGTTCTGTAACTTCCGACTCAACCCCGGCGATTTCGTTTTTTAATTCCGATTTAACCCCGGCTATTTCATCTTTTAATTCGGATTTAACCCCGGCGATTTCATCTTTTAATTCCGATTTAACCCCGGCCATTTCACTTTTTAATTCTGATCTAAATTCATTAACTTCCGATCTGACTCCTGTAATTTCATTTTTAATTTCAGACCTAAACTCTTTAAATTCGGATTTTATTTCCATTACAGTTTTTTCAAGTAGCATTTCCATTCTATCCATGCGCGCATCAAAAACTTCTTTTACAACATAATCATTACGCGTAATATTTCCGGATTCTGTCATTTGAAATCACCCCGCCTAAATTTTTTTTCATTATAATATTTCGGATTATATTTAAAACAATAAATTTATTTGGGAAGTGTGAAAAAATTTGAAAGCAGCTAATTCTGAAATTTTTGAAAATTATCCAGTTCCAAAAGCATTATTCACCCTCGCTCTACCGATGATAATAGGACAATTAATTATTTTAATTTACAACATGGCCGACACTTTTTTTATTGGCAGGACTAATAATCCCTTAATGGTCGCCGGAGTTTCGTTAATTCTGCCGGTGTTCAATATTACGATTTCTTTCGCTGGATTATTCGGCTTGGGCGGAGGAACTTTAATTTCAAGACTGCTCGGCGTAAACAAATTAGAAGATGCAGAAAAAGTCAGCGCATTTTGTTTTTACATGTCAATTATAATCGCGGGATTATTTTCACTGTTCACGTATTTATTTATGAATCCAATTTTAAATTTACTTGGCGCGAGTTCCGGGACTTTAAAATTTGCTAGTGAATATACATTCTGCGTTATAGTTATCGGAGCAGTCCCAACAATTTTAACGATGACTCTATCGAATTTATTACGCAGCACAGGATTTTCAAAATATGCAGGCTTCGGGATGGCAATGGGAGGAATTTTAAATATTATTCTCGATCCTATATTTATGTTTGTAATTCTGCCTCAAGGTTCTGAAGCTTTAGGCGCAGGAATTGCTACAATGCTTTCAAATTTTGTTTCGTGCATATATTTTTTAATCGTGCTTCATAAATTGGGCGTAAAGAGTTCGTTATCTTTATCACCGTTTAAGGGTCTGCCGTCAAGTAAAAATATTAAATCTGTTTTCTTCGTCGGAATCCCTTCAGCGTTAGCAACTTTCTTATTTGATCTCGCTTATATAATAATTGACAAGTTAGCAGCCTCTTACGGTGATACAGCTCTCGCAGCCATCGGAATAGTTTTAAAAGCCGAGCGACTCCCCTTAAATATCGGGATTGGTATATGTATGGGAATGATGCCCCTTGCAGCTTATAATTACGCAGCGAAAAATTTTAAACGAATGAAAGAAACTGTAAAATTTTCCAGAAACGTAGGAATTTTAACGGGATTTATAGCAGTAATTTTATATGAAATATTTGCGTATTACATCATGAAATTTTTTATTTCTGATTCTGAAACCGTGAGAATCGGAACGAATTTTTTACGCGCCAGATGTATCGCAACGCCGTTCATGTTTTTATGTTTTCACCCGTTGAATTTTTTTCAGGCGGTCGGTAAAGGTTACATGGCGTTATATTTAGCTGTGATGCGCTGGGCAGTTTTTAATATTCCGATGTTGTATATTTTAAATTATTTTTTCGGAATGTACGGAATTGTTTGGACGCAAGCGACTGCGGATATTTTAGTGGCGTTAATTTCGTATATTCATTACAGAAATTTTGTAAAGCATATGAGCTAAAAAATAAAATATTACTGCAACTCAAAAGCTCCCGTATATAATTTAAAATATCTTCCGTTCAATTTCATTAATTCTTCATGCGTGCCACGCTCAATAATTTCCCCATGCTCCATAACGAGAATTAAATCAGAATTTTTTACGGTCGATAACCTGTGAGCTATTACGAAAACTGTCCGCCCCCTCATTAATGCATCCATTCCTTTTTGTACAAATGCTTCGGTACGCGTATCAATTGATGAGGTGGCTTCATCTAAAACCATTATTGCAGGATTTGCTACAGCCGCACGCGCTATCGTTATTAATTGCCGCTGACCTTGACTTAAATTCGATCCGTTGCCCTGTAATAAAGTTTTATACCCGGCTGGAAGTTGTATTATAAATTTATGAGCGTTCGTTAATTTCGCGGCGTTTATGCAATCTTCATCAGTTGCGTTCAAATTTCCATATTTAATATTTTCCATGACACTGCCTGTAAATAAATTTGTATCCTGTAAAACTATTCCGATATTTTTGCGCAGTTCGGATTTTTTAATATTATTTATTTCGGCATCATCAATTAAAATTTTTCCGTCATCTACATCGTAAAATCTCGTTATTAAATTCGCGATCGTAGTTTTTCCCGCTCCAGTCGACCCAACTATTGCGATTTTTTTGCCGGGTTCTGCTGTTAAATTTATGTCGTGTAAAACTTTTTTTGAGCCATATCCAAAATTTACATTTTCAAATTTTATTTTGCCGGTGATATTTTTCAAATTATTTTCGCCCTCATCACTCTCTGGAGCACTGTCAATTAAATCATAAATTCTCCCGGTTCCAGCTAAACCGGAAATTATTGCGTTTAAATGCATCGATAAATGATTTATATTCATTGCAAATTGTTTTGTCATGTTCAAAAATGGAATTACTACGCTTATCGAAATCGGCAAGCCCGATAAACTCAAATTTTTAACGCCGGATAAAATTAAAATTCCTCCCGATAACGCCATTATTACATATAAAATATTTCCGACATTATTTAAAATCGGGCCTAAAGTGTTAGCGCGCTTATTTCCCTTTTCAGAATTTATAAATAATTCTTCGTTGAGCTTCTCAAATTGTTTTATGCTTTCATCTTCATGGCAAAATACTTTTACGACCTTCTGACCGTTCATAATTTCTTCTGCAAAACCCTCAAGCGCTCCCGTATTTTTTTGCTGGCGTTTAAAATGTCTTGAAGATTTTCCGCCGATCCTCCGCGTTATTTTGTACATTATAAAAATTCCAATTAAAGTAACAAGCGTCAACCATACACAAAAATAAATCATTATGCTTAAAATTGTTATCATTGTTATAATTGAGGTCAATAATTGCGGGAGAGCCTGAGAAATCATCTGACGCATTGAATCAACATCATTTGTGTAACGGCTCATAATATCTCCGTGCGGATTTGTATCAAAATATTTGACCGGCAAATTTTCCATTGAGTTAAACATTTTTTGTCTAAACTGCATTAAAATCCCCTGAGTTATTTCCGCTCCGATCTGCCCGTTTAAATACGCTCCCAAAAGTGAAAGAACGTAAAATATTAAAAGCACGCTCAAAATTTTTATAATCTCAATTCTAAAAACCGGCCATGAAGTATTTATATTTAAATTCTCGATCAAAAATATTATTTTCTGAATAAAAACTGAAGGCATCGTATTAACGCCGGCACAAAAAATTATTAAGAATATTACGAACGGCAATTTAACAGGATAAAATTTAAAAATATCTTTTATTATTCTCGCAAAATTTTTCATGCTTAAATTATATTAAATATTAAATATTTCTAAACTCCTATTTAAAATACCGTTCATTTTTGCAATTGCTACACCATAATTTACGATTGGAACGCAGGAATTTTTAGCGCGCAATAATCTGGATTTCATTTCTTGAGCGTTCAACATGCACCCGCCGCAATGAATAATTAAATTATATTCTGATAGATCTTCAGGAAAATCTCCGCCGGACGTAAAATTAAATTCAGGATTTGAGCCGGTAAATTTTTTAATCCAGTTCGGAATTTTTTCCGTTCCAATATCTCCGCATTGTCTGTGATGTGTACAGCCCTCAGAAATTAAAACGCGGTCGGAATCTTTTAAGCGTGATAACTTTTCCGCACCGTCAACCAAAATTTTTAAATCGCCCTTATATCTCGCAAATAAAATCGAGAACGACGTTAAATAAATATTTTTCGGGACAATTTCCGAAACAGTTTTAAATATTTGCGAATCAGTTATAACAACTTTCGGCGTGAACCTGCTCAAAATATTTTTTAATTCATTTTCCTGACAAATTGCGCAGGCGTTATGAGAGTCTAAAATGTCCCGTATAGTTTGCTGTTGCGGTAAAATTAATCTGCCTTTCGGTGCTGCTTTATCGATCGGAACAACTAAAATTACAAAATCTCCGGGCGTTAATAAATCAGAAATTAATTTTTTATTGTCCTGCTCAAAATTTTTCACGAGCGAAGCAATTTTATTTTTAAGAGCTTCAATATTAAACCCGGTTAACGCGCTGACATAAATTTCATTTGAATTATTTGGTTCTGGAATATTTTGTAATAAATCAGCTTTATTATTTGCGATTATGTACGGACGATCTCCAAATAATTTTATAATTTCGCGTTCAGTGTTATTTAAAATTTCGCCGGCAGTCTTAACGAGTATAGCAACATCGCATTTATTTAAAATTTCGCGAGTCTTTTTAATTCGTAATTCTCCCAAAATTCCAACGTCATCAAATCCTGGCGTATCAATTATTAAGACAGGTCCGAGAGGTAACAGCTCCATAGATTTTTTTACGGGATCTGTTGTAGTTCCTTTAAATTCTGAAACGACTGATAAATTTTGTCCTGTTACGGCGTTTACCAGACTTGATTTGCCAGCGTTCCGAACTCCAAAAAAAGCTATTTGAATCCTCTCGCCTGAAGGTGTTTGATTTAGAGACATGATTTAAAATTTTAAAATCTGAAATCGCGTTTATTATTATTTTTCATTGCGTTAATATTTTCTTTGGCAATCGCTTTAACTTTTTCGTTTGGAATTTTTTCGAGTTCTTCAGCGATCATTTCATAACCTAATTTTTTGGTTTCGTCCGAAGCATAATCCTCTAAATATTCCGTTAAAGTCATGAGCGCATTAGGGTGACAGCAATTTAAAATTTGCCCGGACTTGCATAAACTCATAAAGCGGTCGCCAGTCCTTCCAGCTCTATAACACGCCGTACAAAATGAAGGTATATGACCGTTTTGCATGAGCCATTTCACGACCTCATCGAGAGTTCTTTGATCTGAAACGTCAAATTGTTCTGTGTCGTGCGGTCTAATTTTTTCGGTGTAACCTCCGACGGATGTGCGAGAGCC